>Ga0129333_10004675_pt1 | contig 12808 bp, 13 predicted proteins | sample CPB6_08_DNA_FD_94474 | JGI IMG/M metagenome (GOLD analysis project Ga0129333, IMG submission 94474) | Freshwater to marine salinity gradient microbial communities from Chesapeake Bay, USA - CPBay_Sum_0.6_0.8_DNA | ecosystem: Environmental > Aquatic > Marine > Coastal | place: USA: Chesapeake... | reverse complement strand
GAGGCCGAGGGGCCGGGGACGCTGGTGCACCCGGTATACGGCGAGATCCGCGTCAATCTGACCGAGTATCGGCAGGTCGATAGCTGGGACAACGGCAACGTGATCCTGTTCTCGCTGTCGTTCGTCGAGGCGGGCGAGCTGAGTTTCATAACGCTCGACACGGGCTCGGCGCTCGACGACGCGATCGATGCGATGGACGCGGCGACGCTGGCCGAGGTGATCGAGCAGCTCGACTCGGACGGGTATGGTCTCGGCGTGCTTGACGCGGCCCTCGCCGCCATCGACGACGTGCTCTCGGAGATTGAGCTCATCGCGGCGACGCCCATGGCCGTCGTCGAAGACGTCTCCGATGTCGTGTCCGAAGCGCAGGATCTGAAAGATCGAGTTCAGGCCTTGGCCGGGGCGCCCGAAGAGTTCGCGGCGGCGGTTCGGTCGCTTATGATTCAGATCGGGAACCTGCTCGGTCTGCGACGCCTGGCGTCGGGGGCGGGCGATGCGTACGTGTCGCCGACGCCGGCCACGACGGACAGCGAGCGGATCGCGACGGTCGACTATGCGGCGCGGCGGGCGCAATGCCGGTACGCGCTCACGGCCGCGTGCGCCCACATCCGGGACGCCGAGCTGTCGGTGTACGACGATGCCATCGCCGACCGAGATGCGATCGCCGCGCTCATCGCCGCCGAGGAGGAGGAGGCCGACGCAGAGACGGCTGACACGCTGCGGGCGCTCCGGACGGCGCTCATTCAAGACGTGACGCGGCGAGTCGCAGGCTTGCCTCGGGTGACCGAGTACACGCCCCGCGGCGTGGTGCCGGTGACGCTGATCGCCTGGGAACTCTACGGCGACGCCGAGCGGACGACCGAGGTCGTCGACCGCAACGACATCATTCATCCCCTGTTCGCGCCGGTCCGGGCGCTCTCGGTGCTGACCCGATGACCGAGCTGGCGAAACACGACGTCCAGCTCGAGGTCGGGGGCCGGTCCTATTCGGGCTGGTCGTCGGTCGAGATCACGCGCTCGCTCGAGCGGGTGGGCTGGCCGTTCAGTCTCGAGCTCTACCAGGGCGCGAGCGCGAGCGACCCGGTGGTGATCCGGCCACAGTCGTCGTGCGTCGTGCGCATCGACCGGCAGGCCGTGATCACGGGCTACGTCGACGACGTGTCGATCAACGTGCGGGGCGACGGGATCGAGATGCCGGTGTCGGGGCGCAGCAAGACGAGCGATCTGGTCGACTGCCATCCGGACCCCGACGGCAAGCGCCGCTGGTCGGCCGTCAAGGTCGAGTCCCTCGCAGCCGAGCTCGCCGCCGAGTACGGGGTCGACGTCGTAACCGACGTGGCGACCGGCGCCCCGCTCGAGCGGTTTGCGCTGCAGCTCGGGGAGACGGTCTACGATGCGATCGAGCGGGCGTGCGGGCTTCGTCAGCTCATGGTGTGCGATGACGAGCGGGGGCGGTTGCTCATCACGCGGGCGGGGACCGAGCGGATCCCGGGCGCGCTCGTCTACGGCTCGAATCTCATCTCGGTCTCGTGCCGGTTTTCGGGCGCGGACCGATTCAGCGAGTACGTGTGTCGCGGTCAGAGGGCCGGAACGGCGACCATCGACGCGGACGCGGCCCAGCTCGTCAACGGGACGGCCACCGACAACGTGAGCCGGCATCGACGCCTGGTGCTGCAGCCCGACGGGCGCACCGACGCGGCGGCGTGCAAGGCGCGGGCAGAGTGGGAGATGCTGACGCGGTGGGGCCGGTCGACGTCTATCAGTGTAGTGGTGCCGGGCTGGCTCACGAGCGAGGGCTCGGTCTGGGCAATCAATCAGGTTGTACGCGTCAAAGTGCCTCCCGCGCTCATCGACGATGACTTTCTCATCGTCGAGGCTCGGCTCTCGCGCGACCTGACGGGAACGAAGACCGAGCTGACGCTGCAGCCTCCCGAGGCGTTCGCGCAGTACGCCCCGCCGGGTAGTGGCCGACGCCGAGGGGCGCGGGCCGAAAAGGGCCTTTGGCTCGATGCGACTGACGTAGCGGCAGCTCAGCAACGCGCGGCGGCCAACCGATGAGCGCCGCGGCCCGACTGCTCGGCATGATCCGGCGCGGCGTGCTCACGTCGAGCCGGCTCGTCGACGGCGCGTTGCGTCTGGTCCAGGCGAGAGTCGGCGGGACGACGGTCGATGACGTGGAGCTCATGGAGCCCTACGGCCTGGCGGCGGTGGCGCCGGCGGGCTCGGACGTCGTCATCGTGCACGCAGGGGCCGACGAGTCACACCCTCTGGCGCTGGCGACGTCGCACCGGTCACACCGGCCGAGCAGTTTGACAGCGGGCCAGGTTGCGCTCTACGACTCAACGGGCAAGGTCGTCTTACTTGCCTCAGGTGGCATCTTGCTTGGCGGCGCAGGTGCAACGAAGAGCGTGGCGCGAGCGGGTGACCCGGTGACCATCTCCCAGGCGTCGTTTGCCACCTGGATCAGTCAGGTGACTCTGGCGGTGAACGCGCTCACGCCGGGAGCGGTGACGCCGTTCGTCGGCTCGCCGACGGGAACCATCACGAACGGCAGCGCAACGGTCAAGGCGGTGGACTGAGATGGCAACGATCACCGTAGGCCCATCGGGGCGCGACTACACGACGATCCTGGCCGCGATCCGAGCCGCGAACGACAACCCGACGTCGCGGGCCACGATGGACATCATTCTAGTGGACCCGGGCACCTATACCGAGATGCTCGACTTTCAGTCGCTCTCGGGCGGCTGGCAGATCCCGTGCATCGTTCGCGCCGCCAACCCCGCCAACCGACCGATCATCGCCAGCACTGGCGCGGCGCAGGCCTGCCAAGGCGGCGCCGCCTACCGAAGCACGGCCGGCGGCGAAACCACCCTTGAAGACCTAATTTTCAGCGGCTGGACGAACGCCACCAACGGCGTGCTGTATTTCTCGATCGCCGGGATCGTGGTCAAGAGGTGCCACTTCACCGGCAACACCGGCCGAACGGTGATGCGTTGGATCGGCGGTTCGGCGAGTCGGCTGGGCCTCGTGGACTCGTGCACGTTCCAGACGTCGGGCTCCTCTGGCACGGGCGAGAAAGGGATCATTCTGACGTGGACCGCCTTCGCGGACGTGAAGAACTGCAAGGCGATTTGCCCTCTCAACGTGCAATTTCACCATGACGCTTACAGTGGCAGTAGGTACGTCGAGCACAACTCGGTTTACGGAACTTGGAGCTCGACCGTAAAGGTCTTCACGGGCCTCGGGGTCTTCCGCGGTAACCTGATCTACAACGCGGGTACGGGGGCGTCTCACGCCATCGACGCCAGCGGCGGCGGCACCTCCACCGAGAACATCGCTTATGGCACGTTCACCACGCGCTTTGCCGGCATTGACGGCGGGTCGAATCAGAACGCCGATCCGCTCTTCGTCAACGGTCCTGGCGGCAACCTCACGCTCGAGCTGACCAGCCCCGCGATCCGGTCACTGGCTCGCAGCGCCAACACGCTGCTCGACATCGAGGGCGACTCCCGCAGCGACCCGACCGACGCGGGCGCTTACGAGATGGTGCTTGACGTGGTGCCGCCGACGGTCACGCGCGCTCGCATGACCGGCAAGACCACCATCGAGATCACGTTCTCCGAAGACGTCGACGAGACCTCGGCCGAGACAACGGGGAACTACACGCTGGTCCCGGGGGTGTCGTTCACGGCGACGCTGACGGACACCGATACCGTCGTGCTCACGCTGACCCCGGGCGTCGACGCGGTGCGGCTCACAGTCGATAACGTCGAAGACCTTGCCGGCAACGCGATGGCGGCGGCCTACTCGACCGAGCTGGGTTACGCGCTCTCGGACGGGTCGGCAGACCTCCCCATCGGCGTCACGGCGTCGGGCGCGGCGGTCGACTACCTGCGGACGTGGGATCCGATGCCGAGCGGCGTCGGCTCCGAGCTGACGATCGAGCGGCTCGTCTTCGTCTCGCTCATGAGCGACGCGCGCATCAACGACGACGAGACGCCGGTCGATGGAACAGGGGACCGCCGGGGATGGTGGGGTGACACGTACGCCGACCGGCCTGACAACACCGGGTCTCGGCTCTGGCACCTGCTCTCTCGAGCGGGCGTGCAGGCCCGCGAGTTCGAAGATGCGGTTCGGGCGGCGCTGCAATGGATGATCACCGATCGGCTGTGCAGTGGTATCGTGCCGGTAGCGACCATCCGGGCAAACCGGGTCTCGATCACGGTCGAGATCACGCTGAGCTCGGGCGAGCTGCTCACGATCCCGTTCCCGGACCTCTGGAGCGAGTATGCCCGTTGACCTCCCCATCACGCCGCCGACGTTCCGCACGGTGCTCTCTCGCATCCAGGCCGACATTGCGTCGGACATGGGCGAGCAGGACGTGTACCTCAAGCGGACGTTTGCCAGGGCGGCGGCGCACGGCCTGGCGCGGGCGGTGCACTCGCTGTACGGGTTCGGCGCTCGCATCGTCGCCGAGCTGCTACCGGTCACGGCGAAGAGCTGGGGCGTCCTGCGATGGGCGCAACTCCGGGGCCTGACGCGCACGGCGGCGACGGCGGCGACGGGTCAGATCACGATCACCCGAACTGGGACGGCGACCATCCCCTCGGGGACGATCTTCGTTCGCGACGACGGGACCGAGTACACCCTCGACACGACGATCAGCTCGGGCGGCGCGGGCACCCTGACGGCCAAGGCGATCACGGCCAGCGTCGCGGGCGCCGATGGGTCGCTCGACGTGGGCGACACGCTCACGTTCCAGACGCCGATCGCCAACGTCAACGCGACGGTCTCAGTCACGGCCGCGACGGCGGGCGCGGACATCGAGACGCTCGACGCGCTCAAAATCCGATTGCTCGAGGACCTCGCCAGCCCGCCGCAGGGCGGGGCCGAGGCCGACTACGTGGCCTGGGCGAAGGAACACTCGGCGTCGATCTCCCGCGTCTGGGTCTATGAGCACGAGCCGTACCTCGGCCAGATCACGGTGCGGTTCGCGCTGGTCGTGCCGGATGGGGGCGACTCGACGGACGTCATTCCGTCGGGCGGGGACGCGACGTCGCTGCAGACCTACCTCAGGACGAAAGCCCCGGCGCACGTGGCGGACTACGTCTATGCGGCAGCGCCGACGCCGAGAGCCATCGACATCGACGTGACCCTGACGCCTGACACGACGGCCATACGCGACGCCATCGAAGACTACGTCGACGATCTCTTTGCGACGCTCGACATCGCCCCGGGAGGGGTCCTCTACCAAGACGACATCCGGGACGCGATTCGCCGCGCGATCAAGTCGGTCGACCCCGACGGGCAGTTCGAGCTCAACACCATCGAGGGCGCAGCGCCGGCCGACATCGACCTTGCCGATGGCGTCCTGCCGGTGATCGGCGTGCTAACTGAAGACGGGGGCGCCTGGTGAGCGAAGGCGCACCGGCCAAGCCCTGGGCGGGCAACGCGACCCAGTACGTCGCGGCTCTTGTCGCGCTTGCGGGCCGAGGTAGGGCGTGGGCGCCGCCGTCGACGTCGCGCACGGCCAAATGGTGGCTCGGCGTGGCGCGCGAGCTGGTGCGGGCTCACGACTGGCTACGCGACCTCATCGACGAGCTCGACCCGGAAGCGGCGACCGACACGCTCGACGCGTGGGAGCGGTCGCTGGGCTTGCCCGAGTCGGGCGAGGTGATCGCCGCGACCGACGCCGACCGCCGGCTGGACATCACGGCGAAGCTCTTGGCGCGGGCCGTCGTCAGCAAGTCGCAGTGGATCGCGTTCGCCGAGGCGGCGGGCTATACGAACGTGACGATCACAAGCGCGCAAGCGGTGCAGGCGACCTGTAACAGCGACTGCAACGACGCGATCACCGGCCCGTACTACTGCGCGGCGGTGTGGACGCTCACCATGACGGGCACTCAGAACACGGCGTTTGAGGCGATGGCGAACAAGATCAAGCCCGCGCAGACGCGGCTAATATTCGTTTACGTCTAAGGGGTTAGAACATGAAAAGGATCGCATCGGGTACTCAAGTCGCAAGCATGCCGACGCACCCTGCGGACTCGGGCTCGCCGGGCCAGTTCGCCGACGCGGCGACAACGCCAAGCGCGACCCCGACGCAGCTCACGCCGAAGTGGTGTAACTCGGTGCAGGAGGCGATTGTCAGACCGATCGAAGACGCGGGCGAAGTGCTGTCCGACGACATGGACCAGTTCAAGAACGTGGTCGCTGGCGTGCACGGCATCAAGGCGCATGCGACGGACACGGGTGTTACGTCTGCGGTCAAGAGGCGCGTCGTGGTCGGCGCGCTCAACAGCCGAGCATCTGCCGCGGAGTCCGGTGTGTTCGGGGGCTCGGGTAATCTCGCATCTGCGACGGGCGCGGCGACTCTCGGCGGCGACACCAACGCCGCAACGGCCGTGCGATCCGCGTGCGTCGGGGGCACCTCGGCCGTTGCGAGTGCAGCGGACGCAACCACCTTAGGGGGAGAGAACCCCACGGCTTCGGCTGCGAAGGCCGTAGCAATAGGAGGACTCAACCTTACGGCGTCAGGCGGCAGTGCGGCGGCTCTCGGTGGCGACTCCAACACGGCCAGCGGTACAAACTCAGCCGTGGTAGGCGGCAACACGAACGTAGCCGGCGCAACGGATTCGTTTGTGGGTGGCGGCAGCTCTCACGACGTGCAGAGCGGCGCTACCGGTGGCGCCGTGCTCGGCGGCCTGAATCACACGATCGGTGGGGCCCGTTCAGTGGCAGCGGGCGGCGACAGCAACCAGATCACCTCGGCCGACGCTTTCGCTGTGGGCGGCGAGGACAACACCGTTGCCGGTGCACAAAGCGGCGTCATTGGGTGTGACTCGAGCATCATCCTCGACAGCTCGGGGAAGCCCAACAAGGTGCTGGTCGCCTCCCTCGGCGTGACCCTGGATCACGACGGCAACCCCTCCGGTACCGGCGCCGATGGCTACTGTTTGGCAGGCGGGCACACAAACGACCCAGTCGCGGGCGCAGCGAACACCGACGTAACGTGGCTCCTGAGCTCTAAGCACGGCACCCTCGCCCTCGACAACACGACCCTGATCAGCGGCGCCGACTATGCCGAGTACTTCCCCAATGTGACCGAGGAGGTTATCCCCCCGGGCTCGCTTGTCGCGCGGCAGGGCAAGGCAGTGAGGCTCGCCCGCCCCGGTGACCGAGTGCTCGGCGTCGTGTCGGCGGCGCCGTCCGTCGTGGGTAACGCGGCCGGTCTGAGCTGGTCGGGAGCGAAGCTTCGAGACGAGTGGGGCGCGCTCGTTTACGAGGAGCGAGAGGTGTGCCGCTTCAAGGCGACGAACGAAGAGGGCGTCACCTACCAGTATCACGGCCTTGTCTCGAAGTGTCCGGTCGAGGTCCCGGCCGAGGCTCAGCGGTGGATGTCCGTTGACCCCGTCCGTAACCCCGACTTCGACCCGTCCCGGCCCTACAGTTCGCGGCGCCATCGTCCCGACCAGTGGACGTGCGTTGCGCTGCTCGGCCAGGTCCGCGTCCGGATCGGGAAGGGCGTCGAAGAGGGCGACCACCTCACGCCTGGCGCGGACGGGTGCGCTCTCGGCACGCTGGCCCGCCCCGACGGGCGGCCGGTGGAGGTGATGGAGATCACGACGCCGTACGACTCGGCCAAGGGCTACGGCGTGGCGCTCTGCCTGGTTGGCTAGCGCCGCCGCCGGGCGGTGCGAACGGCCTGGACGATCGAGCGGTAGAGCTGGTCCGGAAACTCCCCGTCGAAGACCTCTTTGACCGTCTCGTCGATGGGCCACCGTTTCTTGATCTGGATCTTGGCGTCGTCGGCGATGTACCAGAGGACCGAGCCGGGCGTGGCGGTCGGGTGCTTCTTGCTCGCTCGGATCACTTGGCCGTGAGCAAGCTTCGGCACGCCCTCTCGACGCGTCACCGTCCGGGCCTTCCCGGTTCTCTTCGACGTCTTCTGTACCGAGACCTTCCGGCGTAGGCGGTCGATGCCGGCGCGGTAGGCGATGCCGCGTCGGATCTGATTCAGCGGCCAATCGCTTCGTTTCTTCGTCGTGTCCTGCTCGGATGCACGCGCCCCGATGGGGACGGCGCTGATCGGCTGGTCGCCGTTCGGTCGCTTGCCGCCCGTGTTGTGGACCTCGAGATAGTCGTGCCGGCCGAAGATGTAGAGGCGCAAGTCGTTCCTAGAGGCGCCCTTGTAGGTGCCTCGGTCCGGGCCGATTCCGATCCCTTTCTTCGTCCACTCGTTTCGGACCGTGAAGTGTAGCGGCAGCTCCCGCACGAGCCGGTCACGGGCGAGTTTCGCCGTCCAGTTCATGCCTCGGGAGATCGCGAACGGAAACTGGTCGGCCCACTCCGCAAACTCCCGGAGCCGAGACAGGTCGAGCCGGATCGTGGTGACGACTGCCATGACGGCAGCGTGCCGATCCAAGGGCAGCGGGTCAACTCGCACTTGCCCGATATTGCTCGCGCATGTAGGGTAAACCACTGAGCGCACGTTCAGCGCAACCCAGCTTGCACCGGAGGCTCATGCGCTACGACCTGACCATACAGAACGGCTCGACGGGTCGCATCGTGGAGCGCCTGCAGGCCGAGCTCGTGCGCCGCGGCGAAGACCTCGCCATCGACGGCAAGTGCGGCCCGCGCACCATGAGCGCCGTCGCCCGGGCGCTCTGCCTGCCGTCGCCCAAGGCCATCGGTCGCGTCGAGCTGGCCCGCCTGGGGATCGACGTGCGTCTCGGCATCGACCTTAGCGGGCACAACGAGGGCGGCAACAAGCGGCCCGTGAACTTCGACAGAGTCAAGGCGGCCGGCGTCAGCTTCGTCTGGCTGAAGCTGAGCGAGGGCGCGAGCTACCGCAACCAGGAAGCCATGCGGCAGGCCGACGAATGCCAGCGCCTGGGCCTGGACCTCGGCGGCTATCACTTCGGCGACCCGTCCGCAAAGCGACCGCTCGACCTCGGCGCCCTGGCTATCGACGCCGTGGCCGAGGCAGACCATTACCTGCAATGGCGCGGCGCGGTCATCGTCGCGCCCACTCTCCCAGACGTGCTCGACCTTGAAGAGGCCTATCAGGCCAACCTAACCGCCGCGATGTGGGCCGCCATCGGCGGCACGTCCCGGCGCCGAGCCGAGCTGTGCGCGCTCTGGTGTCTCACCTGGCTTGAGCACGTCGAGCGCAAGACGGGCCGAACGCCCATGTTCTACACCGGCCGGTGGGCCTGGCAGGCGTACCTCTCGGCCGCTCCCGCCGAGCTGCTCGAGCGCCTTCGACGACACGGTCTCTGGCTCGCCAGCTACAACACCGGCTCTGAGCCGAAGCGGACGATCGCCGGCTATCCCTGGCGCGTCTGGCAGTTCTCGGGCTCGGGTCAGGTCGACGGCGTCGACGGCAAGGTCGACTTGAACTGGGCTCTCTCGGAGGACCTCGCGCCATGACAATCCCTCGGTGGATGGTTACCCTGCTTTCCCTCGGCGCGGCGGCAGTCGGCGCCCTGATCGCCGGCTTGACGGTCAGCTATCGCGCCGGCGAGAAACTCACCGAACTGACGGTCGAGCTCGGTCACGTGCGCGAGACACTAGCCCCGGCCGTGGTCGCTGTCGGCGTCCATGAGGCCCGGCTCGGTGTCGTCGAGACCCGTCTGGCCTACTGCTGTCAGCCGGGCAGTGCTCGCGCGTCAGTCGACGCCGATCCAACGCAACCCGTCGCAGGAGTCTGGTAATGAACGCCGCCACCGCCCTCGCTCGCTCGCGCACTGCCTGGACTGCCCTGGCGACCGTCGTGGTCGCAATCGTCGGCCCGCGCGTCGGTCTCACTCCCGACGAGGTCGCGTCGGTCGTGGGCGCGCTGCAGCTCGTCGTGGCGACGCTCTACGTGCAGGACAAGCGCGGAGGCAGGCGGTGAACGGCTGCAGCGCTGCGGCAAATCGCGCCGCTCTACTCGCTGCTCTGCCGATGGCGTTCGCTTCGGCTTGCGCCACCCTCGGCGGCGTGGTTGACGAAAAGGCTCGTTCGGTGACCTGGCGCTGTGATGGGCCGGCCAAGGCTCGCCTGCAATCTCAGCGGCTCATCGTCGAGTGCCCAACGGGCCCCGCGCCTACGCTGGTCGTCGAGACCGTCGCGCCGGTGGTGGCGCCGTGACCATCGACCTACTTTCGCACGACGCCCAGCGCATCGCCCGCACCGCGGCCGCAGGGGCGCTCAGCGACATCGCCGAGCTCGTGCTGGATCAACTGCCGCAGCCGGCTCGACGCATCGCCCAGGCTCTCTGGTCGAAGTTCGCGGACGCTGTCATCGAGCGCCAGGTGCAGCGCGCCGTCGTCCAGGCCCCGTCGCTTACCGTCGTCGACGAGCGGACGCCCGGCGCCCCGAGCTCCGTCGAGCTGGTCGACGAGCGGGGCTAGGTCTCCGTTACTCCCCCAGGTGCCGGCCGAGATGCTTGTCGATGCTGGTCAGCGGGCCATCTCAGAACTGCGACTTGATGGCCGCACGCGCCTGGGCGTCGGTCAGGCCGAGACCGACGGCCCAGCCGAGTAGGCCGTTGATCGCCGCCTCGGCCGTCTGGCCCGAGGCCGCCCAGCCGGCCGCTTGCTTCCGCACTTCGTCGGACATCGGATGCTCGGCCGCGGGTGGCGCGGGCGGGCGCGGTGGCGTCGGGGCGCCTGAGGCCGCGGGGGCCGAGGCGGGCGGCGTGGCAGCGGCCGGCGCCCGGGTCGACGCCGGGAGGGGGGCCGCGCCGTCGATGGACACGCCGGCGAGGAGCTCACCCGCCAGCGAGGCCTGTCCCGGCACGGGCTCGAAGCGGGTGCGCGGGTACATGATCACCTGCCCGGTCGCGGCATCACGCGTGCCTTTCTTGTCGGGCTCCATCCAGCACCGGACGCGCAGCCGGATCCCGCGCGCCGCCTGTCCCGGCCCGACCACGTTGCGGTTGAGCGTGCCCCACCCCTTCGTGAACGGCTTGCGGTCGACCGAGATCACGAGCTGCTCGAGGAACGCCTTGATGTCGTTGTCCCCGTAGCTGGTCCCCTTCGCCGGGTCATAGCCCGGCGTGCCGAGGCCGTGGAAGATCACCACGGCGCACTTCTCGTTGGCATAGTGCCCGGCCTCGCCCGGCGCCGGCTGCGACTCGATCACCTGGCATTGGACCCGGTAGCACAAGGCGCCCCGACGCTTCGGGTTCTTGCTCTGTCCGTCCTGAACCTCGGAGACTTCGACCAGGTGGTTGCCCGGTCGGAAGAAGCTTCCGCCCTGGCGCGTCTCGGCATTGTCGAGCGAATCATCATCGTACTGGCTCATTGTTCTCTCACTCACGCATGCCCTCTCGGGCGTTAGATCGGGGCTGTCCAAGTGGCCATCGCCAGCTTCTGACGCGTCCCGAAAGACTCTTCGATGTAGCGGGCGCTCTCGATCGCAGACCGGAGCGAGCGCCGGAACGGCTCGGTGTGTGCGTAGACGTACACCTCGACCTCGTCGGCCTCTTGGCCCTGACGGTGGGTACGGCCCAGCATCTGCTCCCAGATGCCACCGGAGCCCGGGGGCTCAACGACCAGGTTCGTGCGGCACCAGCGCTGCAGGCCGTCGACGCCTTCCTTGTGGACGTTCCAACTCGCGGCGAAGCTCTGGCGCTTGTCGGTCGGGATCTTGGAGCCGGCCCCGTAAACCGGCAGGCCCGCCTCTCGAAACAACGGCTCGAGCGCCGTCGACCCGTACCAGACGATGACGTGCTGGCGGCGACGCTCGAACTCAACGACGCGGTCGATGACGTCTGAAACGAGGTACAGGTCGATCCATGTCGGGACGCTCGGCGGCTCGGGCTTCTTGCGCTGTGGTTCCCAACGCTTCAAGGCCAGGTGCGGCCACTGCATCGCGCCGGCCTCGAGCTCGGCACCGATGGCCGCCCGCACGAGCGCCTCGGAGTCGTAATCGGGCCCGGCCCGCTCCGCGAGCTCGTCGCGCACGACCTTCGACCAGCCCCGCCGCGACCTCACCCATTCCTCGTCGACGATGGCCAGCCCGTCGGGGCCGAGGGGCCATCGCCATTTCTGGTAGTAGCCGAGGCTCAGATGCGTCCCGACTCGGGCGCGCGAGAGATCGTCTGGAAGGATCTCCCCTTCGGGGTCTACTGACGCGTCCATGACCTGGGCGAGCAGTTGCTTCACACGAGCCGGGACCTCGATCTCAATCGGCGTGATCGTGAGGCTCGTGCCGATGCTCGACTCGCTCGAGCAGACGACACCGGGCGCCGACCTCATGCGACGCTGGAACGCCTGGCGGGCGTAGGACACGAGGCTCTTGCCGCCGTCGGGCCGCTCACCCTCGCCGAAAGCGTCGAGCAGCGGCGCGACGGTGCGCCAGTCGTGCGACGTCGGGCGCCCTCGCCGGTCCAGGCACGCCGACCACGCCAAGACGTGGTGTTCGTGGTTCTGTTCCGAGTTGCGCGGGAGAAACGACCTGGTGCCGAGGGCCCACTCGGCGATGTGGGCGAACTGCTGAATCGAGTCGTGAGAGAGTGTCCCCGACATCGCGACGACCGGCACGCCGCTCGCGACCGCTCGACCAAAGCGCCGCGTGCGGGCGGCGTCGAGGTCCCCGAGGGCGTGCGCCTCGTCGCAGACGATAGCCAAGCGTCCCGGCCCGACGTTCTGGGCGAGCTGCTCGAGCTCGCGCGAGTTCGCCTTGGCCGAGACCCAGGGGTAAGACTTGCACTGCATCGAGCCTTCGACGCAGAACAGGTCCTGCGCTCGGGCGATCCATCGTTGCGTCTGGGCGACGACGTTCGGCTTCGTCAAGATGAGGGTGTGATCGACGCCGAG
>Ga0129333_10004674_pt1 | contig 12809 bp, 23 predicted proteins | sample CPB6_08_DNA_FD_94474 | JGI IMG/M metagenome (GOLD analysis project Ga0129333, IMG submission 94474) | Freshwater to marine salinity gradient microbial communities from Chesapeake Bay, USA - CPBay_Sum_0.6_0.8_DNA | ecosystem: Environmental > Aquatic > Marine > Coastal | place: USA: Chesapeake... | reverse complement strand
TGATAACGCAGGAACACTCACATTAGAGGCTGTAGCATGGTCAAATAGCGGTGCAGGTACAAGTGCAAGAGCATCGGCTCTTAGTTTTCTTAATGGTGTTCGTGTCAAAGACTCTGACAAAAGGAAGTATTTAGGTTCGTTTAGGACTACTGCAACTATTGGTCAAACTGAGTTTGTTAACAACAATCTTCCTAGCTCTTTGTTGATTAAAAATGAATTTAATAGAATTCCTTTAAGTTTATTTTTACAAGAAGGTAGTACCGCACATACTTACACAACAAACACATGGAGAAATTATAATAACAGTAATACTTATAAATTTAATTTACTAACAATTGACAATGAGAATATTGACTTCTCATTAAATCTTACTATGTCAAATTCGTTGCATATTACTGTTAGTATTTCTAATACAATTTGGAATAATATTTATTGGGGATTGACTGTTTCAGATGCTATTTTTATAAGAGCTTCAGCTTCCTTATCCACTACCGTTAATGGGTTTAATGACTTTCAAATTGTTGAACGTGGAAATGGAACTGTTGCAGGTTCTTCCCAACAATTATCAGCTTATTTACAAACACATTATTAATTATGAACATTATTCTATTGACTGAAAAAATCAATGAAATCTGTCCTATCTATGGACTAGATACTAACAGAAATATTAGCTTTAAAGATAAAGTAACTGAGGAACAAAAATCTTTAGCCTATGAGATTTATGATTCATGGGTTGACCCCCCTGAGCCTGATGTGACAGGGTTTGTAATGGCTCTTGCTAATAGCCAAACTCTTAATAATTGGTATGAAAATTTACCTAAAATTGTCACTGATATGATGGCAAGTTACATGAAAGATAGAGATTTTAAGGCTTTAAATTCTTTAGTTTTAGGATTAAATTTAACTGAAGAAATTAAAACTGAATTGAATATTTTGATTAGTCAATATGATATTCCTTTAGTTATTTGAAAAGGCGGGGCGACCCGCCTTTTTCTTAGTCTCTAACCTGAACCGGCATAATTAAATATTGATATTTATTACCACCAACCGGATAAATAACTACTGGAGAATTAGACTGATTTAATTTAAACTCTATTTCGCTAGTAGTTATTGCCTTTAACCCTTCTAATAAATATTTAATATTAAAAGCAATAATTAATTTTCCCCCTGTAATTTGGGCGGTCAATCTTTCTTTTCCACTGCCAACTTGTCTTGTTTCTACTGATAAACTGACAGTTTGTTCATCTGGATCAATGTCAAATTTTACAATATTATTCTTCTGGTCTGCTAATATACCAACCCTCTCGATACTACTAATTAATTTCTTTCGGTCTACCACTACAGACAATTCAAATTCAAGCGGAATTAATTGATTATATTGAGGGTATGATCCATCTAATATACGACTATTTAAAATTGTATTATTAGACTCAAATATCAATTGGTTTTCATCATATTTTAGTGAAATAATATCATCATCATCTAAACTATTAATCATTGCAGAAACTTCTTTTAAAGCTCTTGACGGGATTGTTAACATAAATTCATTATCATCAGTTTTCTCTTTTTCAAAAACCGATAATCTATGACCATCAGTTGACGCCATGTAAAATGTTTCTAAATTTGCTTTGAAATTAACCCCCGTCAAAACTTGTTTAGTTTCTTCGGTTGACGCACTAAAAATCGTAGCTTTTAAACCTTCTTTCAACGTCTCAACTGATAATTCAATTGTTGATTCTTGACTAACTGTCGGCAATTCTGGAAATTCATCAGCCGCTATTGTCTGTATCTGATAACGCCCCGTAGTTGACGTGATATAAACAATATTTTCTTCGTCATCTAACTCAAAAGTCAATTCATCTTCAGACAACTTAGAGATGATTTGCCCAAAAAGACTACAGGGTAAAGTTATTTGCCCTTGATTAATGACTTGAACTGGAATTTTTGTAGTTATTCCTAAACTTAAGTCAAATCCTACTAATGTCAACGCTTCATTATCATTAATAGTTAATAAGACATTGCCTAAAACCGGATGAGTCGGTCTGCTTGGCACGGCTTTTGATACCAATGCCAAGGCTTTATTCAAATCACTTTGACTAACTATAAATTTCATCTTTATTTTTTAATAATTTTTCTTTCTTATTCTATCACAAACTTTTTCTCACTTTCTTGTATTTTTATTATTAATTTATTGACAAGTATTTTATTATGTGCTATCTTTAAGATAGTTCTTAAGCGAGAGGTCAATTATGGATATTTTAAAATTACAAATAGCAAAAAAACTTGGCGGGTATAATGTAAACACAATTAAAGAAGTAAGAGAATTTGCCAATTCTTACTTGGTAATTTTTGTAAAAGGAATCGGACAAAAACCCCGATTCGTCTCTAAAAAAGGGATTTATAATCCGGTTGTTAAATCCCGTGCAGTTGAGTTGTTGACTCCAAAGTCAACAACTGCAAAGCTTTTACAACTGCCTATTCGTGAGATTAGAGATACAATGCTTTGTAGTGGTAGCATGGTGGCGGTTGTCACAGAGTTATCCGTTTATTTTGTAGCATTAAGTCGCTACAAAGAATATTTTGTAAAGAGCCGTAAAAGACGGGCTTCTCAAGTCATTATCGACTTTGCCAATAATAAAACGGTTGCTTATAACCGTGAAAATGGAAATAATTATCAATTAATTAAAGAAATTAACGGTATTCATTGTGAGTGTGAAGACTATCGAAATCAAAGAGCGGCTTTTAATACGGGCTGTTGTAAACACGGATACGCTCTTTTAAATCAACTAGGATTTAATTCTTTAGCTGAGTATGTAGCTGATCAAGCGAAACAAGCTGATGAGCTAAATGATTATTATTTACAAAGACAAGGTATTTGTTAGGATATTTACAAGAAAAAAACGTTTAGACAAGAAAAAACCGCTATTTTACGGCGGTTTTTTCTTATTTCAAATAACTTGCTCCGGTGCGCAACAAAGCGTGGCAAGTGTTGTTAATTAGATTATAACTCAAAAAATAGGAATGTGATCAGGATTGACGTTGGTTAAAGGGAACTCAATGATTTTGTTGTCAATTTTGGTTTTCCCTTCTTTTTTGGCGTGGTATTTTTTGAAGTTGATAATTTTTGATTTTTGCATTTTAGATAATTTTGAATTACTTGATAATTGTGTACTAATTTTCTGTAAAATTCTACAGTATTTCGATTGTGGTTAGGATTAGTGGGATCAATAATCCAATTATCGGGGTGGTGGGCGCACCCCGTCTCTTTAGAGTGACAATGTTTACACAATGGAAAAATATGAACTCCAACCCGTTCATCTCCAGCGATTTTGTGTCTTTTTTTATTGCAGTAAACAACGTGATGAGATTCTAAGTATTTAAACTTTTTTAAGCATAAACAACAATGAAAATTTGTTTTTTGCTTGGCTTTTAAGCTTTTCTCATGCCAGTTTTCCGCATATCTTGATTCGTAAGCATTCATGTTAACTCCTTAAATTTAAAATACCATTTACAATTATTTCCTTAACGTAATTTGGTAATTGATGAGTGCCTGTCCATGTCTCTAAAGTCCCGTCTAAGTACTCTATTAAATAATATGGACGGGCTTTATTTGGTAAAGTAATTCTCAATACTTTCAAATCTGTTTTGCTCATCATTAAATACCTCAAATTGCAAAGAGATTAAATTAAAACGGTGGTGTTTTAATTTTTTAAATAAAATTGTTTCTGCCGTTTCAAAATAACTTGATTCTGTTAAGTTACAATTTGGCAATGGACTATATAAGAAAAACTCAAGAAATTCAATTAGAGCTAATTGTTCTGCCTCTGTTAATATCAATTTATTTTGATTTAATCTTAAATAAATTGAATTGATTTGTGGTAATAATTCTACAAATCTTTTCCATAATTTAGTTTTGATTTGTAAGAAATATTCTAAGATTTCTCTAAATTGCTTTTGCTCATTAATTGTCAATTCTAATTTCATTTAACCTTCCATAATTTGATTATATTCTTGACAAGCCTGTTGATATTTGCGTCCGGTACTAGCCCCCCAAACTTGTTTAATAATATCCATTTTGGAAGTGATACCTTTTTCAATTAATTCATAGACTTGATTTTTTTTATCTTGTATTTCAATTTCATTATAAATTGAATCATCATCTTCTTTTTCGATTGTTTCAATTTGTAATGATTTACCTCTTATTTTACCAATTTTATTTTGTAAAGATTGTAAAATATGAGGCGGTATTTTATAAGATTTAATGTTAATTAAATTGGGCAATAAAGCCATGCGAGGGGGGTGACCCATTGTTGTGAAAATAACCGGAGTTTGATTATTATTACTATCAACAATTAATCTTTCTAACTCTTGTTTTAATGGGTCACGATATTCCATTGAGATAATAGAATTATTATTTAATATCCCGTTAATTGCATCAAAACCGCCTTGATTTCTGCCATATTCATCTTTAGAAATAAAGCCTAAACTCATAATATTTAAGCAACTTCTAATATTAGAATCTTTAGCCAATCCTAAACTAGCAATATTAAAGGAATGAGTCGTAACAGCAATTGCTACGTTAAATTCACGTCCGACAGTCACAATAGTTGATAATTTAGCTGATAAGTCAGACCATAATTTTTTGTTTTTAGAAATAACATCATAAATGCTAAACCAATCATCTAAGATTAACCAACAAGGCTGTGTTTTGAATTGTTGACGGGTTATTTCATCACATGATTTTCTCATGTTTAAAATCTCAAATAATTCATTAATTGCATTTTCAGCAATAGTTAAATCAATGCCATTAAAAACACTTACTGCACCAATAGAATTTAATCCTAAAAATGAATCATTTTTTTGAGCAACTACAGTTACGTATGCATCAGGAAATTTAACAAATAAACGGCGCATCCAGTCTAATAAAGTCACAGTTTTACCCGTTCCTGGTGGAGAACTAAAAATTGTACTTAAAGACGTTGCAGATGCCTCATCTAAAATACTAGCCCCTGTTGCTTTTAGCTCTTGTTTTTGTGGTATCAAAAACTCAACTTCTGACTGCACAGGAATAGACTGAACATAATTAGTTTCAACTTGATAATCTTGTACTGGTTGAGAATAAACAGGGATTGTGGGTTGGGTTGGGATTGAGTCTTTGATAGCTTCTTTTTTGTCAGATTCACTTTTGATTGGTGCATTCATTAACTGAGCTATCATTGCCTCTAAAAAGGGGTCTTTTTCCTCTTTAGGTGGGTTTAATTGATTTGTTAAATCTGAGTGGAATTTTTCGTTCCCAGTTGCTAATAAAGTGATTCGATTATTTTCTTCAAAAGTTAAACAATCTTGCTCAATTTGTTCTAATCTTTGTTCAATTTTGTTTAATTTTTGAGTTAAAGCAACCGCCCCAAAATTAGTTATCAATCCAAAAATTAACCATTTAATCTTTAGATTTGTTTGACTTGCATAACGGGGGGATAAGGCAATGCTATAAGAGAAAAAAGTCGTGGCTATGGTTAAAATAATGAAAGCTATTAACATCATTAATTGATTATTTAATTGACTTTCATCTCTCCTAATATCAACTAAATTGTTCATAATTCTATCCGTAATATTGAACTGAACTTGATACTTTAAAAACGAATAACCCAATTAAAAAAGCCATTAAACTAACATAAATGACTACATAATCTTTTGATAAAAGACTATATAATTTTTCTTTTAATTGTTCATCTTGGCTTTTGTTTGCGTAAACAATTAACCCGATATAAGTTAAAATAAATAAAGGATATAAGCTAATCAAGATATTATTTAAAACTTGAACGGATACGCTTATTTTTCCTGACGTGGCTAGGATTCCAGAAGTAGAAAATCCTAACATTGTATAAGATAAAAAAGAAAGAATTTTGCTCATGATCTTAAGAAACCTTGGCTAAATGCCAAGGTTATTTTTTTTATTTACGGTAATAAGAATTGTAATAACCTGATGCTTGTTTTGATTGCTCTCCAAACCCCCACATCATAGAGGCTAACGCTTTTTTGAACTCATTATAACTATTAGCAAAATTGACAGTTAGCTCCATCTTTTGCTGTTCACTTTCAAAACCGCTTTTTAAGCATTCTAAAATTAATTTATAGTGTTCAACAAAATTTTTGTGTAATTCTTTGACAATCGGAGTTAATTTTTGTAAGTTGGCTAAACTTTCTTTTCGGGCGTAAAGTTTTTTCTCAGCTTCGGCAACCATTGAAGCCGTGTAATTTTCTTTTGCCATTTCAGAAAACTTACCAGTAAAAGCTGTTAAATTCCCTGCATCAATGACGGTGTCGGCGTTAAAAGTCTTTTGAAAAGAAGTTAAATTCATTTTTAAAATCTCCTAATTTAATTTATTTGTTCATTAACATTCCAGTAACTTTTAAGTTACATTCGTTCAAGTTAGATTGAGTTGATTTAAGCTCGGTTATGTTAGCAGTTAAATCTGTTTTCAATTTTTCTTGAGAAGGAAGGTAAATAGCATTAAGAGCGATTCCTGTGGCTATTCCTCCTACTAAAAAGCAAACAAAACAATTCATTTGTCACCTCCTAAAAAGGGAATTTGATTAATAAATTCTGATGTTTTTTGATAACTGGTATAGGTGGCACAAGCGGGTTTGAATCCAAAATAAACAACAATTGATGTTAAACTAATGCCCCCTATTAATCCGATTGTAAAAATTAAAGTTTTCATTGGTTTTGACCTTGTTTTTCAAGCCATTTTCGATAAGCTTTTGCCTCATCTTCAGTCCCAAAAAAGGATACTCCGTTAGGCATTTTGTAAACTTTGCTTTGTTCAGCAATCTGTTGAAATTTCTGGTCTTCACGATCTAGCAAAAAAACAATTCCCGTAGATATGACGATCAGAAAAGGAAGTGCAATTAAAAAATCTTTCATATTGGATAATAAAGTTTTGCAATTGATTTAGATATATAGCCACCCTGTGGGAGTTTAACCCATTTAGATTGGGGAGAGATAACGGGCAACGATTGAGAGCGTTTTCCAGAATCTCTCAACAATAGTTTCAGTTTTAACTTGCTGGATAACCCGTAAGTTGTAATTGCTGGGATTTTCCAGATAAAAAATTTTTGAAACTGTCATCGGCAAGTTGGTTAGAGAAATCGGAAACTTGACTTTCTATTTCAGCCAAAATTGTCTCAGCAATTAACATTTCACCATCAGACGCTTCATTTCCTATTGCCACGATTGTTCGTTTCAAGGCTTCGGTATTGATAATTTCCGTCATGGCTTTTGCCTTTTTTTGGGAAATTTTATTGATGAAATTTACATCATTTTGATTGAAGAAAAAACCACTATTACTTTGTGGTGCGGTATTTTCCGGTTGTTTTCCTTTTGCTTTTCCAGTGGAAATTTCCTCTTGGAAAATATCATCGAAAACTTCATCTACAGAGCTAGACATTTGATTTCCTCCCAGTTTTGGTATAAAAGTTTCATCGCTACTTTTTCATTTCTGAAAAAACGATGTAAAAAAGCTAATGAATAAACAAGCAAAAGGCTTGTCCTGTCTATTCCTCTGTCTCTACGTTTATAAGAAAATCCTAGTGCTTTTTTCTTATTAGTTGAGAGCAGTTTTTCCGCATTTCTCAACATAAGATGGTATCTTCTCCACGTTGAGCCGGATATATTGCAAATCTCGCAGACATTCTCTATTGAGACTCCATACACCGTTTCTGGTACAGCAGAACTAAAGCTCTCAACAATCATTTGTGAATCTAGTTTCATATTTGATCTGTTTTTGCTTTGTTTATGCCTTAAGCATAACATAATTTTTCTATTGACAAATAGCAGAAATGATATAAAATAGAAATAAGATAAAAATAAAAAACAAAATACCCCTCGGAGTGCCATCCAAGAGGTATTTCTAACCAAGTTAACCTAATAGGAGGTCAAAATGGCTAATATGAATCATACCATAAATGAGTACGAGCAAATGCTTGAGTTCCATGATTACGCTAATCTAGCGTTCAAAAATGGATATACGTCTTTAGGGACGTTAGCACTGGATATTTTGATGCCTATGACAAGGCTTTGGAATATGCAACAAGGTAAAATTAGTATAAAAGAGGCAGATAAGCGTTATTTTTGGCTAGATGCCAAAATACGGGGGTGGATATAGTGTTCACAGGAAAATATTTCTACATAAAACGTCACGGATTATTTAAAGTTATCCGTGAAACCAAAACTCTTTTTGTTTTGGAAAATGGGTGGAAATTCAAGAAAGAAGCCCATTGTGGAGGTAATTTTCATTATGGATATGGTCATAACAGATTTGGAAAGTTTATGACCCAAGAGGAATTTTCTAAGATAGAAGAAAACGAACTTCTATCAAAGAGAAAATCTAAAATGATTGGTGAAATTCAAACTTATATTTTGAAAGGCTCTCCACTTTTCAATAAATCATTTGAAGAAGTGGAGGGGCTATATAATTATTTAAAACAAATAAATATTATTCCTTAATCCTTAACCTCCGTAAATCACGGAGGTTATTTTTTTGCAATAAAAAAGCCCCGTTTGGGGCGATTCAATAGGAGTTTTCGTATGTCTATCTTTGAGTACAAACCGATGTCGTACAGTCAGGGGTGTTTTCCGCACCCCTTCCACTTCCTCTCTCAGCCCAAGCTGATAAGGCTGTAGAAGCTATTAACATTGTAACAGAACCTGTTATTAAAATTACTTTTTTCATCTGAGACCTCACTTAACTACATTCTCACTATAACACAAATTTTCTTTAATGTCAATAATTATTTTTTTAAAATCAGATTAAAATATTCTGAGTTATTGTGAAATGAAATACCGCAGTCATTGTGGATTTTTGTTTTTAAAAATAGCTTGAGTTTTGACATGGGTCAATGGTATATATACCAATGGTTAGAGGGTGCAACAGTCGGTATGGGTTTATATAATAAAAATAAAAAATAGGTGTGGCGCTGATTAACAAAAAATCTAAAAAATAATCCTACTATTTTAATAGGATAAAACAGTAGGACTGGCGTTATTGATTTTCAGGGTCAAGAAAAGCTAATATTAAAAACTTGTTGAACTATTGAGAAAAGATTGTTTAATAAAATCTTCTTTAAATCGCTCATGTTTTAATTCCATCGTTTCTAGTTTGAAGTTTAGATTAGCTTGTAAATCATGTAGATTAACTTCCAAGTCAAATATTCTATCTTTGAGTTGGTAATCTTGATCTGCTATGGCTTCAATTGCTTGGGTTACTTTTTGATCTACTAACTCAGCTATAATTGATTTTATATCTTCATTGGACAATTGATGAGAATAGCCCGTGTGACTATTCTCATCATCTATTTTAGGCATTACTGCATTCAAATTAGTCAATATTGCCATTCTGACAAATTCAGCTTTATCAATATTGTTAGAAATACAATACTTGACAAGTCGGTTGTAATCATCTCTATTTAATCGGGTTGCAATCGTGTTTTTCATTTTATTTTCTTTGTAAACTTTCTTCTATTATACAGCCTGTTTACAAACTTGTTAACAACTTGTTAACACTGTTTACAAAACTGTTAACACCTTTCATAGTGGGCGGTTTACTGTTTACAGCCTTTTTGTAAACAGGTTGTTAACGGGGTTTTCTAAGTGAAAGCGTTAACAACGTTTACAAAACTGTTAACGCTTTACATAGTGGGTGGTTTACTGTTTACAGCTTTTTTGTGAACAGATTGTTAACGGGATTTTCCAAGTGAAAGCGTTAACAAGTGACTAAAAACTGTTAACACCTTACATAGAGCCTTGTTAACGGCTTTCGTACTTAATTCTAATTCTCTAATCATTTTTATAAGTACAGTTTTACTTATATTGATGCCAAAATACCTAAAGTCTTTATATATTAATCATTTCGCCACATCTCCTATTCTCTTTTTTAAATTGTTTTAAAATATTGTGATTATTTATGAGTTACACTAAGCCGGATTCTTTAGAAAATATTTAGTTTAAAAGCATAGAGTTTTAGGTGACTATAACCGTTGGTATGTATGGTTTAAAGGGCGCAACAGTCGGTATGATTTATTATATATAAAAAGAAAAATGGATGTGGCAAAAATTGATGACGGCGATTTATCCATAGCCTCTGTATTTTACTGAGAAAAATCTTTATGATAGATGTTGACAGATACAAAGATATTATAATATAATTATATTAATGCCATAGATGCGAGATCGAGGCAAAGCGAGGCGATCTCGAAAGTAAAAAATAGTTTCAGGTAAAAATCATGGCATTAACATTATTAGAAGCGATGAAAGCGGCGCTTAATGACGGGAAAGTCAAAGAAGCCGCAATTATTAAACAATACGCTGAGAGTTCGGGCATTTTAGAGGCTTTAGCATTTAGAAACATCACAGGGAATGCTATTAGTTATAATCGTGAGGAAACCTTGCCTAGCGTAGGTTTTCGTGGGGTAAACGAATCTTATACAGATAGCGTTGGGATTTTAAATCCACAAACAGAAACATTAACGATTTGTGGGGGCGAAATTAAAGTTGATAAATATTTAGTTCAGACAATGGGGGCTGATGTTCGCTCGGCTCAAGAAATGATGCAAGTAAAAGCCATTTCTTTAGCTTGGACAGATAATTTTATCAATGGTGACAGTTCAACTAATCCAAAAGAATTTGACGGATTAAAACGACGATTAACAGGCACTCAATTAGTTAGCGCCGGAACTACCTCAGGGGGTGACGTCTTATCTCTTAATAAACTAGATGAATTGATTGATACAGTTGAATCTCCTACTCATCTTGTAATGAACAAAGCAATGAAACGGAGATTGACAGCGGCCGGTCGGAATACTTCAGTTGGTGGCTATATCTCTTATGAAAAAGATGAGTTTGGTCGCTCATTAACTATGTATGCAGACTTGCCTATTGTGGTATTAGATGAAAACAATACCAGAGACAAAATTTTACCTTTTACTGAAGCAGGTGCTGGTGGAGGAACGGCTCAATGTTGTTCTATCTATTGTGTCTCTATGGGTGAAATGATGTTGCAGGGGATTCAAAACGGCGGTATTAGTGTAACAGATATTGGCGAAATGGAGTCTAGTCCACATTATTTAACCCGTGTTGAATGGTACAACGGGATTATGATGATGAATGGACGGGCTGGGGCAAGATTGTATGGAATTAAAGACGGTGCAATCACAGTTTAATTTTAGGAGATAACACAAAATGGTTTATTCAAACACTTTTTATAGCACAATTGCTGATCGCCGAAGACGTGGCACTTATGACAAAGAAACTGAATTAAGAGCCTATACCGCTACTGCTATCAGTGCTACGACCTCATCTACAGGCGTTTCGTTTCCGGTAAGAAAAACCGCAGATTATAAAGTTTGTTATTCAATTGCGGCTTACACAGGTTATGTTTCCACTACGGCTGAATGGAATATCACAGTAGAAGTTTCAGACGTGGTTGGGGGTAGCTACACCCAAGTCGGCACAACTATTAAACCCGTTGGCACAGCGCTAGAAGGTGAAATTCCTTTAACAGGGGATTATGTGGCAGGGATTGATGCAGACAGTGCATTTATTCGAGTTACAGCGACCAAAACAGGCAGTCCGGGTAACTTAACCTATGGTGCATGGTTAGCCCCGTGCTAGGAGGAAATATGCCAACGATTGTTACGGTTTATCACAAAAGCTATCCTGATGGTTTACGAATTTATCAAAGTGAGTTACAATCTTGGTTGGATGACGGGGGTTCATTAGAACCCCTACCAAAGCCAAGGAAAAGAATCGAAAACAAAACAGATAAATCAACAGACCTCAAAACTTAAACCGAAAGACTCTCAGCAATGGGGGTCTTTCTCTTTTGAAATTTATCTTGACAAGATTAAAATAGTCTGCTATAATAAAAATACAAATTTCAAACAAGAGGAAAAACTTATGTATTCAGATCTGTAAAGAGTCCATAATTTAATTTCTTTTTTTGAATCTGAACATTATTATTATACCACATCTCAACAAAAAATGTGGTATATTTTTATTTTTAAAAACAAAAAATTAAGCTACGAAAATTATCGTAGCTTAAGCAAAAGATTGATTGATTAACTTATTGCGAGAATATTCGTAATAGAATTAATGATAGTGAACAAAAGTCAATCCAAAAATTCTAAAAGAGATATAATTTTTAGTGTTTTCATACTCAATAATTGAGTTATCTTTGTGTTCTTTAATATGGTCATGCCAGTTCATAAAATAAACTTCAAATCCATTAACATTTACATCAATAATATAATTGCCTTTTGGATTAAAGGTCAAATAAAAATAAAAATCAAAGATTAATTGTAGTCTCATCGGGTAATGTTACATCATGAATAAAATTAGCAATTTTGGACAATCTAAAAAGGTTAAATATTTCCATTAAAGGATGTGCAATTATATTATGAATTGTCCATTTAAACGGATTAAAAGGAATATAAATTTTCATAGTTTAAAAAGTATTGGGATTATCATTTCTTAAGTCTTGAAAAATATAAGGATACTTGTCAATTATTGGCGGTTGAGATGATTTTAAAAACATAATTAAACATTTAGATAAGTGTCAGTTTCAGGGTTGAAGTTAGAGGTATAACGGGCGACAGTCGTTATTCTATATGTGTCAACATAAGCTTTTAATTGATTACCTATAGTGAAAATTCCTTGGATGGTAGTGCTATCAGAAAAAGAAGTTAAAGGATAAGATGAAGGATTTGCTCCTGTTCCAAGGTTTTGTTGTACCCCATTAACAAATAATTTATTA
>Ga0129333_10004673_pt1 | contig 12809 bp, 12 predicted proteins | sample CPB6_08_DNA_FD_94474 | JGI IMG/M metagenome (GOLD analysis project Ga0129333, IMG submission 94474) | Freshwater to marine salinity gradient microbial communities from Chesapeake Bay, USA - CPBay_Sum_0.6_0.8_DNA | ecosystem: Environmental > Aquatic > Marine > Coastal | place: USA: Chesapeake... | reverse complement strand
TGCCGCGCCAGGCGTTGTAGTGGGGGATGCGCGGATTCACGTGGTGGCACACGTGGGTGGAGCCGATGCCGTGGTGGAGCAGGTTGAGCAGGGGGCCGTAGGGGCGGTCCACCGTCTGCAGGGCGCCGCGGGCCCAGCTCCAGTCGCCGGTGGCGAAGTGGGGGATGTCGGTGTCGGTGTGCTGGAGCCAGGTGTAGGCCACCAGCCAGGCATTGATCACCAGATAGGGCAGGCCATACACCAGCAGCACCCGGGCCGGCGAGGTGAAATGGGCCACCACCGCCAGGGCCAGCAGCATCACCACCAGGCCGAGGTTGGAGCGCAGCATCAGCGGCCGGAGACCATCGGGGAAGAGCTGGCGCCTGCCGTTGCGGAAGGGCCGCCCCTGCCAGAAGTGGGAGGTGGGAGCGCCGAAATCTTCGCCACCGGCCACGCCGAAGAGCAAGTAGAGCGGCCAGCCCAGCAGCAGGTGGGTGACCAGGGCCACCACGCCGTGAAGCGTGGGGCCCAGCCGCCGGCTCAGGGCCTCCACCCGTCGACCGGCGCTGGAATCGGCGCGGGGCGGCACATGGGTTTCACCCCCTTCGAGGTGGTTGCAGTGGGCATGGTGCACCGCATGGCTGTGCTGCCAGGCGAAGTAGGGCACCAGCAGGAGGCTGTGGAGCACAAAACCCACCGTGGCCTCCACCCGCCGGTTCGGATGGAAGGCGCCGTGGCCGCATTCATGGGCAAGCACCCAGCAGCCACCGGCCACGGTGCCGGTGACCACGGCATACAGCAGCCAAAGGGGGGCGGCGGCGGGGGAGATTGGAATCAGGGTGCCTGCCCCGTAGGCCAGGGCCGAGAGGCCGAGGGAGAGGGCGAGACTGCCCCACGCCTTCCAGGGATCGAAGCGGAGCAGCTCGGCGGGAAGGCTGGCGAGCAGCTCGGCCTTGGCCGGGTAGGCGGAGGCTGGTGAGGTGGCGGGAGCGGTCGAAACGGGGGAGCCAGGAGCCGCGGCGCGGGCCGGGAGGGAAACGGGAGGTGTCAACGCAGCTGCCGCAGGGCTGAGGAAGGCAACAGAGTTCGTCAGGGTTCTGCAACATAGATGCAGAGGTGCCGCAGCCGCGCTCCAGAACGCAGCAGGTGGCCGCGGTGGAGGTGCAAGATCGGACGCTGCCGCCGGGGCAGGGAAGGCCCAGAAGTGGCCGTCAGCCTGGAGACACCCAAAGCGCTGCAGCCGACGCCCCCAAAAGGATCAGGCGATTAAGCCATGGAGAAGCGCTCAAGATGAAGACAGGGTTGCAAACGTGGTAGCCTCAAAAGATTCATGCCACAGCAACCATGCTGGACACCGAGGAGTTCTACGCACAACGCGTACGTTCGCGGCCGGAAAGGATCAACGCGTTTCTCGACATCGCCAAGGGCGGCAGATAACTGGAGATTGGCGTACACAAAGGCAAAACCTTTCACAAGATACAAGCCAGTCACAAAGTTAGCGTCGATCCCAAGTTCATGTTTGACACTGCTGAATACAGCAGCGACAGCACAGAGTTCTGGGAGATCACAAGCGACGAGTTTTTCGCTCGCGTAGCGCCAAGATACGACAAGTTTGACGTGATTTACCTCGACGGCCTGCACACGTTTGAGCAGGTTTTTCAAGACCTCATCACCTCACTATCCTATTGCCACGACGACACGATCATCCTGATCGATGATACGGTTCCGGTGAACGTCGCTTCATTCCAGAAAACGCCGAACGATTGCAGCCTCTTGAGGGAAGAGCTCGGCATCAACGACAAGGCCTGGATGGGCGACGTCTGCAAAGTGGTGATCGCGATCAAGGAATTCATGCCCGCCTGGTCCTATGCCACATTTCCCAACCACGGGCAAACAGCGCTTGTGAAGCGAGCGAGGCAAGATTTCTCCGCCTCAATCAACAGCCTTGAAGCGATCTCCAGGCTGTCCTATACTGAATACCTCACCCTGAAAAAAGAAGGTGCATTCAACATCTTCGAAACCGATGATCAAGTGATCGCGCGCATCCGTGATCTGCTTGCAGATGGCCAAGAATGAACCATGCTTACTTACAAAACCTACAATGAACTGACCATATATCCTCTGGAGCGCGGCAGCAACAAAAACCGACTGGTCTCCAGGGTGGATACCAATCATCCGGATGCGATCACCCATTACAGAAGCGAGATCCACGAGGATCATGACAAGATCGTCAATCTTTTCACTCCCAGTGAGCAGCCGGATGAGCGCTCGGCCGGAAATGATCATCCCGCGGCGGCCGAAGAGGTGGAGACGACTGCGCTGTATGGCGGTGTGCTGTTCTGGCATTTCGGCCATTTTTTAGCAGAGTCTCTGCATCGGCTTTGGTGCCTGGATGAAATCAAGCATCAGGGCCCAATTTTTTTTCACGCACCCACAAAAGACGGTAAACGCTTCAGCATAGAATTGCCGGCCTATGCCGAGGAGGCGCTAAACCTGCTTGGCATCGCAAGTGACCGAGTCCGGATGATCACAAGTCCCCTAAGGTTCAGGTCAATTCATGTTCCTGAGCAGGGCAGGATCCTGGGTGGAATAGGGAATAATGAGTATGCAGAATGCATTAGGCACATCAACCTCTCAGCAACCAGTCGCTGCGGCACTCTTTACATCTCTCGCTCCCAGCATCTGCATTCAGGAGGATTCCTCGGAGAGCTGTGCCTAGAAAGAATTCTCGAAAAGAAGGGAGTCGACACGATTCGACCCGAGACCATTGGACTGGGCGAGTTCGCTCGCAAAGTCAACAATTACGACACACTTGTATTCAGCGAAGGCAGCGCGATTCACGTGCTTGAACTGATCAAGCATCTACCAGTCAGAGTGATCATACTTTGCAGACGTGAGCCTTGGCGCACCGAACGCTTCTTCGGAGCACTCATCAAGCAGATTGGCTCAAAAGGCGTGTATATTCCCTACTCCCAAGCGATGAGCCCAATTGAGTGGAACAAACAGAAAGGGAAACCATCAAGCCAGCGAACACCTGTGTATTTCAATGCACAGCATCTTTTCACTGAGCTGGGCAACGCCCTAGAACTGGAATTCAGCCCAGACGATATTCAGCAGTTCAACCAGTCTGTACCGTTGGACATTCTGCGATTTTTGAGCCATGAGCAATCTATAAGACCGAACACCACCTCCGACGAGAACTATGGCAGGCTGGTCAAGAGATTCATCAAAAACACGCAGAAGATCCTGTCAGACCTGCAGTCTCAGCCAAGCGATGCATGGGGCCAGGGGAGCAATGCGTGAATGGCACGCATTGCAATGACAGGTGCCTGCAGGATTGGAACTCTCTGCAGCCGTGGTGGATGGTTCCTCTTCGAGGAGCTGGGCCTAGCGGAGGCGCTGGCCCACAACGCGCATGATTCGGCGTTTGAACGGGTGTACGAAGACAAGCGCTGGGAGATGCAGCAAAAGGGCGGTGGCCCCACGCCCTACGGCCTCGGTGCCGATGGCCGCGCACTGGAGCGGCGGCGAGGATTTCAGCGTCTTCAACCAACCGCAGGCCGCCGCAGCGAACGTCCAGATCGTCTGGAGTGCGCTGCGGCCGCTGCTGGTGGGCAGCGCCGAGGCCCTTGCCCGGCTCGGTGCGAGCCGCGAGGGCTTTGCGGCAGCAACGCAGCAGGGCGCGGCGCAGCCAGACTGCGGCAACAATCTCCGCACACCCCCCATGGACGAGCAGCGTGCCGCGCACAAGGATGGGGTGATGATCCCGGTGCGGACGGCCAAGGGTGAGTTCCGGGTGTGGACGCGACGCGTCGGCAACAACCCGGCCATCAAGGTGCTGCTGCTGCATGGCGGCCCAGGCGGCACGCACGAATGCTTCGAACCCTTTGCGCAGTATCTGCCTGCGGCAGGCATTGAGTATGTCGAGTACGACCAGCTCGGCTCCTTCCACAGCGACCAACCGGATGAGCCCGATCTCTGGGAGTTGCCCCGCTTCGTGGATGAAGTGGAACAGGTGCGGCAGGCCCTGGGCCTGGATGCCGAGAACTTCGTGCTCTACGGCCACTCCTGGGGAGGCCTGCTGGCCCTGGAGTATGCGCTGCAGCATCCGCAGCAGCTCAAGGGGCTGATCATCTCCAACATGATGGCCAGCATTCCCGCCTACAACGCCTACGCCAACACGGTGATCATGCCGGCGATGAACCAGGAGGCCCTGGCAGAGATCCAGCGCCTGGAAGCTGCGGGAGAGGTGGAGGATCCGCGCTACATGGAGCTGCTGATCGAGCACCATTACAGGGAGCATGTGCTGCGGATGCCGCAGGATCAATGGCCGGATGGGGTGAACCGCATGTTCGAACATCTGAACCAGCCGCTCTATGTGGCGATGCAGGGGCCCAGCGAACTCGGCGCCCATGGCAAGCTTGCCGGCTGGAACCGGATGGCCGACCTGGGCCGCATCAGCACACCCACCCTGGTGATCGGCGCCACGCATGACACGATGGATCCCGGCCATATGGAATGGATGGCGGGCCAGGTGCAGAAGGGGCGCTATCTGCACTGCCCGAATGGCAGCCATCTGGCCCTCTACGACGACCAGGCCATTTACATGCAGGGGCTGATCAGCTTCCTGCATGATCTTGCCGCCGGAACAGTGTGAATTGCACGGCTGGAGGAGATCAGATCAGGCCGGTGTTCAGCATCAGTCGATTGCCCTTCACGGTGGCACGGCCTATCATTCCTGAACACACGATGGATCTCGGTTGATGCAGACCGCAGCGTTTGCCAATGGCGACCAGATGCCCCTGCTGGGCCTGGGCACGTGGAAATCGGAACCCGGCCAGGTGTACGCCGCGGTGCGTGAAGCGATCCGGCTGGGATACCGCCACATCGATTGCGCCAGCATCTACGGCAATGAGCCGGAGATCGGCAACGCCATCCGCGACGCCATCACCGCCGGCGAGGTGAGCCGCGACGAGCTCTGGATCACCTCCAAGCTGTGGTCGAACGCCCACGGGCGGGATGCCGTGGAGCCCGCCCTGCGCCGCACCCTCCAGGACCTCGGCCTTGACTGCCTGGATCTCTACTTAATCCACTGGCCGGTGCCGCTGCAGCCCGGGGTTGCCTTCCCCAGCTCCGCCCAGGACCTGCGGCCACCGGCGGAGGTGCCCCTGATCGACACCTGGGCTGGCATGGAAGCCGCCGTTGAGGCGGGCCTCACCCGCCACATCGGCGTGAGCAATTTTTCCAGCACCAAGCTGCGCGATCTACTGGCGCACGGCAGGATCAGGCCGGAGGTGAATCAGGTGGAGCGCCATCCCTTGCTGCAGCAACCGGAGCTCGTTGATTTCTGCAAGGGCGAGGGCATCCATCTGACCGCCTATTCACCGCTCGGTTCGCTCGATCGCCCCGCCTTCACCAAGGCCTCCGATGCGCCGGTGCTGCTGGAGAATCCGGTGATCACCGCGATCGCCGCGGAGCACGGCTGCACCCCCGCCCAGGTGCTGATCGCCTGGCATCTGCAGGGCGGCATCTCCACCATTCCCAAATCGGTCACACCGGCACGGCTGCGTGAAAATCTCGCGGCCGCCACGATTCAGCTCAGCCAGGCCGATTGCGACAGGATCGCCAGCCTCGATCAACACCAGCGCCTGCTGGACGGCTCGTTCTGGCTGATGGAGGGTGGGCCCTGGACGATCCAGATGCTGTGGGATGAGCCCTGAAGCCCATTCCATGGCGCCGCTCCCGCAGCGCTTCAGCCTCGCCGGCCGGCGGGCCCTGATCAGCGGCGCCTCCCGCGGGCTGGGGACCGCCATCGCCGCCGCGTTCGCGGAGGCCGGCGCCGACCTGGTGATCACCGGCCGCGATGCCGCCGGCCTTGAGGCCACCCAACAGCTTGTGGAGCGGCAGGGCCGCCGCTGCCTCAGCGTGCTGGCCGACCTGGCCAGACTGGAAGATGTGGAGCGTGTCGCCAACCGGGCCCTGGAGGCCTTCGGCACGGTGGATATCCTGGTCAACAACGCCGGGATCGTGGTGGTGGAGCCCCTGCTCGAGATCGGCCTCGACCACTGGCAGCAGACCTTGGATGTCAACCTACGAGCGCCCCTGCTGCTCTCCCAGAGGCTGGTGCCGAAGATGATCGAGCAGCGACGCGGCAAGGTGATCAACATCTCTTCGGTGGCAGGGGTGCTGGCCCCGGAGGGGCACGGCGCCTACTCCGCCTCCAAAGCCGGCCTCAACCTGCTCACGCAGGCGATGGCGGCGGAATGGGGGCCGTTCAACATCCAGGCGAATGCCGTGGCACCCACCGTGATCCTCACCGAGATGGGCACCCAGGTATGGGGCGATCCCGCCAAGGGCGACCCGATGAAGGCCCGCATTCCGGCGCGCCGCTTCGGTGAGCCGGCGGAGGTGGCCGATCTGGTGCTCTTTTTGGCCTCCAGTGCCTCGGATTTCATCTGCGGGCAGGTGCTGCGCCTCGATGGCGGGCTCACCGCGGTATAGACCGTTGACGACATCCATGAAGCCAGGCCACATCACGTATCACATCGGCCTGCACAAGACCGGCACCACCTCGATCCAGGAGTTCTTTCACACCAACCGGGAGTTCCTGCTCCGCCAGGGGATGGACTTCCCCTTGATCGGCCTGCGCGAAAAGGGCTGCCCGGCACACACCCTTGTGGCCGACCACGCCCGACTGGCAGGGGGCGAGCGGAATGCAGGACTAAACGGGAAGCCAACCCCTCTGCAGAGGATCACGGCCACCTGGACTCCGGCGGCCAGCAGGGTTCTGATCTCCTGCGAAGACCTCTATCTGATCGCCAAACTCCCTGACCCTGCCGCCGCGATCGCGCGGCTCGGTGGCTTGTTGCCGTTCGCAAGCGCGAACTGTGTGGTGTTCATTCGCCGGCCCGATGCCCACATCCGATCCCTCTACGGGACGGTGGTGAACCGGGGGCCACGCGTTTCCGACTCCTTTCAGACCTACCTGGAGCGCCAGACCCAGGCCCTGATCACAGGCACAGAGTTCACCTATTACCGCTATGCAGAGAACCTCAAACCCTGGCAGGCCATCGGAGATCTCACCATCCTGGAATACGAGCAGGGAGAAGCCGTTGGCCAGATTCTGCAAATGCTGAATCTTAAAGCTGCCAGTCCGACAACAGCAGACGAAACGACGCTCAACATCTCCCGCCCCTTCGAAGTCAGCATCCTGCAGGCCACCGCAAACGATCTGCTGATGCGCGACGCCATCAACGAGCAGCAGCACAAGGCAATCCACCGGCTGCTGGTCTCGGTGGATCTGGCAAGGCTGAGCCAGCTGACGAACGTCGACATCCACGGCCTCTTTGAACCGCAAGTGGTGGATCTGAGGGCCTTCCGGGCCGCCTTCCTCAGCGCCAACAAGGAGCGGTTCTATGCAGGCCGGATCCCGGAAGCCATCGAGTTGCCACAGCTGCGGCAGCCGGAGGCAAACCACCACAAGGCGCTGGTGCTGCACCTGGGCTGCTTCGTGCTGAACAAGAGAAATGTGATTGAAGCCCTGGTCTGAACACCAGACGCGATGCCGTGCATGCCCCGTGTGTGCGTCTTCGATCGGAGGGGCCACAGCTCCGCTCGATCACTGCCAAGGTGAATGGGGAGGCGATCAGCCCCCGCAGCGGCAAACCGGCGGAGATGAACGTGCTCAGGTTCTATGACCAAGCCCGCTCGGTGGCAGCACGATGAGCCACACTCCCCTGCCAGCGATCGCCGGCAACGAAGCCGCGATCCTGGCGCTGGTGCTGGAGGGCGGTGCGGTGGCCCTGCCCCACACCAACCTGAACCTGGAGCAGATCCGGTCTGCCTTCGCCTGTGCGCTGCACATGCACCAGCCCACGATTCCGGCAGGCGCGAACGGTGCATTGATCTCGCACCTGCAGTACATGCTCGAGCACCCCGGAGAAGGCGACAACCACAACGCCGAACCCTTCGCCCAGTGCTATCGGCGCCTGGCAGAGATCATGCCCCAGCTGATCCGCGAGGGCTGCAATCCGCGGATCATGCTCGATTACTCCGGCAACCTGCTCTGGGGTTTCGAGCAGATGGGCCGCCACGACATTCTCGAGGCACTCCAGCAGCTCAGCCGCGATGCCACCCACGTGGAATGGCTCGGCAGCTTCTGGAGCCATGCCGTGGCTCCCTCCACACCGATCCCCGATCTCAAGCTGCAGATCCTGGCCTGGCAGCACCACTTTGCCGCCCTGTTCGGGCCGGAGGCCCTGCGGCGGGTGAAGGGGTTCTCCCCCCCGGAGATGGCCCTGCCCAACCATCCCGACACGCTGCATGAATTCGTGCGGGCCCTCAGGGAGTGCGGCTACCGCTGGCTGCTGGTGCAGGAGCACAGCGTGGAGAACCTCGATGGCAGCGGCCTGCGCCAGGAGCAGCGCTACACCCCCAACAAGCTGGTGGCGCGCAACTCCCGCGGCGAGAGCGCAAGCATCACCGTGCTGATCAAGACCCAGGGCTCCGATACAAAGCTGGTGGGCCAGATGCAGCCCTGCTACGAAGCCCTCGGGCTCGGCCGGCAGCCGCTGGGAAACACCACGGTGCCGGCGATCGTGGCCCAGATCGCCGATGGCGAAAACGGCGGTGTGATGATGAATGAGTTCCCTTCCGCCTTCATCCAGGCCCACCAGCGCATCGCCCGCAAAGGCGGCGGCCACGCAGACGGTGAACATGCAGGCACGGTGGCCATCAACGGCACGGAATATCTGGAGCTGCTCGAAGCCGCCGGGGTGCAGATGGAGGATCTCCCAGAGATCCAGGCGGTGGGGCAGCACAAACTCTGGCAACAGCTGGAAGAGCCGCCCAGTCCGGAAGCGGTGGCTGCAGCCATTGCGGAGCTGCAGGCCAGCGATTCCTCCTTCTCGATGGCCGGCGCCTCCTGGACCAACAACCTGAGCTGGGTGGAGGGTTACGCCAACATCCTCGAACCGATGCAGCAGCTGAGCGCCGACTTTCACCAGCGGTTCGATCCACTTGTAGCCGAGGATCCCACAGTCACAAGCAGCGCTGCCTATCAGCAGGCACTGCTGCATCTGTTGCTGCTGGAAACCAGCTGCTTTCGCTACTGGGGCCAGGGCACCTGGACCGATTACGCCAGCACGATTCACCAGCGGGGTGTGGCACTCCTGGAAAGCGAACAGCGCCCATAAGTTCTACAACAGTCGGCAAGAAGCAATCCTGCAGACTTGCGGCAGGGTGGCTAGACAGGCGGAAAAGGAAGCAGCATCAGCGTGGCCATGCAGCGACGATCCATCTGGGTGTGGGCCCTGAGCATGGCGCTGGTCGCCGTGCTCGCCCTCGGCACGGGAGCACAAACCCAGCCCTCGGCGGCTCTGAATGAGGCGCGCAAAGGCACCTATGTGCCCTTGCCAGCCACTCCGCCGGGCTCGCAGCAGGTTGCGGTGGGTTTTTATCCAGTGGCGATCTACGACCTCGATCAAGCCAGCAATACGTTCTACGCCGACACCTACGTGTGGCTGCGCTGGAAAGGCGAGGTCGATCCCTCCGCAACGCTGGAATTCACCAACATGGTGGAGGAATGGGGCAAGCTGCTCGAACCCACCCTGGAAGAGCCCAAAACACTCCCCGATGGCAGCACGTATCAGCTCTATCGGGTTGAGGGACGCTTTGTGCAGCCCTTCAGCCTGGCCGACTACCCGCTGGATCGCCACAGCCTCGGCATCCGGATCGAAGACACCACCAATGGTGTCAATCAGATGAGCTATGTGATCGACCAGCCCGCCTCGGGTGTGGACAACAAGCTGGAGATTCCCGGCTGGAAGCTGCAGGGCTGGAAAGCCGAGATCCTGGAGCACGACTATGGCACCAATTTCGGCGAATCCGAGCAGCCCTCCAACTACTCGGTGGCCAACTTCCAGCTGATCATCCAGCGCCCCCTGAGCTTCTTCGTCTGGAAGCTGCTGCTGCCCCTGGTGATCGTTGTAAGCGCAGCCCTTGTGGCGCTGCTCATCAATCCCAAATCCATTGATGCCCGGCTTGCACTGCCGATGGGCGCATTGCTCTCGGCGATCTTCCTGCAGCGCGGCTATTCCGATACCCTGCCAGACCTGGGCTATCTGGTGTTCATGGACAAGATCTACCTGCTAGCCTATCCCCTGATCCTCGCCGTGCTGATCCGGGCCATCGTGGCCTACAAGAAAGGGCGCGACGCCGATGATACCGAACTGGCAGAGATCCATCAAGTGGACCGCAAGACGATCGCCATTCTTGGCATCGTCTTCCTTGTGGGCACCGGCGTGATCACGGCGTTCCGCTGAGCCAAACGGAGGTAGCGGCGATGGCAAACCCGCCCTGCCCGTGGTGCGGAAGCCGGTCAATCCGGCAGGATAGGAGCCTTGGAGGACGATCTGTCTGCGGTTCCTGCGGCAGGCCGCGCCAGAGCGGTCGCGGCGGCACTGCACCACGGGGTACCGGCCAGCGCCGACGGCGCAACGACCGGCGCCCGGGACGCCAGCTGCTGCTCTGGCTGTTGCCGATCGGGGTGGTGATCGTCTGGATCTGGCTACGACGCTGAGGCGCCAATTCATGGATCGCCTTGCGGCCACTGATCACAACCCACCGATCAATGACCAACGGCGTGCGCTCAGCGCGGTGAAAGCCCAGCACCAGGATCCGCTGCAACGTGGCTTCGAGCTTTGCTACGGACTCAGTGCTGGCGCCTACTCCGTGCACACCGGGCAGCGTGACAACTCTCAGAACCATGAAAACGGTAGGCTGGCTGCACTGGGATTCAGTGAATGATTTCATCCAGATTGGCGCCTCTGGCCCTTTTGGGTTATGTGCTGTTGCGCGGCTGTGATGCCAGTGTGCTGAAGTGGCTTCAGCAAAGAGGTGCTGCCACGCTGCTGCGAACGGCAGGAGGAGAGGATCCAATCAGCTTTGGCAACGTCTTTTTCTTTGCCAATCTGGCAACGGGACTGGTTGTGTTGCTGCTGGATCGGGGCCGCCTGATGAAGCAATTGCCGCAACTGATGCTCCGCGATCGAAGCCTTCTTTGTGTGCGTGCGGCTCTCGGCAGCCTGATTGGACCGATCTGTTACTTCCTGGCGCTTCAAAGATTGACCGTGATCAGCCAGACGTTGCTGTTCACATTGATTCTGCCCGTCACTGCGCTGCTGGCACAACTGCTCTTACAAGAACCTCTGCCCAAGCGATTCGGCTTCAGTCTCGCGTTGCTGCCATTGGGATTGCTGATCAGCCGCAACGTCGATCTGTCGTTAGCGTCCGCTGCACCCTGGAGTGGCCTGGATCCTATCGGCCTTGCCCTGGGCTTGCTCAGCGTGTTGGCCTTTTCTGCTGCCGCGGTTCTGAATCGGGTCGTGGTGGACAAGGGATGGGGCACAGGCCTGACGATTGGCCTGACAAATCTGATGGCAGCCTTGGTCTTTGGGACGATCACACTTGTTTGCCATGGTCCAGAGCAGTTTCTCTACATGCGCTGGTGGTGGTTGCTTGGCCTGCTTCTGGTGTACACAGCCTGCATCAATCTCGGCGGTGAACTGTTGCTTCTCATCAGTTACCGCGGGCTGGGGGCGATCACGGTGGCGCTCTGGGGCAATGGCGGGATCGTTGTGTCGTTGGGGAGTGCCTATCTGCTGCTTGGCGAAGCGCTCAGCCTGAATACCGTGTTGGGGGCTCTGTTGATCTTGGCGGCATTGCTGATGGCGGGCGCAAAGCCAGTGAGCAATCCCGAAGTGGCCTAGCGGACATAGCCGGCACGACGCATCAGCTTTTGCGCCTCATCGGAGATCAGAAATCGAAGGAAGGATGCAGCTTGTGGATCCGCAGCGGTTGAAAGAGCAAGATTCAGATCCCTCCAGATGCTTCGATCGCTGGAGATGGGAATTGCCTGCAGAACTTTGGGATTATCAACGGCCCATTCAGGCCAGGTGATCCAGGCGTCGGCATCAAGCTCCTTGAATGCCTTGAAGCTGGCACCAGACCCAGTGGAAAAGGCGACGATATTGCGCCGGAAGCGCTGGACATCCTCCAGATTTCCCAGTCGCCCAGCGATATCTTCCCAAAGGCCCGTGCCAGAGGTATTGGCAATTCCAGATCCTTCGGTGACAACGATGCGGATGCCTGGCTGGAGCAAATCCTCAAACCTTTGAATGCGGCGTGGATTACCGGTCTTGACAGCGATGATGGCAGGACGCAGATAGACCGGGACCACATCCTTGGATGCAAAACCGGGGAATGATTGCAGAAACGCAGTCATTGATTGCTCTGATGTTCCCCAGATGATGTCTGCATCGACCTGTGCTTGTCGGGACCAGGACGGTTCAGGTCCGCAGGTGATCCTGACCTTCAGGTTGTTGTTCCGTTCCCATGCATCTGCCACTTTGCGCAAGGCATTCTGCGGGCCGCAGGCGCCATAAAGCCTGAGCACGCCATCTTGAGCCATGGATCCAGCAGGGATCAAGATGGTGGTGAACGCCAGAAGGGCGTTCAGGATCCGGCGCATAGCAACCTCAGGGATTGAATGAGTGGTGATCTGGTAAAACTCTAAGAAACTTCCACCGATGACGCAGCGACCCCAATCCCCGCATCGATGCGCTCCATCGGCTGGGCGAACTGGCGCAGCAGCAGCGCCGCGAAGCGCAGCCGCAGGCCGAACCGGGCCAGGCCACGCGCCTGCCTGAGGCTCCGGAAGGTCTCCACCAGCCGATCGCGCAGCTCCAGATAGCGCCCATCCAAGCGGAACACCCAGGGGAAGGCGCGCCGGGCGGTGCGGTTGGTGTGGCGCATCACCTCCGCATCAAAGC
>Ga0129333_10004671_pt1 | contig 12812 bp, 7 predicted proteins | sample CPB6_08_DNA_FD_94474 | JGI IMG/M metagenome (GOLD analysis project Ga0129333, IMG submission 94474) | Freshwater to marine salinity gradient microbial communities from Chesapeake Bay, USA - CPBay_Sum_0.6_0.8_DNA | ecosystem: Environmental > Aquatic > Marine > Coastal | place: USA: Chesapeake Bay... | reverse complement strand
TATAGTTATAAACCCAAAGTAACACAGGTTCTAATTCATTTTCTCCATAATATGGATTTGGGATCCAAAACTCGCTTTTATTTAAATCTGTTCCAGTAACTGTGTTAGCTGCTAGTGTTTGATTTGATGCAACGGTAATGGATGTTGCTGTACCATTTACACTTACGACTCTGTACTGACTATTATAACCGCGCACAGAACAATGTTGTATATAGATGCTGTCACCTACAGCCAAATTGCTTTGGTATGATGAAATAGAAGTGGGCAAAGTAATAGTAATGGTAGAATTTGCAGTTAAGCCGCTCGAACTTATAGCAGTGGGCTTAACAATAGTTCCCCCATCATAGGGGATTTTTCTTACAAGTGTGAGTTTTTTAGTAACTTTGTTCCAAGTAAAGTTAATAAAGCCACCAAACATTTTCATTGCTAGTTCTTGATAAGCAGTGAATAATTCGTAGTTTGTAAGACCGCCCACACGACCTGCTACTAACATGTAAGTGTTCAAATAACCACTGGCAAATGGTTCAAATTGGCTAGCTGTGGTACCACTGGTTGTGCCAATACCTCTGCGGAAGATTTGTCTCACTTCTTGTATATAATTAGGCAAAATATATTCTTGAACATTTGGTAAAAGATCCAAGAATATATAACTTTCTTCAGTACTGTTTGCTGCCTTTTGACGATACTTTGTAAGAGCTTGTTTGATAGCCAAATCATAATGTTCTTTGTCTAGTTCGACATCAACAATTTGATCACCCAAACGCAAACGGATATAATCAATCATATCGTTGCGTAATTGATTTAATGTTTGGATTTGCTCGTTAGCAGCAATGGCGCTGGCTTGACTAATAAAACCAGGGCCGCCTAAATTTTGAGTTCTTACACTGTAATCTGACTTTAGATCTGGTACAATTACTGTATTGTCTGACATAAATGGGTCCTATTAACCTTATTTAGCTAATAGGACCCAATCGTTATTGACATTTTAACAGTAGGATATCTGCATTGATTCTTCCGTTCATCTTAGTGTCAGTGGCGCGAATTTCTTCAAGAAATTTACGCAGTTGTACTTTACCAGCCCGGGCAAATTCTTTCAGCTGGTCTGCAGGCTTACGCAGAGTTTTGCAAGTGCTTTTATCTGCATCAAAGTTTATAATTGAAGTACCTTTGATGTTTAAAGTTTGATAAGAAGCTGCTACATATTTGCCTAGTTTACGAGTTTTACTGTTGTAAACCCAAAGTTCGCTGGCGCCAATAATTTCAACAGGATTTACGCTGACAATTTTAAGTTCTTTGTTTTCTTTGCTATATTTTAATTTGGCAACAATTTTTTCTTTACTAGGCGCTTTTTTAACACGAGCTTTTTTGACAGCTTTTTTCACTGTACGATATTGTTCAACTGCTTCTAACAATTGTTTAATCCAAGTGATACGACGCTTAAAATCTTGGCTTTTGTAATGACTGTAAGCTTCTTTTAACTGTGGATCCACTTTACTTTGAGCTTCTTCTAATTCTGCTAGTCTACGATTGTAAAGGTCTACATATCTGTTAAGTTGGCTTTGTACTACATTATTATTAGTAAACCAATCATAAGCTTTAAATGTTTCCTGATCGTCATATTTGCCTTCAAGTTCGCCAATCAGTTCCGAAGTTTTTTCAGCCAAACGATCTTGAATTGTGGGTTTATACACTTCTTGTTTATCTTCTGTGACCTGTGCCGTGGGTTCAGGTTCGGCTGTTTGAATTGCTTCCAAAATACACTGATCCAAAAATTCAATGTGACGAGGCCGCAGGGGCATGCCTGCACGATGTGCCATGATTAAACTGCAGGCTGTCATAGGTATGCTACGGTCTCCAGCTCGCTCAAAAGCTCGAATTTCATTCTTATCAAAATCACTGACGCTTTTCATCCATTCAACCACATACTTTTTTGTATCTTTTTGACTGTAGTAATAATTGTAGTAATAAAAACTTTTACGCAAAAAATTATCAAATTTGTCTTCGGGCCAATCCCTAGCATCCTCAGGCCACTGCGGTTCGGTGCCAGTGTATTTTTCGTCCATAAAATGCCCGCCGCGGGGTTTGCTTACTTTAGTTTTAATTTTTACACCAGCTACTGTGGCCATGTTGAATCCTTGAAAGAAATTGATCTGTTATTATACTGTATTTTGGTATTTTTGTCAATTATGACAATAACCTACTAAACACTAACCATTGTTCAAAATTTTCCACTGCTTGTTCAAACTCCTTTTGCAGTCTCTGTAGTTTTACTGATTGATGTTTTCGGCGTTTACATTCAACCAATTCATTGGTTATTTCAAAATGTATATTTTCACAACTTTTGTACAATTTAAGCAGATCTTTTTTATGTTCATAATTTTGGGTAGCTTTTATTTCCCTAGACATTTTATCGAAAATTTCTGCTACATTGTCCATGTTTGTATTATATTGTCTTTGGTATTTACTGTCAAAATTTCAATAAATACATTATATTTGGGACCCAGCATGCCAAGACTGTCAATGTGGCGCGACAACCACACAAATGATTATAAATTTTTTGATAAACGAATCAGTGAAGAATTCACTGTTGGCGGCACTGGCATCTTTTTACACAAATACCTGGGTCCGCAGGCCAATGGACAAGCCACTGCTTATACTCTTACTGCCAATGTAGCATCGGGCACCAGAACACTGTCTTTTGCCAATGTAGCTGTATTAGAAGTTGGACAAACCGTACAAGGTATCAATATTGCAGCAAACACCATAATTACCGCAATTAATACCAGTGCTAACACAACCACAATAAGTTCAAATGTCACAGCCAGCATCAACAGCGGCACTCCAGTCAGTGTTTATTGGAGAGATTACACACAGCCCAACTACACCAATGACAGTGTATTAAATATTCAAGATCTACTGTTTTTAGAAAACAGAGACAGAAAATATGATACTTCAGTGTATGTAATGCGCGGCATTTACACAGTCAGCGACAACGACTGGGATTTGTCACAATTTGGTTTATTGTTAAGCACAGACACTATCGTAATGACTTTTCATTTAAACGACACTGTGGCCATGATAGGTCGCAAACTTATGAGCGGTGATGTAATTGAACTTCAGCACAAAAAAGATTATTATCCGTTAAACGCAGATTTACCAGCAGCATTGAAAAGATTTTATGTTATTCAAGATGTAACTTTTGCTGCTGAAGGTTTTAGTCAAACTTGGTGGCCGCACTTAATACGCATTAAAGCCAAACCAATGGTTAACAGTCAAGAATATAAAGATATTCTAAACAACTTAGCTGCCAGTGATACAGTAGACACACCTATTGGTTCTATTATGACTAACTTAGCCAAACTGGGCGAAATAAACGATGCAATTTTAGCGCAGGCACAGGTAGATGTGCCACTAAGTGGTACTAACATAGATCCATTGTATAATTTGCCATTAAATCCTGATGGAAGTCCAGGTGACCCTACTGGGCAGTATGTAGACAATACTAATCTTTATGTTAACAGTACAGTAGATTATCCAGCACAACCTACAACGCCTGACAGCAATATTCCAGCTTATTTGCCTGGCGATGGTATTGCTCCAGATGGTTGGCCAGTTACACAAGGCACTAGTTTTCCAACTAACCCCAGTATCGGAGACTATGCACTGCGTACTGATTACATACCTAATAGATTATTTAGATACGATGGCGCAAGATGGGTTAAAATTGAAGACAAAAATCGCACTGATATTACCCCAGGATCCACTAACAACACACAACACGGGCGTTTTTACAACAACAGCTCGACTTTTACAGACACTGAAGGTCAAGTACAACCCACTCGTCAAAGTCTTAGCAAGGCTCTTACTCCGCGAGCTGATAATTGACAATACCAACAATTTTTTTACCATCACGCATAAATAGTTATATGAAAATTTATAAAATTACCAATTTAGTTAACAACAAAATTTATATTGGTCAAACAATACAAAAAAATCCAAAAATGCGATGGTATGGTCATTTAGCTGATGCTCGAGGCGGAAGAAAAAGTCATCTATACGATAGCATAAGAAAATATGGTGTAGAATCATTTTTGTGGGAAATAATTGATAACTGTTCATCGTTAGAAGAATTAAACAACAGAGAACAATATTGGCTTAATTATTATAAAACATTAACTGAAGTTTATAATTGTAGAGAAGCAGGCAATAACAAAACGCATAGCGCAGAAAGTATTGAAAAAATGCGTAATGCTCAGAGACTTGCCCATAAACGCAGACGCGATAATGGGATCGACGGAGGGTGGACAAGGATTGATGGCGGAGCTATGAAAGGCAAAGTACATCCAAAAAAAGGCAAACCTTCTACTAAATGGTCACCAGAAGCAAGAGAAAAATACAAATTAGTAGCCAAGGCCAGAGAAGAAAAAAAGCGTCTTGCTAAACAAGGAGCACAATAATGGCCTATCAGAGCTTTTTTTACGATAATCAAATACGAAGATACATAATTCAATTTGTAAGAATACTCAGTAATTTACAAGTTGAGTTTGGTAAAGATCGTAATGGAGTAACTGCGCTACAGAGGGTGCCTGTTATCTACGGTGACAGCAGCAGACAAGTGGCCAGTATTATTCAACAAGGCAGTGAAAATTATTTACAAAGTGTTCCAGCAATGGCTGTGTATATTAGTGGTCTGGACTATGACCGTGCTCGTGTACAAAATCCCACTTATGTAGATAAACTAAATCTCCGAGAGCGTTACTATGACACTGCCACAGGTGAATATACTACTGTACAAGGTGATACTTTTACCATAGAACGATTAATGCCTGTACCATATAAATTAACGCTTAAAGTTGATATATGGACCAGTAACACTGAACAAAAACTTCAGATTCTTGAACAGTTATGCACTTTATTCAATCCTGCTTTAGAAATACAAAGTACTGATAATTATGTTGACTGGACCAGCATTACTTATGTTTTATTGACTGGTGTTAATTGGAGCAGTAAATCTGTGCCCACAGGTACAGAAACTCCCACAGTAGAAACTGCCACACTGACTTTTGAATTACCTATTTTTCTAAGTGCTCCTGCTTTGGTCAAGAGACTGGGTGTAATTCAGAAAATTATTGCTAACTTATATGATGCAAATGGTAATATTAATACAGCAATTTATGACGATGCCAATCTATTGTCCAAACAGTATTTCACTGTGCTAAATTATGGAATAATTTTATTAGAAAACACAGTAAAACTGGTCAAATACAACGAACACGCAGTAGAACAATTTGGTGAACAAATAGTGGCCAATGTTATCAGTAATATTAGCGCAGGCAACACCAGAGTAAACTTAGACATAAATGCCAGTTCAATTGAACCAGGTATGGAGATTCTGGGACTGTCTTATCGAGGATTGGGCAACATTACTGCTAACACCAATAGTGTAACTGTAAATGGTGTGGGCACTAACTTTTTAACCACACTGTCTCCAAATGTAGTTCTTTACAACAGTAATAACACAGCATTGGGCACTGTTAGTTCGGTTATCAGCAATACACAAGTTAATTTAACTGCTAACAGTGCCGGCAATGTCACTGCCAATGCTTACAATTATTTAAAGTCTGCTTCAGTGGGTCGAACAAGAGTACTAAGTACAGCAGGCAATACTGTGTTGGCCAGCAACTTGGTGTATGCTAATGTGGGTGACAGAATTGTGTTTACCGCAGTAGACTACAAATATGGTACCAATGAGCCATGGCGAGATATTGTCAATGTTTATGGTAACTTAGTGAACGGAAGTAGCCAGATCAGTGTAGAATTAGACAGTGGACTAGAAGTCGTTGGTACTGTGGCATATAATCCCAACGACGACACAGTGTTGTTATGGAACCCAGACATTGACACTATTCCTACAAATACACTGCCTCCAATCAATGCTATTATAGATCCTTTGAGCAGCAGACCTAATAGAGATTTACAGTATTTGGCCAATGGCACCAGATATCTACTGGTAAATGACTATAACAGCCAAGAAACAGGTGCTAATGCCAGTGTGTACAATTGGTTAGGTATCGATAACACACCTCTTGTGGCCAATGCCAATGATATTATACAATATAACGGTAGTCACTGGATTGTAGACTTTAGAAGCAACACTGCAACCACAACACAGTACACAACAAATATGACTACAAGTACTCAGTACAAATGGGACGGGTCCCAGTGGACAAAGAGTTATGAGGGATTTTATCCTGCAGGACGATGGCAATTAATAATATAAATCAAGGCTGCGGCAGTTTAATTTATTGTACTGCCACTCAGCGATACCTTTTCTTATTAAGAAACAACGGTAGATATCCAGATTCTTGGGGTTTGGTTGGTGGTAAAATAGAACCCAATGAATCCATACTAACTGGATTAATGAGAGAAATCAAAGAAGAACTAGGCGGAGAAATCACCGGCGCTAAAATAATACCTATCGAACAATATACCAGTGATAACAAAAAATTTATATATCATACTTTTTTAATTAAGGTTGATAATGAATTTGTACCTGAGTTAAACAATGAACACAAAGGATATTGTTGGGTACCGTTGGATGCTTATCCTAAGCCGTTGCACCCTGGTGTGTTTAGATCAATTCGTGCTGAAAAAACACGAATGAAAATTAGAACACAAGAACAGTTAAATTAGTTACGACCAACACTGATTTCAATAAGTTGCACACTATTGTCTGCAATAGCCTGCATGGCTTTACCAACTACAGATCCCAACATTGCTTTAGAATGATCTATGGCTTGTGCTGTGCCTGCAATATGGCCACTGACAAGCACTGTACCTTTGTCAACTGGTCCTAATACTCTACAAGGTACTCGCCCCGATAAGGCTACCGACACACTGTTTGGTGTTTGTAATGTTGCGTTCATAATGTACGCAGGGTTTGTGGACACCACCCCAGCAATGGCCGTGTCATGATCTTTAGTACTTTGTGTAACTTCATACTCACCACCAAAAACTAAAACAGTACCTGGTTCATATTCAAAGTCTGCCTGATATCTTTCTGCTAAGTCAGCATACTGTGCTGAAGTTGCTTTAGCGAACACTGTGTTAAAGTAACTTGTACTCGATCCAATGTTGCCTGTGGCGTTAGCTTGACCATTTCTAATGTCTTTGGTAACAACAATTACACCAGTACCATTAGGTTCTAATGAAATATTACCGTTACTGCTGGTTTGTATTGCCAAAGCACCCGTGTCAATGATGCTACCACCTAATGTAATATTATTGTTAGCTGTTAAACTAGAAACAGTTGCTGTATTATTAGCGTTAAGAGTTCCTGTGTTCAACGCACTGGTTGTGGTACTGGTGGTAAATGTACCAGTTGTACCCGACACAGCACCATTTGAAGCCAATGCATTTACCGTTGCTGTGCTGTTAGCATTTAAAGTACCAGTGTTGAGCGCTGATGTTGTAGTGCTGGTTGTAAATGTGCCAGTTGTACCAGATACAGCACCATTTGAAGACAGTGCATTTACAGTTGCGGTACTATTTGCATTAATAGTGCCTGTGTTCAAAGCACTAGTTGTGGTGCTAGTTGTAAAAGTACCAGTTGTACCTGATACTGCTCCATTTGAAGATAATGCATTAACAGTGGCAGTACTATTAGCATTGAGTGTACCTGTGTTCAATGCGCTGGTTGTTGTGCTAGTTGTAAAAGTACCTGTTGTACCAGACACAGCGCCGTTTGAAGCTAAAGAACTAACAGTAACTGCTCCATTGGCATTAATTGGACCTGTAGCCAAATTACTTGTGGTTACTTTTGTGGTAAATGTGGCGTCAGTGCCTGAGAAAGTGCTTCCGGTATGTGTAGCACCAGCATTGCCAATTGTTGCAGCGTTGACGGTAGCAGCAGTTAAAGTTGTAAATGTTCCAGTGCTTGCGGTTCCGTTACCGATAGGTGTATTTTGAAGACCACCAGATAAAATAGTTGTAGTATTCACTGTTAGTGCATTTACTGTGGCAGTCGAATTAGCGTTTAATGTGCCAGTATTCAAAGCACTGGTTGTTGTGCTAGTTGTAAAAGTACCTGTTGTACCAGACACAGCACCATTTGATGCTAATGCATTTACAGTTGCGGTGCTGTTAGCATTTAAAGTACCGGTGTTTAATGCTGTTGTTGTTACACTTGTATCAAATCTTGCTGTTGTGCCAGTGACTGTAGCCCCTGTAATCGTCGGACTTGTTAGTGTTTTGTTAGTCAAAGTTTGCGAAGCATTTGCCCCAACTAAAGCAAATCCTCCCACAGTGGTGCCATCGTGTACACGGATGACCTCCAAATCTGTGTCAATGGATAATTCACCCGCAGCTCCAGTAAAGCTGTTATTTTGAGCAGTAGTTCCTCGTCTAAATTGTACTTGTGTTGGCATAATAAATCTCTCTAATTATTTATTTAATTATAAAGCTCCTAGATCAGCAGACTGTAAACTACCCAAAGGATCCATACATGAAAACACCGCAACAATACCTATACCAAATGCATCGGTAGTTGCTGCTTGACCTACATAAGTTTCGCCATCACCATAATCAACATTGGCCGTTGATCCTGGAAAACTTGTTAAAGTACTGTTGAAATATCCGCCGCCGCCACTGCCGCCGCCCCCAGTGGCCCACGATAGTAAACCTAATCCATCAGTCGACAATACTTGGCCTGAAGTGCCATCTGTGCTAGGCAATGTCCAACTTACATTGGCAGTAACTGCCGATGGGCCTCTGAATCCCACATAATTAGAGCTATCGCCATCAAAGAAAAGTATGGATTTTTGGGGGCCTGTTGTTAAGTTAGCATTTGTTACTAAATCTTTAGTTACCACTACCACACCAGTGCCATTGGGTTCTAATGAAATATTACCATTGCTGCCAGTTTGTATTGCCAAAGCACCTGTATCAATGATATTACCGCTTAGTGTAATATTTGCATTACTGGTCAAGCTAGCCACAGTTGCTGTGCTGTTAGCATTTAATGTGCCTGTATTCAATGCACTGGTTGTAGTGCTAGTTGTAAAAGTACCAGTTGTACCCGACACTGCGCCATTACTGGTCAAAGCACTAACAGTAACTTCTCCATTGGCATTGATTGGACCAGTGGCCAAATTACTTGTGGTTACTTTTGTGGTAAATGTGGCGTCAGTGCCAGTAAAAGTTGTGCCTGACACAGAGCCATTGCTGATTAAAGAACTTACCGTAACTGCTCCATTGGCATTAATTGGTCCTGTAGCCAAGTTGCTTGTAGTTACTTTAGTTGTGAAAGTAGCATCAGTGCCCGTAAATGTTGTACCTGATACAGCACCATTACTGGTCAACGAACTTACAGTAACTGCTCCATTGGCATTAATCGACCCTGTGGCCAAATTAGCAGTTGTTACTTTAGTTGTAAAAGTAGCGTCAGTGCCTGTAAATGTTGTGCCTGATACAGCACCATTACTAACTAAACTATTAACTGTTACAGTTCCGTTAGCGTTTAGTGAACCTGTTGCTAAATTCGCAGTTGTTACTTTGGTAGTAAAAGTAGCATCGGTGCCCGTAAATGTTGTACCTGATACAGCACCATTACTGGTCAACGAACTTACAGTAACTGCTCCATTGGCATTAATTTCACCAGTAGCCAAATTACTTGTAGTTACTTTGGTAGTAAAAGTAGCATCGGTGCCTGTAAATGAAGTTCCACTAACTGTGCCATTTGAAACAAGTGCATTTACAGTTGCAGTACCGCCTGTGCTAATGGTTCCACCAACACTCATGTTGTTGGCAGTATACCAACCTTTCAGTGAATCACTATATCTCCAGAAAGAAACAGGAACTAAAGCACCATTATTACCTGCATCTAAACCTGCGTCATTAATTCCTGCACTGGTGCTTTGATTATTAGCTACTGTAATATTTTTGTCATTTATTGTAACTACATTAGAATCTATTATATAAGTGTTACCGGTTACCGTTAAATTACCATTTAAAGTTGTATTGCCTGTTACTGTTAATGTTCCACCGATTGTAGCATTATTATTAACCGAAAGACTATCTAAAGTGCTTAATCCATTAGCATTAATTGCACCAGTAGCCAAATTAGCAGTTGTTACTTTGGTTGTGAAAGTAGCGTCAGTGCCTGTGAAAATTGTTCCCGACACAGCACCATTTGATGCTAATGCATTGACTGTAGCTGTTCCGTTTGCGTTTAATGTGCCAGTGTTTAACGCACTGGTTGTAGTGCTGGTAGTAAATGTACCAGTTGTACCACTTACTGCCCCATTTGATGCTAATGCATTGACTGTAGCTGTTCCGTTTGCGTTTAATGTGCCAGTGTTTAACGCACTGGTTGTAGTGCTAAGTGAAAAAGTTCCAGTTGTACCACTTACTGCTCCATTACTAACTAGACTATTAACTGTTGCGGTTCCATTAGCATTTATAGCACCTGTGGCTAAATTACTTGTAGTTACTTTTGTAGTAAATGTGGATGCGGTACCAAATAAATCTTTAGTTAGCACTACTACACCAGTGCCACTGGGTTCTAAAGAAATATTGCCATCGCTGCCAGTTTGAATAGCTATAGCACCTGTATCGATAATATTACCACCTAGTGTAATGTTTCCATTAGATGTTAAGCTGGCTACAGTAGCAGTACTATTAGCGTTTAAGGTGCCTGTATTCAATGCACTGGTTGTGGTACTAGTGGTAAATGTACCAGTTGTACTTAATATAGCGCCATTACTAATTAAACTGTTAACAGTCACAGTATCATTAGCATTTATAGTACCTGTAGCTAAATTACTTGTTGTTAGCTTTGTAGTAAATGTAGACGCTGTACCAAATAAATCTTTGGTGAGTACTACTACACCAGTTCCGTCAGGTTCTAATGAAATATTACCGTTACTGCCTGTTTGTATTGCCAAAGCACCTGTATCAATAATATTACCGCCCAGTGTAATATTTGCATTACTGGTTAAACTAGCTACGGTTGCAGTACTATTGGCGTTTAATGTGCCAGTGTTCAATGCACTGGTTGTGGTGCTTGTGGTAAATGTACCAGTTGTACCACTTACTGCCCCATTTGAAGACAGTGCATTTACTGTTGCAGTTCCGTTGGCATTAATTGCGCCTGTGGCTAAATTACCAGTGGTTACTTTTGTGGTAAATGTAGCATCTGTACCTGTAAATGTTGTTCCTGATACAGCGCCATTACTGGTCAAAGAACTTACAGTAACTGCTCCATTAGCATTAATTGGACCTGTGGCCAAATTAGCAGTTGTTACTTTAGTTATAAAAGTAGCGTCTGTCCCCGACACTGCCCCATTTGATGCTAATGCATTAACTGTAACAGTTCCGTTGGCATTAATTGGACCAGTAGCCAAATTAGCAGTTGTTACTTTGGTTGTGAAAGTAGCGTCAGTGCCAGTAAATGTTGTACCACTTACTGCTCCATTACTACTTAAACTGGCAACAGTTACTGTATCATTTGCATTAAGTGTTCCAGTGTTTAATGCACTGGTTGTAGTGCTGGTAGTAAATGTACCAGTTGTACCACTTACTGCTCCATTTGATGCAAGTGCATTGACTGTGGCTGTTCCGTTTGCGTTTAATGTTCCAGTGTTTAACGCACTAGTTGTAGTGCTGGTAGTAAATGTACCAGTTGTACCACTTACTGCCCCGTTACTGACTAAACTATCAACAGTGACAGTGCTGTTAGCATTAATTGCACCTGTAGCCAAATTACCAGTTGTTACTTTTGTGGTAAATGTAGCGTCTGTACCAGTAAATGTTGTGCCTGATACAGCGCCATTTGAAGTTAATGCATTGACTGTGGCTGTTCCATTGGCATTAATTGGACCTGTAGCTAAATTACCAGTGGTTACTTTTGTGGTAAATGTAGCGTCTGTACCTGTAAATGTTGTACCTGACACAGCACCATTACTGGTCAATGCATTTACTGTAACAGTTCCATTGGCATTGATTGGCCCTGTTGCAAGATTTGCAGTGGTTACTTTAGTTGTGAAGGTTCCAGTGATTGCTGTAATGTCTGAAGTAATAGACACATTACTTGCTACTAAATTTCCACCTATATATAAATTGCCACCTATGCCTGCACCGCTGTTGCTGGCAAGCACTAATGCACCAGTGCTTATGCTGGTGCTTCGTGTGCCATCCCCACCTGAACCTCCTGCAGGTTGATCACCAGTTAAAATTAAATTGCCAGTTTTTATAGTTCCGTAGGTAGCCGTTGCTGTAGCAATTACATTTGGGTCATCGCCTGCACCTGATCCCCACCATTCTAAATATTGTGAATTATTATCCCAAATTAAAGCTGCATTATCTCGAGAAGATTTGTAATAATGGATTCTTAAACCAATATCTCTGCCATCATCACTGGTTGGTAAAACCAAATTAGCATCTGTATGTATTTCGATTAAATTGTCTAGTACAGAAAAATTATTTGCGCCTGCAATGGTAGTATTTCCTGTTACAGTCAAATTACCAATTGTTGCATTACCGGCAACTACTAAATTTTCGCCTACATTTAAGTTTTTGGCAATACCTACACCACCCGAAACTACCAAAGCACCTGTGCTTATTCCCGAACTATCTGTAGTATTCGTAATACTGGTAACTCCAGCAACACCTAATGTTGTTCCAATAGTAACACTATTATTAACAGTTAATCCACTTGCAGTTACATTGCCATTTGAATTTACTGCTCCGGCCGCAATACTATCTGTTGTAACGCTGGTAGTAAATGTGCCTGTGGCTCCTGTAATAAGCGCACC
>Ga0129333_10004670_pt1 | contig 12812 bp, 13 predicted proteins | sample CPB6_08_DNA_FD_94474 | JGI IMG/M metagenome (GOLD analysis project Ga0129333, IMG submission 94474) | Freshwater to marine salinity gradient microbial communities from Chesapeake Bay, USA - CPBay_Sum_0.6_0.8_DNA | ecosystem: Environmental > Aquatic > Marine > Coastal | place: USA: Chesapeake... | reverse complement strand
GTCTTGCCGAGATGATTTGGAGGAGGATGATGATGATTGATGAATCGGCTCGTTTGAATTCTACTATGCAGTCCACTGGTACTGTTAACACTGTTAGCGAAGCTGATGTCCATTTGGCTTTGCCCAGGATTCGTACCAGGATCGTCCAGCATAACCCTGTGAACATTGTGGATCGTATCGATTACGTTCCTGCAGGACCTATTGAGTACGATGCTCCTAGCAGTGCTGTTGCTCGTGGTATTAGCGGATTTGATTCTGACAATGACGATGCTGTTGTTCCTGCCACCGTGCGATACAACTCCCCACCTGTTTGATCGTGGGGTGTGTTTTGGTATGCAGTTGTTTCCGTACTTCTTCGTTTGTACATGGTACATTATTCGCTTGGTATCGATGTATACCTATGATCTATGTCTGTGTCACAAGAAGTAATCGCGCAACCTATTGCATATCTTGATCTTTTTTCTGGTATAGGTGGACATGCTCTTGCATTGGATGGATTGGCGATTCCTGTCGCATTTTGTGAGATAGAGAAATATCCTACCTCTGTGTTGAAATTGAGGTTCCCTGATGTTCCTGTCTTGCCTGATGTGCGTACATTGTCTGCTGATGTAATTCCTGGCTCCCCTAGACTTTTGACGGCTTCTTTTCCTTGTCAGGATATATCTGTCGCTGGGAGTGGGAAGGGTCTCGAGGGTGAGCGTTCGGGTCTGGTGTGGCAAGTGTTTCGTGTGCTTGACCAGTTGCCCAGCGTGGAGACTGTGTTCATGGAAAACTCTCCTGCCCTGCGGAAGTATGGTCTTGAGCGCATTATCGAGGCGTTGGAGAGTCGTGGGTTTTCGGCCACATGGGGGAATCTCGCAGCTAGCCATCTGGGTGCACGTCACCGGCGCATGCGCATATGGATACTGGCGACTAAGACGCCTGATTCTCTAGGTGAATTGACAGACGATGTGTTGTGTGCTTCAGCTGAACGAGCATTGCGGTATCCTTTTAAGCGATGCGAGAAGGACATTTCTAGGCTTGTGCCTCGCTCCGTGTGTAAAGATGAAGCTAGCACCGATTCTGGTGAGTATAAGAGCGATCGCAGTGTGTGCATCAAGCGCTGGAACGGATTGGGTAATGCAATCGTCCCACCTGTTGCGCGACTTGCATTTGCCACTCTTATGAGCGCCAGGAGGGATGGTGCTACCGGAGAGTTGGGTGTCTTGGTGTCTGCCGTCCCTTCCCGATGGTCTTTAAGTGACGAATTTTCGAGTAGGGTGACTGATCTCGCTAATTACCCTGTTATGCATTTTCCGGGGGAGGAACATAAGAAGTCCACTGTTAACATGTGGGTCACTCCCGTTCACAACAGCGGCCACTTTTCTCCTACCAAGTGGGGTCCTCAGCGCAATCGGACCGTATTTGCGACGCGTGTTTTTCATGCGCGTGATACAAGTGATGCATTTGGGTATGAACATGGTGATCATATTTCAGCTCGAAAGAATTTCATGTTGAACATCGAGTGGGTAGAGACTCTCATGGGGTTTCCGCGAATGTGGACCGATCGCAATCAGTCCCATCCAGAAATCCTAGACAAAATTTACGCACCGGACAATAATGACGACATTGATAATATTACAGATCATCTTTCTGCATTAGAGTTGCGGGGCTAACGCTAGTCGTATGGATCCTAGTGATGATACATCGTATTTAATTATCAACGGGTAGTCGTTTTTCAGGTACATTTCTACCGTGTTGCAGAGATTTGTGCATTTGGTGAACAACACGAGATGTTTGAGACTGAAGACGCCCTGCACGATTTCATTACCGTCTTTACACTCGTCTTCGGGTTTTGCCATTTCATCATCACGATTATTGCTGGTTTCTTCCTCTGTATATGGGCACACGCCACCTTTCGTCTTGCTATCATATAGTGTGGTTTCTTGTGAACAGAATTCGCCTACACAGCTGAAGGATAGCTGATTTTTGAAGCTTCTAATTTCGATGAATTCGGCGATGTTGAACATGTCTCTGAATATCTTTTGTAGATCGGTTGAAGGTAGAGTGACCACCTCCGGGAAGGTTGTTGCGTCCACGCTGATGCTTTGATGGTTCAGGTCCATGAGATTGAGTCTGTACAGGGTTCTGGTGTTCTTTTCGATGTTCTCGATGACGATACATAAATGGTTCAGATCATCTTTTTCTATGTACAATGTAAGTTGGTCGTTGTTATTGATTGTTTTTAGTAGCTTATAAAAGTTCATCATGTTAACGCCTATCGTCATTTGCTTGGGGCAGCTGTAGAGTTCGAATTTGGAAGCATGTAGCTTCATGTGCACAAGTACCACATATCCCATATCGATTGCGATGATCTTCATACCGGTTTCGTCAAACTCGATGCAAGTGTCCATGACCAGCTCCTTGAGGGCCTCGGTCAGGATCTTGAACGAGCTCCCCTGTACAGTTCGTAATTCTAAACAACGTGTAGAATTCATTCGAGCAACAGTTAAGTAACGGTTCTAATTGTTGCTTATACTCCGTTTTTTAATTTGTGGCATCGCACATGAATGCAGATGCGTACCCTCAACCCTCAACCCTCAACCCTCAACCCTCAACCCTCAACCCTCAACCCTCAACCCTTACACTAAACAATCTCAAATACGCCGCAGCGCACTTCATCGACACAACCTTGTCGACCCAACAAACATCTAACCAGTGATGCCGCTCGATGCCAATATTCTGTCCTCCCTGCCTCGCGATGTGAAAGACTTAATATTCGACAAGCTATTGTCCGACATCTCCACTGACACGGAGTTGATGAGCGCCCTTCCTGGCCTGAAGCGCAGCTTTCCAGATTTGCATGCGGCAGTAATCGAGTGTATCGACCCCCTGGATCCTCCAAACGAGCTCCCGGAGAAGATGACGAAGAAGGGCCTGCAGTCACTCGCGGAGTCCAAAGGGATTGAGTTAAGCAACCGGCACACCAAAGTCGAGATGTTGCGGATCTACAAGGAAGCGCGCCTGCGGGACGAGGATACAGGGCTGAGTAACTACAAGAAGCGCAATATACAAGATCATTCCAGAATGGCGGCATGTATTTTGTCCAACGGGGACAAACTCGATGGCATAAACGCCACATTTGGTTTGTGCATGGTTCCAGCTGCACAGTTTGCGCAGCAGCTGAGTGGAGGGGTATTGGAATCGCTTAAGAAAAGGAAGGCAGAGCAGGGCCTCATGTAGATTTTTTCACCAGAATTCACATGATTTGAACCAACGTAGTTTTGTTTAAATTAAAAGAAGCGGCTTGTTAAGCATTGTTTTTGATTTGAGATTTGTGGGATGGGCCCTTACACTTCTCACACTTAATGTCAGGGTTTAATCAGTGGTTTACAATGTCTATAAATTCATTGATTCATCCATTGTGTACCATTTACAATGTGCACACACAGTAACGCAATCAAGATCAAACTTAAGATACAGGATGCATTGAATTTCGCATGTGTGATAGGAGATGCAGACATGACCCAGCGTCTGTTGGATGATGGAGTTGATGTGCAAGCAGATAACAACATAGCACTGATGTTGGGATGCAAGTACGGGAATGCTGACGTTGTCCAGCTTCTGCTGAATGCTGGAGCAGATGTACACTCAACTGATTACGGCGCATTCATGGTCGCGTGTAAGACTGGAAATGATGAAATAGTCAAGCTTTTTCTGGATGCTGGTGTCGACGCGCAGATAAAAGAAAATCTTGCTCTCTATTACGCATGCCAGAATGGACACGACAAAGTGGTCGAGCTGTTGCTCGATGCTGGAGCAGACCTGCACGCACACGAGAACCTGGTTCTCATGAATGCATGCTTTTATGGACATGAATCAGTCGTCAAGATTCTGCTGGATGCTGGAGCTAACGTGAACGCACGCAACAATCTGGCTACAAAAATCACTATGGAGGAAGGTTTCACGTCCATTGTGGACCTTCTTAGTGATTGCCGTGAGAATTCGAGGAGGTAGCTGTGGGGACTCTGATTTATTTCTCCATCTATCCGTGTTCATCCAAGAAGAGGTTATGGGTCCATTTCTGTGTTTTCTTTTTACAGCTTCATTTTTTTCAATAGAGATTCAATGCATAGACTAGGTGTTAAAGGCATAGGTCTGATGTTTGGAATAACTTTCTTGTTGACATTCGCCATAATGGATGCAAGATCTGTGTAACAATCAGATTCCTTGTCAATACTTAAGATGTCCCGCACTTTGCCTTTGCAATTGGCATTGAAGCAGCGTTGGCGAATAACTAAAACATCATCTGCTTCCCACTCGACCGTGTAATACACGTGGTTGCTAGTGTGTACCCTATCAGCTATCAGGCAGCACCTCTCCTTGGTGTGAATCACGACTGCATTCTTATTGAACACCAATTTGCGCACTGTGTTGCCAGTGTTGTTCCCTAAAACACGAGCAAGCAATAACGATACACGTGACACATTATTATCACCCACAATTGACGAGGATCCAACAAGCCCATCAGGTTCATTGCGTACATTGCGTCCCTTGAGTCCATTGGTCCCCTTGAGTCCATTAGCTCTCTCGATCGTTATTTTAAAATCTTTCGGGTATAGCACACAGAGTCCTAGCCATTTCCTCACATCTTCAAATTCTAGATGATCTCTCCTGGGAAACTGTTCGGTTACAGATATTCCATCTACCAGCGAAGATGTCACAATTCTCCACGGGATGTACATAGTCTTAGTGCCTCCTGTAGGTTTGACAGACCATGGCATACGCAATCCGTTGTTTCTGTAGACAGACAAATCTACCAGGGTCTTGTATTTTAGGGGGAGCTTCAATATCCAGCCTTCGCATAGTGCTCTTCCATCTTGGTCACTCACGAACGTATCTGGCCATATCAGATGCAGACCTTGTTTGCCATTGTGAAACTCTCTTCGAAGGATACATATGCGCTTGTTCATGAGAGGGTATGGCAGCATGTGTAGGATGTCATCAAGCAGGTCTTCGATATCTGCATCTTCGTAGATGTCAATGTCGGCAAACATGCGATACTTTTTTTGTCCTGAGCGTTCGATGAAGCTCATTCGTGTTTCTCCATTACATACAGAAGTTGCATATCGATCCAGAAACGATTCAGTATGTGTCAGGGGTATGAAGAATCTCCCTCCGGTCAACAGCACATGTGTAGATTCCCCACCCTTGAGAGAGACTAGATTATTGACATACAACCAGTCGATCAACAAATCCATCTGATTTTCTATAAATGTCTATTCCACCAATGTAATTGCCTTATACCATTTTGGAAGGGTCACATATTCTGAATTCCAGTGTTTCGCGGTGCTCAAACAGGATATCACGAATATAATTGTATGCAATGGGGACCTGTGCCATACTGGATGCACCAGTAATGATCACGCTGCCTGTGCGACACACCATTATTGTGATGATCTTGGGGTTCTCACCATGCGGATGACACTCAAACTTGACCTTGACGCCTGCACCAGTGTCCTGCTCGTAGAATGCATGTGATCCCGATGCGCGTATTATAGGCGGCAAGAGAGCGCACTTGATGTAAAAGGGGACCTTGAAATCGCTGTTCACCATGATAATGGAAAAGTAGCGACGTGCATCTTCCAGTTCCATATACAATCCTGGAAGAGCCACTACACTATTATGGGTATCTCCATCAAGATTGTTAGGGTCGTCTCCTCCTCCCCCCCTACCACCTCCTACCATCTTATGGACGTTCTCCGGACCACAGTTCCAAATCGCCTTGGCAATGGACTGGATCACCAGGGGGCCAAGTTCAGGATCCCTCAATCCAGCAATATGAACACGACCATTAGTGAAAAGCTTGACAGATACATGATGCAGTTGTTCGATAGAAGGATCATAAAGCCACATGACAATCGTTATCTGATTGCGCAATGTCTGCACAACACCTTGTTTGTTCACACGAACACGGTGCTTGCGGGGGTGAACTCCGCGCTGGTGACTTGAACCATCTGAAGTATCTGTGTACTTGATCATTTGGATCGCCATGTGTGCAGGCTCGTCAGCTGTTTGAAGATTCTCATATACATTCTTGAAATTGATAGATAGACCGACACCCAACAACCCCTGTGCTGTGATAGTGGATACACGCAACTTCTCGCTTGTTGGAGGCATAGATTTGTTGTAACGCTGTAATGATTGCATTGGCGATGGGGTATGTACCGCCATATTGTATTGTCCAAATGGAGGGCGGGGTTGGGGGGCCAAACCCTGATTGAGGTTTGGATGTCTATAAAAGGACTCCACAGACACAAAGTCAGCTATTTTTTGAGAGAGCATTCTCTTTATCCCCTTCTGCATTGGAATTGGTGTGTCAGCAGACATCTCTGAGCACCAGTATTCTTGTCGGACAAAGATGTTATTCAATACAGTAACTAGTACGACAAACAGAACAGTGCGCAAGAGGTCTGCTGAACAGCAAATGCGATTTTTGCAGCCACCTCAACTGGACACATGGATTCGGAACCACAATGAGGTGGATTCATTCATCAAGGAATATGACATCCTAGTGAATACGGAGCATGATTCTGTCGCCATCAACGCTAAGGAGTCGGACACATTGAACACCTCAACATTTGAAGTACGACCTAGTAATGTCAGCGTATCAAACTTGATGCTGACTGTCAGGGAGTTCGACATGCCCAAGCTCTTGACTGAAAAAATCAAGCATGACCTCTCTGAGTCTGAGGATATTTTGAACATCTATGAAAAACACATCGGGTTCCATCCAAATGTCAAGGACTCCCGCTTCGCCAACTGTGTCGAAATCTTTTTCGAAAATTATCAAAGCAAGAAGATCGCTATCAAGGTGTTCACGGACAGTACTTGTCACATTACAGGAGTCAAGAAGCCCCATATTGGTATTGAGTTGGCATGGATGATGCATCATATCATTTGCGCGATGCACACTAACATCCGTAGGAGGACTCACGTCGATGTGAAGTTTGACAACATCCATGCTGACTTTTCGATGATGCTTCCCAGGAATTGCGTGATGAACACAATAAGGATGAGGGAGGTAATCAACAATGGAATACTTGATCAGTTTGAAAATGCTGACTTTGAGTTCATTCAGGTCAAACCCGACTATCGCATTGTTTCCAGGAACAAGCATGAGTACACGGGTACGAGGATCAACATCATGTTTAGGATGTATGATGATGTGTACCAGGTGTGTGTCACACCATTCAACACTGGAAGTTGTCTCATATGCAGCAAGAATCCAGAGGCCATCAACAAGATTTGCATCTTGATGATCAAGTTCTTCTCTCTCGTTTGATATGGTTGTTTTGTTGTTTAGAGATTCAGATACTCTACATCACATAGCAATGTGATCATGTTACAGCCGCCAACACGTGTGTAAAAGTTAAAAGTTGCGAATTCAAGTTTTGTAATATTATTGGTTGTATGTCTTGCCATTGTTTTTGTATAAACATACCATGTGTCTATGTATGTAATGATATATCCGCCATGCGTATTTCTAGAGATACACTTGAAGGATTGATTTCTCTTGCTGAGAAGCAGCGTTCATCTTCTTTCGAACTTGAGGCTGCCCTGTTTCCTTCAAATGATGTTCCTCGGCAAACTGCTATTCGTGTAATCGAATTGATGCGCCAATACTATGTCCCACTTCCCATATCAGACACGTTGGATATATCTTATGCAGTAGACAGCATTCGACTGTCAGTGGCGATGACAAAGTCTCCAGAATCTGAACTAAGTCCACTCATCAAGTCGTTGGTAGGGGGTAAGCCTCCCCCCCCAACGAAATCGTCATTGATATCCAAGACTCCTGTTAATCGTATATCTATCCCAGAGTATTCGCTAAGAGTACATTTGAGAGAGGAGAGCAAACGTCCATTGAAAGATTTGCCTTCATTCGAGCATGCAGAACTTCTTCGATTCAAGCGACGATACAGCTTCTCAGTGACACCCAGATTCAGAATCGATATCACAGCAGTGCGTACTTTGAATCCCAAAGATGAATCAATCATCTTGATAGCAAAGAAGTTGTTTGCAGCTCCAGAAACTTACGAGTTTGAGGTAGAGCACATTGCAGATACAATGGGCTCAGAATCAAAACCAGAAATGGTCATACGCAACCTTATTGAACATTATTCTGTCCTCCTTCGATCCGTCCAAGATTCGCATGTGGCGCTGTCTGCTCAGGACTTCGAGAATGTGAGGAAATTGTACTCGGATATATCTGGAACATCAACGTTCGTGGCTCCCAAACCGTCCACTCTGGAGCTGGTTCACTTTCTCCCTGATCAAAGTCCATCGATTACATTTGATATGTATTCAGTAACCGAGAAGGCTGATGGAGAACGCAGACTGTTGATATCCGATTCTGAATTGGGGTTTTATAGCATCGACAGTCGCATGGATGTGCATGCGCTCCCCCCAGAATTACGAGCATCACGACCCAGATGCATGCTCGACGGTGAGCACATATCACACGGAGGCAAGCGACCTGATCAGTTTGCTATTTTTGACTGCTACTTTGTGGATGGGAAATCATTGCTTCATCGGTCCTTACCAGAGCGTCTAGATGCTGCAAAGGCAGTCCTCAGTGGAGTTTTAAATGATGACAGATTGTTCGTGAAGACATTCATGCACAATTGCCCCTCTCGTGTCAACGGTGACAAGAGGCGTCGCACCAAGACCAAGAGCATATTCGAGTTATCAGCAGAGGTTCTCAAGCGTCGCGAGATATTCACATATCGCATTGATGGGCTTATTTTCACACCATGCGCCCCCCCCAGCGATGTGACAACTTTTGCAAACTGGCGTAGTTGGCCTGCAGTGCTGAAGTGGAAGCCTCCGGAGGATAACACGATTGATTTCATGGTTAACATGTTGCCCAGAAAGAGAGGGCAACCGTATGTGGCTGAACTGATGGTGGGTCATTTGGTGCAGGAAGGAGAAGAAGCTACACGCGACCTCCGTTCTTTCCTTATCTACCGTGGTGGAAACAACACCTCTCCAATGTACTCGAACAAGAAATCTATACGTTATGAACATCGTCCATTTGCTTTCTTGGAACCAGACAATGGAGCTGGGTTGAGCAGAGTGCAGTTCGGTGTAGATTCACCAGTATGCAAGAATGGAGATGCCATCATCAATGGATCGGTGGTCGAATTTGCATACAGGGACAAAAACTGGATTCCTCTGCGTGTGCGACACGATAAGACAGAAGAGGCACGTCACTATGGCAGGATAACTGCAAACAACTACAAGACGGCCATGAATGTATGGAATTCAATCATACATCCAGTGTCTGAAAACATGATATCAGGTACAGAAAAGATTGACGAGACAGCCATTCGCAAGCAACTTGCCACATCTTCCTACTTTGCTGCACGCATCCGCCCAGGGGAGGGTGGGTTAGTGGATATGAGGCGATTTCACAATTTCGTCAAAGGGTATCTCATATCATGGTTTGGAAAAATGGCATCAGTGGATGGCATCGGTCCCAGAATATTCGACTTTGGAGTTGGCAAAGCAGGTGACCTCCACAAATGGATCGATGTGGGCGCGTCCAAGGTGGTGGGGATTGACAAGTCCATAGCAAATCTTACGGATCCCATTAACGGCGCCTACTCCAGAGTGATCAACTTGCGAACATCTCAGCCAATGCCGGAGACTTTCTTCTTCGAGTTTGATGCTACATCCGAGTTGTATGATCCTTCAATATCAGATCCACTTGTCCGATCTGCACTCATAGGAATCTACCCCAAGGGTGATAAGGTGGCACGCGCATATTCGGGGTTTGCACGCACAGGGATGTTCGATATGGCGACAAGCATGTTTGCTACACATTACTTTTTCGATTCGGTAACACACACAGAGATATTCTGTCGTAATGTGGCATCAGTACTCCGTCCTGGCGGAGTTTTTGTTGGAATTTCACCTGATGGGGAAGCTATAGAGATGGCATTAAATGCTTCGGATGATGGAATCATCGAAGGTACTCATGGCGATGATGTTGTATGGCGTGTGAGCAAGGGTGACGCCAAAACAATTAATGTCTTCGTGGAGACTATTGGGCAAACCATCCCTGAACCTATGTTGATGTTCAAGGAACTTGTGAAGGCTATGAATGCAGCCGGATTGCGTCCATTGACTGCTGCCGAGTTGCGCAACAGCGGATTCGGAAAGTATTCCACAGGAATGTTGGGAGAGTTCATGGAGAAGCTCAAGGATGGTCAGTTACATGATGTAGACGAAGAGATAATCAATTTGGCCAAGAAAGATTTCAATATGTCAGATGATCAGAAGCAGTATAGCTATTTCAACAGATGGTTCGCTTTCCGAAAGCCGGCATAACATACTGAATATTTTTATCGATACACTGACTGTAGATCAGATGATATCATGACACGCTTGTGAGCTTCCAGGGCACTCTGTGACACTGCACAAATGCGCAGTCCTAGATTTGGAAGGATCTGGATAGTGAGCTCGTACTGTCTATTGAAAATCAAGGGAACAATGTAAACGATGATCTCATTGTATATCTGTGTCCGCAACTGATGCAACGACCTAGGTGAACACCACGTAGTAGTATTGGTAGGCATATGCAGAATGTGCTCTCCACATCCACTCGCTCCTCGACAAGTTATCACCATATCGTATGGTACAAAAACTGCCATAATCAGATGCAAAATCGGTGTGACAACATCGAACACAAGCAGTCCTTTATCTGGAACGAGATGTTGAGGTCCAAGATCCATAATGTTTACAATGGTTCAAATGTTCACTTGAACAATGACTGATTGAGCGCGTCTCTCAATTTACATTAGAGACAATTAGGGTTTAAACAAGGTTTACATCTGCCTATAACATCTGGGTACACAAACTCAGTCCACGGATTGAACTCTCGTAAACAAATTCAAATCAGATGTGGTGTAACATTATTTTTCAGATGGAGAGTACATGATGTATCCCAACTCAGAAAACATTCCCGCATCAACCAATTCTCTAAATGTGTCAATATCATTTGATGACCATCCCTCATACGAAGCACTACCCTTGACACAGACTTTCTCTGATGCATGCAGATGTGGTGACTCTGGAGCAATCGTTGAGTCTGCTTCATTTCTTGCATCACTGGCAGTGTGTTGCTGCATATTGCACTGTGTAGTGTTATCTTCAAATTTATCTTCTTCATCCTGGATGACAATTGACGAGAGAGACACATATTTTGAAGTGGGTGTCTCGTTCACATGTTGACGGAACACCTCAGTTGTTGATGCTTGTTTCTTCCTCTCGGTTGTAGGTGTCCAGCCAGAATGAGATTTCGAGTATTGGAGTCTCCGCGTGGTAGTGCATGAAGGAGATTTGTAAGTCTTTAACGCAGACAGAGGTGATGGAGACACTGTAGTTGGTATTGTATCCATCCTACAAATGTTTGTATATGTTGGGAATAAAAGCGTCTTTATGTACATGTATGCATATCAGATCACATAAATGTAATGTTTGTCCTGCATCCAGTACATTCAAAGTCCATAATGAACATGTTATCGCTGTTTGCCCTGATCTGTCTCTTTTTACGAGATTCACATCCTCTACAGAATATTCTCTGCTTAGGATCCCAGACAATAAACTCTCCATCCCCCATATATTGGTCCAGTCTAATATCCATAGCCGTCATCTTCGATTGGATTTTACGAAACTTGCGAATCCAGGTGGATAGAGATGCAGGCAGATGTTTGCAGCTCATCCAATAAGGTAACATGTAGTCCACGAACAATTCTTCCCCACGCCTGATGTCTCGGGATGTGCACAGGTACAACTCATCATATTGCTTATCTTTACATTCTCGTTGTATGAAATCGCAATTATTGGAGAATCCAGTGATATCAGGATGAATTGCATCATTTGCGAGATGCGCCATCCCATTTCTCACATCCGCAGGATCGGGTAAGAAATTTAATAATTCTGTTGTCTTACCATGTACAGCAACACCCTTGACATTTTGAACGATTTCCATTATATATGCATCCACTTTTCTGCACCATTTCTTAGCAGAGCGAGTTCTAGAGGAGACATTTGACACCTTCACTACAGGACCTGGATATGCTGTAAGTGGCGTCCCTGCTGGCAACGATCTTGTAGCAAAAAGACCCCTCCCAGCACCGGGGAGTTTGGACTTGCCGATTCTAACATAGGATGGAAGAACACTGATATCACTCAGATGTACTCGCTCGAATGAAAAAGGACGGATATGCTTTCTCATAATTACACATTAGCAATAAATGGATACTATCAATGATACTTTATACTGTACTATCAATTCTCAATAAAATGGAGTAACAGCTGTAAACCTCCATGCTACACATTGGGCGAGAAATGTAAGCGTCTCGTACATGCCATTTGTTACATTTTGTGTACAGTTGTACAATTGAAATCAACTGTAAAACTGTAAAATATGCGTCCCAATTATAATCGAAATCATCTACCTATTTTTATTGCACAATGTCGACATTTTGGCATATTGTCATTATATCGATCTTGATTGGCTTTAACTTTTACAGTTTTGATATGATGATGCGCATGCGCTCAGATGTCCATGCCATACGAAAGCACTTGTTGGGTAACAAATCATCTGAATCTGAAAAGGATGATATGAGAGCAACATCAATCGCAGTTACAGCTACTAAGACCTTCAACAAGATTATTGCTGATATAAAAAAATAAGACATCCAGTTATGGTGCCTATTTTTTAGATGTAAGAAGTCTTGTGATGATATTTAGAGTCTTAGTAT
>Ga0129333_10004669_pt1 | contig 12813 bp, 21 predicted proteins | sample CPB6_08_DNA_FD_94474 | JGI IMG/M metagenome (GOLD analysis project Ga0129333, IMG submission 94474) | Freshwater to marine salinity gradient microbial communities from Chesapeake Bay, USA - CPBay_Sum_0.6_0.8_DNA | ecosystem: Environmental > Aquatic > Marine > Coastal | place: USA: Chesapeake... | reverse complement strand
GCGGCAAAGATAGATACTAGTCCTGCAACAGAATAATAAATGGCAACAGCGGATATGGATAATCCGCTGAGCAAGGCCATCCAGGCTATGATTTTATCGCTTAAAGTTACTCTCATGAAAAATTATTTATGGGCTCGTTTTCTATATTAAAATAGTCATTTAAAGAAAATCAAGACCATAAACACGGCTTGGAGAATAAAGCCCAAACCAATAGTAACTAGATTAAGCAAATCTCGTTGTACAGCAGCTTTGGCAAACAGAAGAACTAGTCCTCCCCAAGCAAGAAGCACAAGATCTACGCTGGGCAATTTGTCCGTAAGCCCTGCCATTGCTGCCAACAGAGTTGGAATGGTAGCACAATGGATTACAATGACAGCCAGCCAACCTAGTGTTTCTGCACTAATGCGCTTAAACTTATCACCAATAAAACTGCTCATTTCTTTAACATCGAAGTTCATGTTTTTTTGTCTTCCCTATAAAAGATGTGGTTACCAATTTTACCAATTTTCTCTTTATTCCATCTTGGATTTACGTAGTCTGCATGATAATAATATGCATCCTTCATAATGTCAAGACGAAACCCTTCTAAGAGAACCTTTTTAGCCACTTTGTATGATTCGTCAAAATGTTCTCTACTACGAATAGGTTTGGCTTTGCCGTGTCCTTCGCAATACCAACTGAACTGACACACAACCTTTTCCAAGAATATATTTTTTTGGTAAACCACTGCACAAATATCCTTGGGCCAATTGCCGTGTTGCGAACGATTAATGGTGACCTGCGCCACTGCTACTTTACCTTCAAATGGTTCAGTAGCGGCTTCGTGGTAAATGTTCCTAGCTAGGCATTCTAGCTGACGTTCTCTATCCTTAATTGTGATAATGTCTGTACTGCTCAAAAATTGCTGTTCACGAAGAACATCGAACTTATGATGTACAACTGCCTGCATAACATATACGCATAGGAAAAATCCTAGAGTACACGATACGATTTTAAGTGCTTTATCCATATCTACTCCTCTCATTTTTTCAGCCAATGACTTGGCTGTTAGCACAAAGGGATTTTTTGGCCTGTTTTTTATATAGTCCATAAAAATGATTTCGCCAATTAAATTGCCATTTATCGGCGCATTTTGGCAATATCTTTAGCTTCCTGATCGTTGATCACCGGAACAGCATTACTCTTATGCATAGTAGCAATGCCTTTAATAAGTGTACCTGTATAGCGTAAGGGTTCCTTTCTAAGAGCGGGAGTCATATCACTGGAGTTAAGACTAGGGATACGAGGGCCCGTGTCGCGTCTATAAGGTGTCGATTTGCTCATTGTGTCAATTGCCTTAAATTCTTTCTTTTTGCGTTTGGATGTATCAATTTGATACTTTTTGACCATTTCTTCCCACATCGCCTGCGCTTCTCTAGATTTGCGGGCGTGTTCTGCTGAAGCGAATTTTTGTTTGCCCTTACGCTTACCTGTAGTTGTAAGCCATGGCCCTTCCAAATGCATACTCATAAGAACTCCGTTAGTCGAAACAATAAGACTATTATAAGTTCTTAAAGTATTTTGTCAAGACAATTTGGTAATCATCTAATTTTAAAAAGTTTTGTGACTTTTTTAAAATTGGTTATAGATAATTGAACATTGAAGACCGCCATGATACTTTCTGTGAATGAAAAAAGACAATGTTTCTTTTTGGTATTAATGTAGTACCATTTTTGATTTTGTAATTCTAATACTTTGTCGTTATGAATCCAAACAAGTTCATTTGAACTGCATCCTTGAACGGTGTAAATTATTCTAAAAGTGTAGAGGTCATTGTCTCTATGCCAAGGAAAAAATCCGCCAGCACCAATTTTTAAAAAATGGCTTCTACCGCAATCTAAATCTTGCAAAAATTCTTTAAATGGTTCTGCATGTTTAGTTGGTGATTTAAAATCTAACTCTTTGTGATTTGTTCCGTTTTCTTTATTGAATTCTACCAGACTGTCTAAGTCCGGAACCCCCAAATCATTGCCGTCTAAACTAGTAATACTACAACCAAATCTATTAACGATTTTTCGTGGATTATATTGTATCCAATTTAAAGATTTTAAATCTACATTAACTGTCTGCAGTTCAAGCTCTATAATGTCTTCGTAGGCGTTGAAATCTATTTGTAACATTCATTTATTAATTTTTGCTCATATCATCAAAATCATACAGAGTAAAGTTTGTAATGGATTGATAGATGTCCTGCCCAGATTGTCCCACAACCGAAAATTCAGTTAATCTATTGACGGGGACAATTTTTATTGTCAGTGGAAAACTATGTGTTTCTCCAAAGTTGTTTACAGCATCAATTACAGTTTCAAAATTAATTAGCTCTTCCGATTCCACTTTACCTGTAATCCATAATCCTTTTTGTGTTAGGCCCGATGGTAATGCATCGTGTAATATCATAGATGAAAAGACAAACGAAGGAGCTAATAGATATTGTACTTCTTTCTCGCTAGCAAAACAAATATTAAGAGACTCTGGTTTTGGATAAACAATTTTATTGTATCCATCCGACTCACCGTAGTATACAGTCAAAATATTTTTTGAATTTCTGTACTGCACATTAGACAAATCTAGATAATCTTTTTTACCGGTAGAAATACTAGCTGCTGCTAAATCAGTAAAAATAATTTGTGGGAATGTTCCGTTAGGCAATTGTAACACATGAGAATTGAAAGCAACCGCAGCACTATGAATAGCTGCGGCCATAGATGTTCCGGATGCTATCCCGTAGGAGCCTCCCGGCATAGCTACTTTAATATTACTTCCTGGTGCCCATCCGTCTAATTCACCTGAGTTGGTTGTAGAATTAATTGTTGGTACAGATCCTGAATAGTTAGAAAAATCACAAGGAGCGAACGTTTCGTTATACGCACCTACTGTGAATACTTCTGTCATACTGGCGGGTGTTATATTTTCAATAGATGTGCCGGAGTTGCCTGCCGCTGCAACAATTACCACACCTGCATCTAACAATACTTTAATTTTAGCTTCTACATAAGAATTTTTGGTAATACCCCAACTTAAATTTACAATAGGCAATTTTCCATTAATATTAGGAATATCTGTTTTAATGGCATCAAACGCACCTAAGAAATCTGACAACCTGGTTGCGACATCGTTTTGCCAAATTTTTACACTTTTGACCTCTGCATCAGCTAAAGAACAAGTTTTGCCGCAGAGTAAACTGGCCAGTGCTGTTCCATGTGAATTCAAATCGTGAAAATCATTGTTAAAAGACCATAAATTTGAAACTGTAGAGAATTCAAATTCTGGATGTGTCAAATCGACACCGCTATCTACAAGATAGATTACTGCACAGTCACCTCTACGTTGATAGGTTTGTGTGCTCGATAATCTGTTTGGAAAGTTAACAGATGCCATTTTCCACCAATCAATAGAGTCAGATGATGAAAATTCTACATTGGCAAATGTTTCTCCGTTGTTTCGGGGATATGCAACTGGTTTTATCTCTAAATCTTCGTCGTTGAGTAAACTTTCAACAATGCCGTCCAAAGGAGGAATTACACTAGTTGAAACCAAATATACCCTATCGAATGAATTGAATGTTTTTACTACTGTACAAGAATTGGCAGTAAGGTACTGCTCAATCTGTTCTGTGCTAACATCATTCTTAAAATCTATAATTATATGCATACTTATCCACCGAGTAATAAGTTATTTACCTTAGAATGATGCTTGATTGTTGTTTTGTCGTTGTAAAGGCCTATATGATCGTACAACTTATATCGAAATAAAATGTCGAAAGGCCGTTTACTAGGTTGATTTGCCCAACGGATTTGATCTTGTGGATTGACATATTCCGAATCAAAAAATTTCTTAATCTTTTCAAACCCGGTATATTTTTCAGATTGTTCAATAATTGGAAATCCAGTTTTTTTATAAGTTTGGCATTTAGCACTATAACCTACGTCTATAGCTTTTACTGGTTTTTTATTAAAAGCATAATCATCTCTAATGAAGGAATATGCTAGATAGGGAAAACTTTGAAAGAAAAATGGAATATAATTTGGTCTTTTCTCTGCATAACGTTGTAAGGCCATAAGTGTATAACTAAGTCCAGAAACATATTTAGAGATATAATTTCCACTTTGAATAACTGTTCCTGGTGTCTGTTCTACAAATTTTATATAGGTTAAGATTTGAGGGCTTGAACAATCATACTCCTTAGCGTAACTGATAAGGTCTTGGCTAGCGATGAAACTCATCGCGTCAAGTTTTTTTATTACAAGTTTATGTTCAAGTTTATGTTTCTTTAAAAATTTAATAAGATATTCTGTATCGTGATAATTCCAACCATTGTAATCGTAATGATAAATCTTGTAGGGAACTTTAGATTGTTCCCAAGCCCAAATTAATGCTTGACTATCTATTCCACCGCTAGCCAATAATGTATACGGACCGTCAAATTTACCAACTACTTCATGTACAGCTCGTATTGCTTGATCTAAAGGATTATTAAAAATATCTAGATCTAATAATAGATTATCAATGTCAAAATTAACCACCCAATCATTAAGTCTTGGATTTAGATTGGGTGTTTCTTCGAAATACGTATTAAACCATAAGTCCATTTAATTAGCTTTGTAGGATCTTACTGACGGCATTTATAACGCTGGCGATGCGCCCAATATCACGAAGTTGTTCTACAGAGTAGCCTTCCTTCTTGAGTGTTTCGTAGTGTGCCTTTACGCAGAAATGACATTTACCAACAATACTGGCAGCAAGACTGTATGCTTCAAATCTAGCTTTGGTAGTCCCGCCATGTGTGCTTATAGCATTCATTCTTAATTGAGCAGGCAATCCCCTTAGAGCAGGATCGTCAGCCATTTCTACATATGGGTACCATGTATTGTTCATCGCCATGAGGCTGGCTGCTGTTAGAGCAGCATCCGCTTCTTGACGATTTGTAATCTGAGCATGAAGCCACGTCCAAAAATTACTATTACCCGTGGCAAAAGCAGCCGCAACTGCTACGGCTTCTGCCTCTTCGAGCGGCAGGGTTGAACGTTTAATTACCGTGTCAAGATTAAGTTTTGTATCTTTAGCATATTCAGGTATGCTTTGTTCTTTTAATGAATCTACCCAGGTTGTCATAATACCTCCAAATCTCTTTTTATGTATTTTTTTCTGTAAATCTCATTCAATTTTTTTACACCAAAATGATATTCTTTAATAAAATTTAAATTAACATCGGATAGAGTTTTAGGAAAATTTTCAATGTTTAAACTTTCTGTCCAGATGTGCCAAGTGTTATGATTTGGTTCTTGGCTTGTTTTTGTGAGCCATGAAGAATAATCTCTTAATGAAGGCCAATACCATAATAAATTGTAAGTGTTTTTTGAAGCAATTTTCCTTACACTTTCAAGGAAGTTTTCTGAACCGGCATAATGATCTAAAAACAAACAATTACATGTATGGTTTTCTAATCTATCAGCATCGGCATTAACAATCTTTAAACGAGAAATATCTATACCAGCCTTGTCTGCAAATGTTTTAAATATTTCTATTACATCATTGCTTTTTTCAAAGACAGTAACATTTTTTACCCGCGGATTTTGTAATAGACAGATTTCTTTTAGACCAAAACCCAACCCTGTAGTTGTAACATCTCCGTATCCGTTTAGAATCTCAATTCCTGTTTCATAAATTTCCGTTCTTCCAACTGGATCCCATGTCATGTATCTTTGTTCATTAACATAAAGAACAAAAAAATCCTGCCATTTTTTTATCTCAGCATTTCCTATTTTGATAGGAAAATATTGAATAGGTGTTTTAAAATTATCTAAAGAATTCATTTTGTAATTTCACCTATCTTATTATATCCTTTAGTAGAGGGATGAATACCATCATTTGATAGATTAGGGATACGTATAATCCAATCTCCGTGCTGGTGTGCGATTTCTTCTACTATTTCTTGTACATGCGGTTTAATTGCCGGCATGATCCAATAGACTCGATCTGCTTCTACACGCTTTCGTAACTTTAATAATTCCTGTTTGGTTTTAACGCCTCGATGGTCATTACTACCTAAACTGATAACAACAGTACGTGCAGAAAGATCTCGGGTAATGTATTCACGATTCCATTGCCAGCTATTCCAACCTCCCTTAGCATAAGACACACACTCGGGGCGAGCCCGAGCGGTGCCTACTGCTATACTGTCTCCTACAATGAGACATTCTAACATGTTTATTCCTTTGCGATTTTTTCGCAACGAGCGAAAAGGTAAGCTTTAGCTGTACGCATTTCAGTGTTGGACAAATACCCGTCGTCGTTCTTATCTGCCTTGACAAACAGAGTTTCAGTAACAGAACAGAAACGATTTAGGTCTTCAAAGGATACCTTACCGTCCTGATCAAAATCGTATTGCGAAACACGATCCTGAGCCATAACGGGTGCAGCAACGAACATCAACCCAAGAATAAACTTTTTCATTAATATTACCTCTGCCAATTAGGCAGCGTTAAGGGTGGCTTCGCCAATAGCGCGATTACATTGGCATAGTTCACCTGTTTGTAATGCATCTAGAACACGAAGTGTTTCATCTGCATTACGACCTACATTCAAATTGTTCACAGTAACATGTTGGATAACATTCTGTGGATCAACAATGAATGTCGCGCGAAGTGCAGCACCGGCCGGAGCGTAGAACACGCCTAATTGGTTGATTAGGCTGCGCTCGTCTCGAGCTGTATCTGCAAACTGTACATGACGGATCTTGCTTAGGTCAGCATGACTACGCTGCCAAGCCAACTTGCAGAACTCGTTGTCTGTGGAACCAGTCAACAAAACTGCGTCTCGATCCTCAAAATCTTTAGTCAACTTGTCGTAGGCAACAATTTCTGTTGGACATACGAAAGTGAAGTCTTTTGGATAGTATACAACTACTTTCCACTTACCTTCAAAACTTTTTTCAGTGATATCAAAAAACTGATCACTACCTGGATTAACACCAGTTACTACAAATGAATCTAACTTATCACCAACTGTTTTCATTTTACTCTCCTTGTGTGTGTTTGAAAACTTGTATAGGACAAAACCTATACACAGTAATATTATATAGCAAATTTTATCAATAGATCAAGTGGTTTTAATAGGATATTTTAATTGAATTTTTCTATTGTGTCAACAGATAAAATCAATTAAGATTGGACAAAAGAAAAGCCGCCCTAAGGCGGCCTTTCCTGATTGATCACAAATTCAAATTAGAAGTTGTGTTCTAGTCCAACAGCAATGCGGGTTGCATCAAGACCTGCGGTTGCTGAATCTTCCTTAATGTAACGTGCATGAACGCCTGTACGCTTGCTGAACGCATATGTTAGGCCAAGATTGGTGGCCTTAACAACAGTCTCTCCTGCGGCATTTTCTTTCTCGCCGTAGAGAGCCTGAGCGGTTAGAACAGGACTTAGTTTCTGTGCGAAGCCAACACTCATTCCTTTGCTGTCAACGCCTGCTACCTTATCCTTTGAATGCATAGCAAATACTGATGTACCTTGAGGAACAAAATCATAACGAGCACCAACTACTGTTGATTCGTTGTTAACTTTGTCATCAAACTTACTTACAGTTAATGCTAATCCACGATAGGTAAAATCAACACCACCTGCGGTTGCAGACTTGCCACCAACTTCATCAAGAACGTGTTGAACATTTAGTTTAACACCCTTGACTGGAGCAGCATGTAAGAAAACAGCGTTTTCTACTCTGGAACCTTGAATAGCATGAATACTTCTTGCACTACCAAAAACTGAATCACCAAATGGATTGAATTTGTCCACAGTCCAAGAAACAGAATGCTTCTCGCGACCAACCTGAACTCCTCCAAACGAATTTGCCAATCCAACAAGTGCTGCACGATCGCCTAGCTTGGTGCCTTGTGGACTATCCCACTCAACTCCAGTCTCTAGAACAAAACTTGCAACTAGACCGTTACCAAGAGATTCTGTACCTTTGATACCGATACGGCTCTTGTCATTGGTCAACATGTTGTCAGCCTTTGCGCCTTCAACTTTGACATTCTCGCCAAATGCACGAACCTTACCATAAATCTGGAGAGTGTCCTGTGCTTGTGCGTTAACACCGAAAGCAGAAGCTACTAGTGCTGCTAAAATAAATTTCTTCATATAGTTTCCTCGCATAAAAAAGATGCGTTAGTATATAGCGATTACACTGAGAGATGCAATAAAAAAGGCTTCAAAATGATTCATTTTGGACTTAAATGTATAGATAATTCTGTCAAAAAGAAAGCACCCAAAGGTGCTTTCTGGAAGTTTCTGTTTCTTGGTATTCCTACCTCAGCAAGCCGATCAAGCGGCTAGTGCGTATGAACTGTCGTTTGCAGTTACTTGTTTTGCTTGATTTACGGTCATCGCCTACCGTGCTGTCCACTCTGTTACTCTTTGCCCTGTCGAAACCATGACTGGCCCATCATAAAAGGACTATAGCAAAAACTACTAGAACTACAGTTATACCAAACAACCACTTTACTACTTCGTCGTTCATATAATCCCTTTATGGTGGACCAGGCGGGAGTCGAACCCGCGTCCAGAACACTTTTCTCTTTGCTTCATACAGCAATAAAATTATTTACTATATACTACAGATTTTACAATCGTTGTCAACCTGTTCGGTAGTTTTTTCTAATGCTTTATCGGGACGTATAGGTTCTAACCAGGTATCGGGTATGTAGGCCTTGGGAGTGTCTCCGTACATGTTGGTGATTCCAAACTCTGATCCTATCCACCAAAAGTGGTCGCTGATAATGGCCTTACACTCTATTCCTCTAAATTGAAAAGATTCGCCTTCGCTGAATTTTCCAATATATTCTTCTACTAATACAGTCTTACCTATGTTACTGGGTCTTAGGCTCATAATAATTTTGGCTAGATCGCCTTGTTCACATTTCATTTTGTTTGCTTAATTGTAGTAATTTGGTATGTAAAATCATATTTTCTGTTACTAACTTAGTAATAACAGATAATAATATAAGTTTATCTTTTTCGTTGTAAGATTCTTTATCAAATTGTTCTATGATACTGGTGCCTATCATTTTAAGAGCTTCTTCTTTGCCCTGTTTAAACACGCCCCAGTCTATAGGATCACCTTCTTCTACAGCAAAGGCAATATCAATCAGTTCATCTAGATTTACTTTATCCATGCAATCCTTTCGCCTGCTTCTTTTCTACGGTTATATTCTTCTTCAGTTGGAGGATAGCGCCATGCCCATACTGCTACGAGGAACATGAAGCTGCCTGACCATGCTACTGCTTTGACATTACCTCCACTGATAAACCAAGTGAATATCAAAGTTGATAACATGGTAGCAATCATCAAATATTTCATTTTTTGAGGAAATATTCTTTTCTCGGTCCAGTTGCGTAAGAATGGACCAAATTTAGGATGTCCGTAAATCCAGGCGTGCATCTTTGGGCTACTTTTTGCAAAGCAATAGGCAGCGAATACAATAAAAATAGAATAAGGAATACCTGGTGTGACAACGCCAATGTATGCCATACCTAAACTTAAAAATCCTAATATCTTCCACAACCAGTTTTTCATAAATTACCTCAGTTGGCGAATACGTTACCTGAACCTGTTAAGGCATCGCCGCAGGTACATTTATCACCTTGTCTATTTACTTTGATATTGTAGGCATTAACATTCGGACTGGCTTCATCTGTTTTTGGGCTAGAGTGCGAACCTGAACCATGACCTTGAATGTTAGCCCCCTTTACAGATATAGGAGCATTGTTAACAAAAACAGTATTTGTTTTTGGATCTATAACCTTGCCTACACAACTATCTACATTTACTCTAGCAACACCGGGCATATATCTAACCTAATTTAATTCCGGTAGTACTGGACAAGTATTGATCGGCAAAACCCTTATCGGTAGTTTCCATTACTGATACAGTACCCTTATGAATCCTAACTTCTTTGTCGGGGTTGACCGTGAACAGATATGGCATCATACCAATACCTTGAGGTGTCATACTCAACACCATGGGTTTAGAAACTTTGATGTGTAACGGACCATCATCGATTAATTTTGAAACTAACTCTTCTCCGCTGGTTAGTTTAAGTGTTACAACTTCACCTGGCACCACGCCTTTATCAATTAACATTATACTGCCTCTTTAAAATGTTTTTCTAATTCTGTATATCCGCCAATAAGTTTATCATTTAGAAATATCTGCGGTACTGTTCGTGCGTTAGGCACAGCTTCTAATAATTCTTCTTTGGTATACCCGTCACCGATTTTACGTTCTTCAAATTCGATACCTTTCATTTGTAACAAAGCCTTGGCTTTATCACAATAGGGGCAATGATACTTACTCCAAACAACAGCTCTCATTCTTTCTCCTTAACTTGAATATATTGTTCTATTTTTTTTGTCAACTACGCGAACCAATAACGCACCTTTGAGTTTCTTTTGTGTTGCCGCAGCTATAGCTGCCGACTCGGTACCGTAGACTCCCAATGAACTCCAACTTTCATACGGGCTTTTACTTTTAAATTGTGCTTTGTACATAAATGTATTTACATAACGGGTAGTTCATCATAATTGATGGACTCTCCCATAACGCCGATAACGTAATTAGTTGATTCGTTTTCTTGTAGTGCTGTTTGCTTTTTGCTAGTATCACTATGCTTGTTGAACCATGGAATGGGTGTAGTTTTGGGAGCAGGATTCCAGTACTTAATACCAATATCCTTTAATGCGCCCACAGCAGTATAGTCTACAAAGTCTTTTAGAATATTTGCATTAAGTCCGATAACAGGACCTTTCTTAAACAAATAATCTGCCCAGGCTTTTTCTTCTGCAATAACATCTTTGTAGATCTGTAGTACTTCTGCTTCACAGTCCTTTGCGGCTTGAGCGAATCTAGGATCTTCCTTAACTACTTGATTAATAATCCAGGCAGTCCAACCCTTATGTAGCAGTTCGTCTTGTAGAATCAAACTGATAATGTTACCATTGCCAATAAAGATCTTGTTTTCGACCATGGCTAGACTTGTAGCAAATGAAACCATAAAGCGGAATGCTTCAAGAGCATAACTGGCATGTAGTGCCAAATAGATAGCTTTAATGTGTTTTTCTTCGTCAATCTTTTCACCTGTTTCGATTAAACAGTTAATCAAATGCAGTTTATCATAATAGGCACCAACACTACTGGCCATGTCTACAATCTCTTTAGTGTCATGGATAGTATTGAACACTTCCTTAGGCACGTTATAGATATTGCGAATGATGTGACTATAACTACGACTGTGAATGTTAGTTTCAAAGAATGTCCAATTGTAGACTAATGCTTCCAGTTCCGGTAAGCTTACGACCGGAGTAAAGATTTGACTAGGGCCGCGACCTTGCAGACTGTCAAGAGCAGTTTGCCTAAGCAGGTTACTAGTAAAGATATGTTTAACTGCATCTGATGCATCCTTAAAATCGTTAGCATCTTTGGTTAGACTAATTTCTTCTGGAACCCAAAAGAAGCCCCGTGCGGTAGTTTCAAAGTCTGCAATTTTCTTATACTTAACTTCTTCAAATCGTTGAATGGTCACAGGCCCTGCAGGGTCTAGAAACATTTTTCTAGACAGATAATCAACTTTTGATTTTAGGTTATACTGTTCTTTACTCATTTTAAGTAATCAACATGTGCTACGGCTTTGAATAGTTCAATTTTACTGCATGAACCTTGATCTTCTCTAACGACTAATCTAACTTCCATTTCTTGATTTTTTAAATCCTCAATCAATGAATTAATTAGGTCAATGTTTGTTTTTAACGCATCTATTTTTTCTGTGATTTTATCATTTTTCATAATTTACAACTCTCGCAATCTTCTTCTAAAATTTCGTTATGAATTCCATTAGCGTGTCCATTTACGTATTCGTTTATGGTTAGCTTCTCTTGTACATCATCCTGAGACTTTACACCTGCTTTGTTAATCAGACTATAATAAAAAGTTTTAACGCCCCAAATTTGCGCCTGCATAAGATTTTTGGCGATTAGGGTAGTTGGAACTTTTCTATCTATGTAGTTTGCAGGATTATAAAATGTGTTTGTACTTATGCTTTGATCAACATAGACCTGTAAAACTGCGGCTGTTTTTATATAACCGATACAATCATCTTGTTCCCACATTAATTGATATTTGTTTTTTAATCGATTATATTCTGGTACTACCTGTGTAAATGATCCTGCCTTAGATTCTTTAGTGCTGATAAGCGACATAGGCATTTCAATACCATTCGTACTATTAATAACAACAGAACTAGATTCAACAGGAGCAATGGCCATAAGTGTTGCATTTCGTACTCCATATTCTTTCATCTCCTTACGCAATGGTTCCCAATCTAGTTCTGGTTTAAAACTAGTAAGTTGGTTGACTCCTTTGGATCGTAGTTCCCAAGGAAACTTTCCTTGACCATAACGTGTCTTATCGCTGTCTAAGCACTTGCCACGTTCCTTAGCCAATTCAACTGTGGCCTCTGTTAAATAGTATGCCTGATGTTCCATCCAAGTTTTTACTTCGGCTAGGGCATCCTTGTCACCGTATTTGAGTCCACGTTTGGCGTGCCAGTAGGCTAGGTTAGTAACACCAATGCCTAACGGCTGAATCTCGTCGTTGCTTAATTTAGATTGGATGCTAAGAAAATCTTGGTAATCCAATATATTGCAAAGGCTACGCTGGAGGATGCGGCAAGCCCTACGCATATCTTCTGGATTACGGAAAGCTCCCCAGTTAATGCTT
>Ga0129333_10004667_pt1 | contig 12814 bp, 14 predicted proteins | sample CPB6_08_DNA_FD_94474 | JGI IMG/M metagenome (GOLD analysis project Ga0129333, IMG submission 94474) | Freshwater to marine salinity gradient microbial communities from Chesapeake Bay, USA - CPBay_Sum_0.6_0.8_DNA | ecosystem: Environmental > Aquatic > Marine > Coastal | place: USA: Chesapeake... | reverse complement strand
TTAATACTATTAATAATATTAATTTAAGTGGAGTAACATACAGCGATTCAATTAAAATAAAACTACCTGTATAATATGTCAGAATTAGTCTACGGAAAAGATTTTAATAGGGGTAACATTAATATTCCCAAACCATCAATTAAAAGTAATCAAAATATTTTTATGGCTAAAGTTATTAGTGTTGATGACCCTAATAATGTTGGTAGGATAAGAGTTTTCATTGATGGTATTGATGAAACTAATATTGATAATGAAAGTTTACCCTATGCATATCCTGCAATGTCTAGAATTATGCATGTAATGCCAAGAGTAGGCGAAGCTGTATTGGTTTTTTTATCGGATAGAGATAAAGATTCTCAATTTTTTGGTAATAGATTTTGGATTGGTCCAATATTGACAAATTATAAAAATATAAAAGACGATAATCAAGATACATTTGGTACATTAGGTTTATCAGGGAACTTTTTAATTACTAAAAATGTTAATTTTGACCCAATAAAAGAGAAATCAATTGATATTAAAAATGATGAAATAAATATATTTCCTGTAGATACGACTTTACCACCATTATCTACAAATAATTTAACAGATGTTACAATTGTTGGTAGAGATAATACAGATATAACACAATCTGAAAATAAAATTACTTTAAGAGCTGGTAAACATAAAAAGAACTTACCATTACAACCTAATGATATAAATCCTACTTACTCTGTATTGGAATTTATTGACCAAAATACTTCTTATTCGTTAACAGCAGGTGATGAAATTTATTTAGTAAGTCATAAAGGAAGATTTAAATTTAAGAAAAAATTAACTAAAGATGATATTGCTGATTTAAAAAATAATGCACAATCAATGTTGTATGGTGAATTGACTGTCCAATATTTAAAAACTTTAACTGATGTTTTTTTGAATCACATTCACACACATCCACAAGTTCCACCAACATATGGTGATAAATCAAAATATAAAATTGATGATTTAAAAAGAGAATTACAGAACATAGAACAATTATTGGCAAAAAACATTAAAATTAACTAAACTTTTACTTTTACAAACTACTTATAATAAATCATATTATAAAAAATGGCAAATTTTAATTTTAAATCACCAAGCGTTAAATTTCAAGAAATTGATAGAAGTTTCGCTTCAACCCCATCATTGGGTATAACATCAGTTGGTATGGTTGGAGAAACCTTAAAAGGGCCAGCTTTTTCACCTGTTTTAGTAACAGATAAAAGTGAGTTTAGAAGATATTTTGGAGGTACATCCGTTGAAAAATTTCCTGATGGTTCAGGAAGAATGAGATATTTAGGTCCAATTTACGCAAATTCATTCTTAGAAGAAGGTAATCAACTTTATTTTACAAGAGTTTTAGGAAAATCCGGCTATGATGCAGGTAGAGGTTGGGCTATCACAGTTGGTGGTGCTTGTTCAACTTCAACTTCAGCACAAACGTCAACACTTTCAACTTCCACAGGTACAACAACATTTAGTGGTTCAAATGTAGTAACATTTACTGCAAATTCTGTTAATTATAGTTTTTCAATTACAGGAAATGGAACATATAATAATGTTTCTAATATAACATTTGTAAGAAATAGTTCAGGAGTGTTTACTGCATCAAGTGCATTTGTAACTGTTTCATCTTATAGCGACACTCCAATTAGTGGTTCTGCTACATATAGTTCTTTTACATATACAGCTCAAACAAATCAAACATGTGAGAACATGGTTGTTGCAATAGTAAGAAGTAGAGGTATTGGGTTACAAGATACTGCTGAATTTAATATTTCTTCTGTGACAGGTACTTTTTCAAATACAGCAGGTAGTCCACTAAGTAATTTTACGATTACAGGTGTTGGTGCGTCTGTTACTGAAGCATTAGAATTTAATTTGGATGTAACATCTTCAAATTATATTACTAAAGCAATGGGTAGTAAAAACTCAGACACAAAATCAAACTTATGGGTTGAAGCTGTTTACCCTGATTTAATAAGAAAATTAAATGGTGATGGTCTTATTTATGATGTTAAAGGTATTACACCATTAACAACTGCTGTTTTCTCTGATTATATGGCAGGATATACAAATCCAGAAACACCTTGGATTGTTTCTGAATTGAATGGTAATAAGATAAGTAGATTATTTAAATTTATTTCATATTCTGATGGCGATTCTGCAAATAAAGAGGTAAAAATTGCAATTGAAAATGTTAATCCAACTACAAAAGAATTTGATGTTGTAGTTAGAGATTACAACGATACTGATGCAAATCCTTCTATTCTTGAAAGATTTAGCAGATGTGTATTAGACCCTGAAAGTAATAACTTTATCATGAGAAAAATTGGTGGTGTTTATAGTGATGCCGAAACTAATTTCTTAGAAGATGCTAGGTCAGCTTACATTTATGTAAATGTTAATGTAACAGCACCAATCACATCAATTCCTTGTGGATTTGAGGGGTATCATTTTAGAAGTTATAGTGCTGTAAATACTGGTGGTTCATCTGCAAAAACACCTATTATGATTTATAAAACTTCCTATTCATCAACAGATAAACCATTAAAAACTTGGTTAGGTATATCTGAAAAAGCATTTGATGCTGCTTCAGGAGTAAAAGGTTTATCGATAAATGATGATTTATTTAAATATTTAGGTGCTTCTCCAAGTGGAAGCACATTCCAAAAGACTAAAGGTTTCCACTTAGATTCAGGTGCAACAGGTAGTTATACTGCTGCTACAGGAACAGACCCTGTTATTGGTGAATTTGAAGTTGGTGTAGGTGCTATATCAAATACTGCAAGTGTTGGTGCAAATACATATTATAATGATATAAATAAACGTAAATTTGTTGTTGTTCCGGCAGGTGGTTTTGATGGTTGGGATATTAACTATGAAATAGAAGGTGGAAGGTCATTCGGTAGTACCTTTGCTTTAGGTGGTGCTAAAGCATTTGATGAATCAGATTACAATGCTTTCAAAGAAGCATATCAGATTTATGAAGATACTGAAAGAACTCCAATCAATTTATTTACTACACCTGGTATAAATTGGAGAGATAATTTAGGACTTGTAGAAGATGCATTAGAAATTGTAGAAGAAATTCGTCAAGATGCTCTTTACATAATTGATGCATATGATGCAGATGCCAATGATACACCAACTGTTGTTGCAGGAACTTATGCTGATGATTTAGAAGGAAGTGACATAGATTCTTCTTATGCTGCTACTTATGTTCCTTGGATTAAGAGAAAAGACCCTGATTCAAATACAAACATTTATGTTCCACCAACAGGTGAGATATTAAAAGCAATGGCTCTTGCAGATAGAACTTCATTTATTTGGTTTGCAACAGCAGGTTTAAATAGAGGTGGTTTACCAAATGCTAAAGATGTAAGAAAAACATTCAAAGAGTCTGATAGAGATATTTTATATCTTGCAAGATTAAATCCGATTGTTAAATTCTCAAATAACACTCCTGGAATATTCATCTACGGTCAAAAGACTTTACAAGTTGCAGATTCTAAACTTGATAGAATTGATGTAAGAAGATTACTTCTTTATGCAAAACAAATCATTTCTTCACAAGCTAGATTATACTTATTTGAACCAAATGATGAAACATTGGCAAGTAGCTTTATTTCTGAATCTAATAAGAAGCTTAAAGTTATTCAAGATAATAGAGGTCTACAGACTTTCAAAGTAAGATTAGACAATACATTGAATACACCAGAAAGTAGAGATAGAAATGAACTTTACTTCGTGATTGAATTGTTACCAATAGGTGCAGTAGAGTTTATTGGTCTAACATTTGTAGTAAATAAATCAACAAGTGCAATTCAATTTAATGGATAAACAATAAAAAGATACTATTTAAAATAAAGATAATAATATGCCACTAACTTCGGGATTTAGAAACGTACCTAATCAATATGAGCCTTTGAGACCTAACAGATTTGAAGTTAGGTTTCCTGCTCAAGATATAGAATTACACAAATATACATGGATTGTAAATGCAATCGATAGACCTAAAATGAAAGTCAATTCAGTTCCAATTAAATATTTGAACTATGAACAAAAGGTTGCAGGTCACGTTACTTTTGATGATATAACATTAGAGTTCATTGACCTACAAGGACCATCTTCAGCTCAATTATTGTTGGAATGGTATAGATTGTGTGCTGAAAACTTAACAGGAAGAATGGGTTATGCTTCAGGTTACAAAAAGGATTTACAATTAATCGCTTTAGACCCAACACTAGTAGGTGTTCAACAATTTACAATCTTTGGTGCTTTCATTAGTAACATTGATTTTGGTAAAAATGAATATACTAGCGATGAAGTTCAAAAGATTACTGTAACATTGAGTTACGACTTAGCTGAAAATAACTACTAATAATTTAGTAAATTTAAAATTAAAAATCCTATTGGTTTCCGATAGGATTTTTTTTGGTATAAAAGTTGTATATTTAATATTAAAACAATTAAAATTATGATAAAATACAACTTAGAAAAACACTTAAAAGATAATTGGTGGAATACTAGTGATACATTTTCATTAGTTGAGAAATGGCTTGATGATAAAAAATTCATCACTAACGAAAATCTTTATACATATAAAGATTTTAAAAAACAATTACAATTTGCAGGATATGATAAAGATGAAGTTTCTGTATCATATGAAAATGACTATTTGACAGTTGAAGGTAAATCAAGTATGTTAAATAGTCAGTATACTAAAAAATATTATCTACCTACAAAGTACTACGATATAGATAATATTGATGTTAAATTTGAGAAATGCATTCTTACTGTTGAATGTAAATTGAAAGAAGAGAAGGAATCAAAAGTGATGAAGATTATAATTAAATAAATTTAATCTTAATAACTTTTTCTAATCTTTCTACGGAGGGATTCAATTGTTTAATATAAAGTTGTCTGCTTGTTCTGCTAATAACTTTTACATTAAACTTGAATTTCCCTCCTTTTTCTTTTAATTGCTTTAATTGTATAGTTTTCTTTTCAAAAACAATCCCATCATCTCCCATGTAATAATCATCTTCGTGACATAATGTATTAAATATCTTTTCTTTATTTAAATCTTCTATTTCAATTCTTTCAAGAACATCAACCATTCTAATATTATGTATTTCTACAATAATATAATTATTCAATGAAATACTAGGTTTGCCTATCTTCTGACCATAACAATCAAAAATAAAAAATCCCCAAATTATGGGGATTAATTTTATTATCCTTCGCACATTAAACATTCTGAATATAAGTCTCTTTGTTGTTTTGTATCTGCTCTTAATACAGATTCAGACCTTAAATAATATAGAGATTTCAATCCAAGTTTCCATGCTTCAATGTGAACTTGATTTATAAATTTAGCAGGAGCATCACTAAAGAATGCAAGATTTAATGATTGTCCTTGGTCAATATATTTTTGACGAATCCCTGCTTGCCTAACTATTTCAAGTTGATTAATTTCTTTAAATGTTTTGAATACTGCTTTTTCTTCAGCACTCATACATCTAACATTTACAACTGAACCTTTATCTTCAGAAATTGCATCCCAAACTTGAGGTACATTCTTTCCTTTTGATTCAAGTAATTGTTCTAAAAATGGATTTCTTCTAATATGTAATCCTTTTGCATCATCATCCATATAAAGATTTGCTGCTAGTGGTTCTACACCTTGTGAATATCCACCTGCAAGTTTTGATGAAGACCTATTAGGTGCGATTGCAAGAAGAGTTAGATTTCTTCTTCCTGTTCCTTTACACCATTCAGGTTCACCATATTCTTTTGCCATATCCATAGTTGCTCTTTCGGATTCATCTTTAAGATGTTTAAAGATAATATTTGTCCATGCATTTGCTTCAATAGAAACAAATGGAATCATTTTGCTTTGAAGAAAACTATGCCACCCTAAAGCACCTAAACCTAATGCTCTTGACTTTGTAGCAAATCGAACAGCATCTTCAATACCTTTGTATTCACTTGAGTTACCCTTTTGAAGGAAGTCTTCCATAACTGAATCTAAAAACATTGTAGATAGATATACAGTATCAGTATCTTTCCATTCTTCAAATTTAACAAGATTTAGAGAAGAAAGACAACATACTAAAGTGTGTGTTTCATCTGTTGGTAAAAAGATTTCAGAACAAAGATTTGAATGTCTAATCTTTAAATCATTTTGTTTCCACCATTCAGGCAAAACATTATTAGCATTGTCAATAAACATAGTATAAGGTTCACCTGTCTTTACTCTTTTCTTTAGAGTTTCAAGCCAAATCTCCCTTTCTTTACCATTTTTTTCAATGACTTTATTCATAAATTCATCTGTAAAGATTGCTCCTTGATGAATATTATGTGATTGGCGATTTACATCACCTTTTGGTTCTCTTACTTCAAGAAACTCCTTGAATTCACCATGCTCTGCATTCAAATAAATTGCTACAGCACCTCTTCTTGTCTTTCCTTGCTTAGATGCTAGGATTGTTGAATCAAATGATTTAATGAATGGGATAATACCATCTGAACTCCCACCTCTACCATCTTTAATTTTAGTACCGATTGCTCTAATAGCGGAAAAATCATAAGCAGTACCTCCACCATATTTTGAAAGCATTGCCATTTCAAGATTTTTACGATAGATTTCATACATAGAATCACCAACATGAGAGGAGAAACAACTAATTGGCAATGCCACATCTGTTCCAAGATTTGCCATTACAGGTGTAGATGGAATTAACCATCCTTTCCAAAGAATATCAAAGAATCTTTCTTGCAATTCAGGTTTATTAAGTAACTCTGCTGCTCTTGATGATACTCTTATGTAACCATCTTTAGGTGTTTCACCATCAAGGAGGTAACCACCCCTAATTGTGGTTAAATAAAGTGCATTATTTCCCCATTCAGGAAAATCAATACCAACTTTCCATCCCATGTTTTTTCCTATATCATGTGTTTCTATTTTCATAATTTTATTTAAAATAAATCATCTACAAAATTCCAATCCTCATTTGGTTTTGAGTATGAGGTTTCTCTATTAGCAAAGAAATCAGTCTGTTGCTCACCTGATGTTGCAATATAAAACCATTCCATATCCATAAGCAAATCATTATCAACTGTATAGACAGGTGTTAACATTAACTCTTTAAGTTTTCTATTTGCCCTATCGTACATAAAATTTTTAAGAGTAACTTTTGTGATTGTTTCTAAATCACCAAGTTCAAATATTTTATCAATATAATTGAATTCATTTGCTAAAGCTAAATCAACACCTTGATAGATGTTATGTTTTAATTCATCAGTCCAAATGTAAGGATTTTCTTCAACAAGTGTTCTAAATAATTTACATCCTGATTCGCTATGCAAAGATTCATCACGAATTGAAAATATCATTTGTTGACCAATACCTGTCATCATATTCTTTTTTCTAAAGGAAAGAAGAACAGCAAATGAAGAATATAGTTGCATACCTTCTGCACAAGCAGAGAATAGTGCAAGACTTCTAGCAATATTAGAAAGATTAGTATCATTAGGGTCAATTTCCATAAGCACACTTAATTTTGCCATTGTTTCTTCATCTTCTAAGAATGCTTTAAAATCTGTAAGACCTAATGTATCGTTTAGATATGAGTAAGCAACAGCATGAATTGTCTCAAATGCACCAAATGTACTTGCCATCATTTTAACTTCAGGTACAGGAAACCATTTTGTAACATATGTTGACCAATAATCATTAACAACAGTTTCTGTTTGTGTAAATCCTTTTAGGATATTACCAATAACATTTTTTTCTTCTAGTGTTAATTCATTATTCCAATCCTTAACATCTTTTTGCATATTTATTTCAGTATGTAACCAATGTGCATTTTGTTGTTTAAACCATGCTTCATAAGCCCATTGATACTCAAATGGTTTGAATTCTAATCTTTCTTGTGTAATCATTTAAAGTTATATTAAAGTATAAAAAAATCCTGCTTATATTACTACAAACAGGATATGTTTTGTTATTGTTAGTCTAATCTTGTTGTTCTATAAATGAACCAAAACGCACCTAAAAGAAATATAGGTAAAATTGTCAATGTCATTTTCAATAATAACATATCTGTTACCCATTGAACGCCAAAGAATTGCATAAATGACAAAGTAAGTGTTGGTACAATCAAATATATGGCAAATTTAGGTAAATAAAATTTAAAACCAAGAAAAAAATGGTCTAAAATTTTACCTAATTTACTGTGTGTTATGTTTTCTAAAAACTTTTTCATTATTTTTTCTTCTCATCAAATAATTTGGTTATTTTTTGAATTAATGGACTTCTTACGCAGTCTGAATCTACAAATTCAATGACTCTAACATGGTCATCAAAATCTTTAAAATGTTCTGTTAAAAACATTAATCCATTATCATCTTTATCTTTAAAATCTCTTTGGCGAATGTCACCAATGATAATCATTTTACCACCTTCTTCCAAACGAGTCAATACTGTTTCTGCATTATCAACAGATACATTTTGAAATTCATCAAATATATTAATATTATCTAAAGACAAACCTCTCAAATTACCCATTGGTATTACTTCAATAATTTTTTCTTTAAAAAGTATTTCTAAAGCAATTGGAGATAGTAGTTTATTTAACTGCATTGAATATGACATTAAAACATATTCAAGTTTTTCTTCAACACCACCTGGTAATATACCAACATCTTCATGTTGTAACTGTTTTAAAGGTTTAAATATTCTAATTTTTGTATATGAATTATTATCAGATAGCAAAAGATTTATTGCTTGAACCAATGCTATAAAAGTTTTACCTGCACCTGCAATCCCTGTTGCAATTACATACATTGATTCTCTATCCAAGATATCTTTAACAAATTTTTCTTGGTTTTCAGTTTTAGGAGAAATTTTCAAATACGGCTTTCCAACTTTTTTTCTGATTTCATCTTTCTTCGCTTTTAGCCTATCCTCATCAGTTTCCTCAACTTGGTATTTTTTTATTTTTTCCTTTCTATTCACACTCATCTATTTTCATGTAAATAGGTTATCTGAAATATTTGTCTTCAAAAAAGAGATTAATTTTTCTTCAAAAACCTTTATTTTTTTATATGATAAATTAAGTTCTTTTATAAGTGTTTTATTATCATAGTGTTTTAAATATTTATATTCATAAAAATTTTTTAAAGTTTCGTCATGACAAAATTTCATAATTTGATTTACTGAATTAAATTGCTCCTCATAATTTGAGTTAATATAAACACAATCAATTTTTTCTACATTATCATCTAATGATGTATATTTTTTATATTTTTTTCTGTTAATTTTTCTAACATAATCATAAAAATGATTTTGTGTAACAGTAAAAACCCAATTGTCTAAAGTCTTCTTGTTCAGTTTTTTATGATAATTAATAATTATCTTGCTCATTGTTTCTGCGCTTAACTCTTTTGAGAGTTGTGCATCAGATGTTTTAGAATAAAAATAATTCAATACTAGTTTTTCATATTTTTTGAATATTTCTTTGTCTTGTTTTTCTTTTTGTATATCTAACATTTAAAATTTCCATTATCTTTTATATATTATTGTTTTAAATTTGTTTTCATTAGTTCAAATATATGATTTTTTCCGTATTTTTGCATATTTGTGTTTAAATCATCATTATTATCATAAGTTTGTATCTTAACATTTGTTAAACCTAGACTCAATAATCGTTCCTGAATTTCCAAAGATGAATTTGGTGTCTTTGAATAATTAAAATCTTGCCTCCTTTCTATTGCATCGGGATTTAACATTATTATAACATTAGGTTTATATTTTATTAATTTTGATAATATATTATCTTGTAGTGACTTACCTAAAAGCACAATAGTATTAATAGGAATTGTTGTGTACTCAAAATATGCTTCAACTATGTAAACAGTTGAGTTCCAATTTATATTTTTTTCATTAAAAATGATTTCACTTTTATCTGCCTTTGGTAATTTGTATTTGTATGCATCATCTTTAAATGTTCTTGTTATGTAGAAATTCAATTTATCGTTTTCATCGTAAGATGGTATGATAATTCTATCTTTATAATAACCATCCAAACAAAATCCTAGTCTATCATTTTTAATTAAAAATTTTGATACTTTTCTCAGTTTATTGACATAATTATATGCTTCCATATGTAATGGATTTTTAATGTCAATATTTTCAAAACTGATAAACTCTTTTGGTAAACTATAAACCTTTTGTTTTTTTATTTGAGATAAAACTGTTGGTTCTTTCTCATACTTAATGAATTCATTTATTTGGTCTTTGTTAGCATATTTCTTAAATACAAAAAAAAGTGGTCCTGATAAACCACATTTCCAACACTTACAGACTTTATTATATTTTCCGTTGTTTTTTAATGCAATATTGACCTCAAGATTGTATTTGTTATCGGGAACTCCATAATTTAATTTGGCGCATTCAGGACAATTAAATTGCATCTGTGTAGATGCATTATTTTTAGGGTGACCAAAAACTTGTTCAAGAAGATTATAAATCATTTTTAATCTTGATTAATGCTTTGTCATGTATCTTTTTAATTTCATTTTCTTTCATTTGTAAAAGTTCTGAAATCTGATTAAAACTTAATTCAGGTTTATTATTAAAACCATATTTATAAGAAATTATTATCTTTTCAATTTTATTTAATTTTCTTAATTTTAAAGATTGAATATCGATATTACTATAAATAAAATTATCATTTAAAATTGAGGTTGGTAAGATTTCACCATAACTTAAGTCATCAAAATTATTTGTATTTTTATGAATTGATATTATGTTGTTATCATCAATAGCACTTATTGATTTTGCTAAAATTTCACTAGCAGTTTCTTCACTCATTTCATCTTTAACATCATCAATATTTGGTTCAAATCCGTAATCATTATAGAATTTATTTTTACACTCAATAAATTTTTGATTTGTTGAATGTAATTTTATAGGTTGTTTAATTAATTTAGATTCTTTTGCAATTCCTTCCAAAATTGATTGTTTAATCCACCAAATAGCGTATGTACTAAATTTAAATCCTTTGTTTGGGTCAAATTGTTCAACAGCTTTTATAAGTCCAATATTACCTGATGATACTAAATCAGATAGTTCATAGAAATCTCCATTGTGATAATGTTTTGAAACATTCAACACAAATCTAAGATTGTTATTGATTAACAATTTTTTTATTTTTGAGCATTTGGTTTTATAAAATTCATGGAATAATTCCATTTCTTTTTCTTTTGGAATTTCACCAATTTTTCTTATATCTTGAAAGTATAATTTCAAAATATCACCAGTGTCCTTTGTTATCTTAACTGACTTTGAATTGATAGTTTTCATTTACGATTGAAAGAATACAAAGATAAGAAATTCAATAAAATTGAAGAAATTTTTTTCATTTTTTATTGAATCGGTCATTGAGGATGATAATTAACTCAGACCACCTTTTTTCAATTTCATGAATTTTTTTTTCAATATCAACCGCCCTATTTTTATATTCTTCTTTTTTAATATTTTTGAAAAAGAAATCATCCTCAATCGGTTCATTTTCTATTTCTATTAACAAATCTTCTAATTGTTTCCTATAAATATCGGATTCATCAACTAAAAAATTTATTACTTCAATAATTTTTTCATTTTTTTCACGCAAGTATGTAGTAACATCTTGCTTAAGAATATTATCTAATTTCATTTTGTAAATATAAAACTTTATTCAATAACAGTACCACCTTGTGCAAATGTTACTGTAGAACCATATACAACAATAGGACCACCAACATTACCACCTGCTGCAACTACTTGTGTTCCAGGTAACATAGTTGTTGTAATTTTACTTTCTAGAGTTATTTCATGTAAAATAGCTTTAATTGCTGTGTACCAAAGTATATCATCGTGATTCGCTGACCCATCAGTTAAATTGCCTGTTGGTATTCCTAATTCTTTTTTCTTTTCAAGAACTTTATTAGCTGCTCTTAATGCTGACATACCACCTCTGAATTGTGATAATGTTACTAATGGTTGTGGTATAACACCAACATTCGGTAATTCTTTAATGCTTAAAATTGATTCTATGCTAGATATAGCTCTTTTTAAAATATCCTTTATCATATTAAATTTGCTGCTGTTTCTTTTAAACGATTTGAAAGACCACCAGTTGAAAGAGAAAGTAACACATCTTTTCTTTTTTCTAGTTGTTCTTTAAGAAATTTTATTGTTACAACAATAACTAGTTTTATTATAAAATTTTTTAAATATTCTAAAATTACACAAAAGAAAATTTCATATATATTATCAAAAATCCTTAATAATAAATTTTTGAAAATTTCCCAAATTCCCTCAATTGATATTTCAAAATTAAAATTTAAATCTGATATCTTTTTAATGATGTTCATTATAAAGATGACACCTGGTTGTTTAATTATCATGTTAATGATAGCTTCAATAATTTTTTTTATTATATCTACTTGATATGCATTTTGTGCATTTGATTTAGGGTCTGTTTGTTGTCCAAATTCAGGCACTAATGCATTGAAAGTTTGTACAGTTGGATTTGCAATAACAGCATTTATTTGACTTTGTGTTACTTCTATATTTTCACTAAAACAACCCACATCAACTGTTAATCCTTTTATTGATGTAGCATTTTCAATTTCTAATAAACTTTTTAAATCTAATTTAAACCCTTCAACAGAGTCATTTTTAACATATGACCTTACAAGAGTTGCGATTTTAGCATCCTGTTTATTAAAATCTGTATGAAAT
>Ga0129333_10004666_pt1 | contig 12818 bp, 3 predicted proteins | sample CPB6_08_DNA_FD_94474 | JGI IMG/M metagenome (GOLD analysis project Ga0129333, IMG submission 94474) | Freshwater to marine salinity gradient microbial communities from Chesapeake Bay, USA - CPBay_Sum_0.6_0.8_DNA | ecosystem: Environmental > Aquatic > Marine > Coastal | place: USA: Chesapeake Bay... | reverse complement strand
ATCCTTCTTTACCATACGTCTCAGCTGATACGCCGGTTTTATCGAGAGCAATCTCAATAGAATTATTTGCTGGATCGTATGCTACGATCTCAAGACCTGCACCAGCATTAATAATTGGATTTTCTAATAGAGCAATTGTATAATTATTTGAGCCGTCAACAAATGTAGCGTTAGCGCTATAAGTATTTTCTAAATAATCTAAGTTAACAGCATCAGTAAGATTTGTAGGAGTCTCGACTCCTCTTACAACTGTGTTACCAAAGTTAACTAATCCGCCGACACTGAATTCAAGATTTGTGTTCGCGTCTGTTGTGATGATGCCAACATTTGAAACAAAGAATCTACGTGATCCTGCCGTGAAGAACTCAAGTCTATCTGAGTCTGCGCCAGGTGAAGTCTCAGCGATAATCTTCGTGTCTTGGTCGACGTCAATAACACCACCAAGACCTTTCCAAACCGAGCCATCATAGCCTTCGAACTGAGCGTCTGATGTGTTGAAACGTAACATGCCTGTCGTGCCAGGCGAAGGTCTTACCGCGGTATTTCCAACTGGAACAACTACAGCGCCATTCATCTCAATAGTAATTACATTTGTATCACTATCAAGTTTTCTAGTATAGAGTGTATTCCAATTCTGACCTGTCTTACCTAATGTATAAGAGTTGTCATCACGAGGAATAAGATTGCTTGTGAAATCTGCTACGACGTTTACAGTATCAACTGTTTGATCGCCAATGGTGATGTTACCACCAAGTGTAAGATTTCCCGTGATGTTAGCATCGCCATCGACAAAGAATGTAGTTCCATTGAATGAAAGGAGTGACGAATCAACTAATGCGCCATCGGCACCTGCTAATACGACTCGATCAAGAGTTAAATTTCTCGAATTAACTCCTAAAGCATCAACAATACCAGTAACTGCGAGAACATCGCTTTCCCATTTTAATTTAGCATCATCAACAATGTTTTTGTCTGGGCCTACAAATACAACTCGACCTTCTGTTAAATCTTGAACAGAAAGATCTGCAATAGATACGTTTGAAGTAAAGTACGCAGGTGTAGTGAGATCTAAACGAACTCCATCGAATGATAAGCTCGTGTTACTTTGAAGAACACCACCGACACCAATAAAGACGATCGTATTTGCCGAGAGGTTACCAACCGAAAGACTGTCACCACTCAAACCACCTGATGTTGAGAAGTCACCATCAACGGAGATACCGCCTTGAACAATAAGATTTATACCATCCCATTGTAATTGTGATGTTGTTACAAGTTCGCCGGTGACGCCGTTCGCTGTATATACGATACTTCCTGGAAGTAAATCTAGAACATTAACGCTTGATAGTGATGTCTGACCAGCAACTGTTAATGTACCAGCAATCGCTGTGTTACCAGTATCATATTGAATAACTGTTTTATTGAGACCGGCACCAAACTTAAAATCACCATCAGCGTCTAATTGAAGTCTCTCGACTCCGAATGTATAAAATTGAAGTTGGTCGTTATTGATGCCAGGTGATGACTCGGCAATGATCTTTGTATCTTGGTTAATATCGATGACGCCACCGATACCTTTCCAAACTATTCCATCATAACCTTCGAACTGTGAGTCAGTCGTATTATAACGAATCATTCCCTGCGCGAGATTGGTATTCGCATTTGGTCTTTGACCAAGCGTACCTACAGGAATAATTAAACCACCAGTACTATTGACATCTACGACATTCGTAGTTATAATTAGTTTACCGGCTTCAAGATTTATTTCTAGATCATTTAAAGCCGTAATTGTATTATTCGCGAGATTGATCGAACCTGCGTTTAGAAGGGTTAAACCCTGAATTGTGTTCGAAGACTCGCCGATCGTTAGCGCTGTGCTACCAAGTGTAATATCCTTAGCAGAAAGAAAAGTCGAGTTAGCAGTGAAGTTTAGTGGATCTAAACTCGTATTGAATAACTGTGTGACGTGTCCAAACGTATCTACATTAACATTTCGTACGAAACCGAAATTATCGTTAACTGTATTTGCTTGACTTGAGGTATCAATGTGCGAGATAACAAGATTTGCATTCTCGTTATTTGCTTCTGGCGCAACGACAATACCTGGCCCTGCGTCAACAGACGCAACGTAAGGACCAATCGTATCAATTCCTAGAACAATCGAATCTGGAACAATAACCGGCTTCTTTTCACCGGGAGCAACAATAGGTCGTGTTGTTGACTGTTTTGGTACCGACTTTATAGATTGAGAGGCACCAACCTTGACCTTTATGCTCATGGAGCCTCCGTAATAGTGTCGACTATAATTGCTAAGCCTTCAGCTATTTTGGATCGCTCTCCTGTGGTTTTTTCCATTATTACGTCGTACTGATATTTGCCTGGCTTTAACTCGGCCGTCTGACGATCGGTTAAAATTAGTGTGATATCATTATTCGCTTTTTCAATTGTGAAGTCAGCAAGCTTGGTTGATGAGTAGATTTTCTTGATGCTAGCATAAAAATTGTACGTACTGATCACTAACTCTTGGTCATCGGCATCGAATAGCTCGAGCGAGACTCTGAAGTCAGTTCCTTGGTCAATGTAAATATTTGCTCTTGATGCCATGATAGTGAAACCTTTCGATTTTTCTGATATTTATTAAAATGGCTTTGTGTACCTTGAAAAAACAAAGGGCACGTAAAATGCCCTTTGTGTGTTGTATTTTACGTCAGATTTTAGTTTCAATCATTACATAAATCATTTATTTTTTTTATCGGTCACCGTGTAGTGTACTTTTCAAATTATCGATTTGATTTTGCTGTTCTTTAATTGCTTCGATGAGAAGAGCTACAAGGTTGGCGTACGATACGTTCTTGTAGTTTTCTGGAGTTTCAAGATTTGTACCAACAACTTCCGGAACAACCGTCTCAACTTCTTGTGCGATGAGACCGATCTTCTTACGTCCACTTCCAATCATGTTAAAGTTTACACCACGAAGTGCAAGTACTTTCTCAAGAGCACCTTCAATCTGAATGACATTCTCTTTCAGTCTTACGTCTGAGTTTGAGTTTACGTCACCAGAAGCGGTGAAGTCGCCTGTTCCGCAATCGAACGTAAATCTTGTTGTCGCGCCTTCACGAATAAAGATGTCGTGACCGGAAGCATTATCGATATACATGTTCGAGCCAGTGTTATAGAACGCGGTGTCGTTACCTGTTCCAAAGTACAACTCAACGTTGTCATTCAGTGTTATCGATCCACCGGTCTTGACGTCGTTGCCAGCTGCGGTGATTGTTCCACCTGATCCAGTAATTGTTCCATTAACTATAAGGTTACCAGCAACTGTGAGGTTCTCAAGTGTTAATTCATCAACATCTGTTGTGTAGTAGAAGTTTTCTTCACCACCAGGATTTGGACTCAATGTCGCATAAAGAGGTCTTGCGCCTGAGCCACCCTGAACAAATGGGATGAACATCGTTGTTGACTGCAAGCCAGATGTATAGATGTTTCCGACATCTACTGCGCTCGAGCCCGAAGGTCCTTGAATACCTTGAACACCTTGATTACCGATTCCACCTTGAGGACCTTGTAAACCGGTTACGCCGTTTTCACCTGTTGGTCCTATTTGACCCTGCGCGCCGGTGAATCCTTGAATTCCTTGGAATCCTATAGGTCCTTGTGTACCACCACCGCTAGTGCCCTGCCAACCAGTTTCACCTTGGAATCCAATTAGACCTTGAACACCCTGTGAACCCTCTCCTGAAGGACCCGAAAGACCTTGAATACCTTGCGGACCAGTTGCACCTTGAGGACCTAAGTTACCAACGCCGGCCGCACCTTGTGCACCGGTAATACCTTGTGGTCCAGGATCGCCTGCACCGGTAAATCCTTGAATACCAGTGAAACCTTGTGGACCGGCAGGACCTTGCGCACCTGCTACACCTTGACCAGATGTACCTTGAATTCCAGTGAATCCTTGAACACCTTGATAGCCTGTAGTTCCTTGCGGACCTGCGCCACCAGTGCCGCCATCAAGACCTTGAGGACCTTGAATGCCGGTTTGGCCTTGAATACCTTGGAAACCTTGCGCGCCAGAACCGTTTTGTCCTTGAAGTCCTTGTGGTCCTTGAGCACCTTGTGTTCCACCGAATCCTGCAACACCTTGTGGACCAAAGTCACCTTGTAGACCTTGCGTGCCCTGTGAGCCAGGTGATCCTTCGCCAACAAGTCCTTGAATACCCTGAATACCTTGGTTGCCTTCACCAGAGAATCCTTGAATACCAAACGCACCTTGTGCACCTTGGAATCCAGCTGTACCCTGCGCACCTTGAGCGCCTTCACCGGTAATTCCTTGTAAACCTTGAATACCCTGTGTACCTTGGCTTCCCAATGCGTCTTGGCCTGCAAGACCCTGTATACCTTGGAAACCATATGGGCCTTGTATACCTTGGAATCCGCCGGTACCCTGTGGTCCCTGTGGTCCCTGAACACCTTGGTTGCCTTCAGTACCAATAGTACCATCGACGCCAGCTGGACCTTGAATGCCTTGTGGGCCTTGAATTCCCGTGGGTCCGTTTAATCCTTGTATACCTTGGACACCTTGGAATCCTTGTACACCAGGCGAGCCATCTGTACCGCCACCACCTTGAATACCTTGTGTACCTTGAATACCTTGTGCACCAGCACCGGATGGACCTTGGAAGCCAGGACCACCTTGTACGCCTTGGAAACCCTGTGGACCTTGAATACCTTGGAATCCATTTTCGCCAGCATTACCTTGAACACCTTGTGTTCCTTGGCGACCTTGAATGCCCTGAATACCTTGTGCACCTGCGCCAGGAGGACCTTGAATACCAAGTTCACCTTGAACGCCCTGAACACCTTGTAGACCCTGAATACCTTGCGCACCAGTCGCACCGATATCACCCGTTCTTGCGAATGTGATGATGACGTCTGTATCTGGGTCAAATGTTCCTGTACCAAGTGATCCACTTACATAAGCGACTGTAACTTGGAAATAACCTGATGGTTCAGTCAATGCACTGATAGTGTAAATTACAAAGCTTGCAGGATCATTTTTATTTGAGATTTTTGCGTGGCCTTTGATCGTGCTCGTAGAGTCATCAATCGTACGAAGGAATGGCTGAATATCAACGAAGTTATCATCACGGTCATCAATCGATAATGTTGTTGCTAATTGAACGTTAGCATTATTAACTTTCAATCTTCCAATGCCAGGATCAGATACCGCTGTATCTGAATCGAAAGTGTAATCGAATGTTACGCCACCGAATCCACCAGCTGCGCCTTGGAAGCCATCAGTACCCTGTGGGCCTTGAGGTCCTTGAATACCTGCACCTGTTTGACCTTGTAATCCTTGTAAGCCTTGCAGACCTTGTACGCCTTGGAAAGCTTGTGGACCTTGAATACCTTGTAGACCCTGTACTCCTTGTACACCTTGTAAACCTTGGACGCCTTGAATACCTTGTGGGCCGCGTGGAATGAATGAGATGAGTGATTGTACACCATGTGTAGTTGCAACTGTGTTCCAGTCGTTGTCACTTCCATCAACATAAGTTACGCTAAAGTAACCCCAGTTCTTACCAACACCATCCCACGTAAAGTCGTTGACTTCGTAAACAAGCCAGTGATGTCCGCCTGGTCCTACTGCGCCACCAGCACCTTGTTGTATCTTGAGATAACCTTTGACAGGTCCTGGTTGACTATCAATCCAATCTAAGAGAGGATCGATGTCAGCTGAGTATTGATCTGCTGGAACATCATCGAGTGTTAATACTGTAGCTAATGAAGCGTTACTATTATTAAGTTTCCAATTATTGGTGCCAGGATCTGTTGCACCAGTTGTGTTGTTGCTAAAGTTCCAAGCGAACGTTAAGCCACCATATTCGCCTTGTTCACCTTGTACGCCTTGAATACCCTGTAATCCTTGAGGTCCTTGTACACCTTGTAAACCTTGTACAGAAATACCCTGAATACCTTGGACGCCTTGAACACCTTGAACACCTTGGAAAGCTTGTGGTCCTTGAATACCCTGTAAGCCTTGAACACCTTGGAATCCTTGTACACCCTGAACACCTTGGACGCCTTGTAAACCTTGAACACCCTGAATGGCTTCACCCTGAATACCTTGGAAGCCTTGAATACCAGTTGTTCCTTGAGGACCTTGTACGCCTTGATTGCCCTGAAGACCTTGCAGTCCTTGGAATCCTTGCGTGCCCTGAATACCTTGTGTTCCTTGTGGACCCTGAAGACCTTGAACACCTTGTAAACCTTGGAGTCCTTGAACACCCTGTGTACCTTGTACACCTTGAATACCTTGATCGCCAGTGCGAACAAATGAGACTCTAAAGTCTGTACCGTTTGCGTAGCTAGCTGATGCAAGAAGAGGCGATACGTTAACAACGTGATATCCTGTTCCAGCAGTTCCTACAAGTTGTCCACCGGTAATTTCAAAGAGTGAATAAGCATATACGTTTGAAGAATCAGAAAACTTCAAATAACCTTTGCTATTTGGATTTGTTGATTCATAAAACTCAGAAATCATCGAGCTGATCTGTACATCGTCAGCATCTTCAACGTCAATGTATATTACTGTAGACGCGCCGAATGTAGCATTATTACCTTTTACAACGCCGATGCCGGGATCAGTATTCGCGGTGTCGAGACTATTGTATGTGTATCTAAATGTTACACCACCGTAGGCGCCTGTGATGCCCTGAACACCCTGTAAGCCTTGAACGCCTTGTGTTCCTTGCGGACCTTGTGGCCCCTGTAATCCTTGTAAGCCTTGAGGACCTTGCGGGCCCTGCAGACCTTGAAGACCTTGTACGCCTTGTGGACCTTGATCGCCATTTCGTGTGAAAGAAATTACAATCTCAGGATCAGAAGACAATGTTGCGTAATCTGTTGATGCATCAACAAATGTAATTGTTAATGTGAAGAATCCTGTGTTCTCTACAACAGCTGTGTAGTTGTAGATAACAAACAAAGATGGATCACTCTTGTGTGTGATCTTAAATGAACCTTTGACGTTGCTCGTTGAGTCGTCAAGTGTTCTAAAGAATTGTTGTAGGTCGTTACCGAAGACGTCTAAGTCATCGATATACATCTCGGTGTTTGTTGTGACGTCAGTTGTGTTGAACTTCAACTTACCCTGTGTAGGATCAGTTGCAGTTGTAGCTGAGTCAAATTGATACTCAAAAGTTATGCCACCATATGCACCGGTGTATCCTTGAAGTCCCTGAAGACCCTGAATACCTTGGAAGGCCTGCGGACCTTGAATACCTTGGATACCCTGAAAGCCAATAAAGCCTTGAATACCGGTGTCACCCTGAACACCTTGTAGTCCTTGTGCACCTTGAACGCCTTGTGTTCCTTGAAAACCAAGTAAACCCTGTGTTCCTTGGAAACCTTGAATACCGCGCTCACCTTGGAAACCACGGAAGCCACGAGTACCCTGAATACCTTCGTTACCAATGGGGCCTTGAACACCCTGATTGCCTTGTACACCTTGGAAACCTTGAACACCGCGGAAGCCGCCGATGTTTATCCAGTTCGTGCCGTCATAAACCCAAAGTGTATCGTCTGACTGATCGATGACTGCGTCACCGACAACCGCGCCAGGAAATGCTGTGTTAAGAGTTGATTGATCGCCAGGTCCAGCAATCGATCCAATGATCGTAAAGCCCGGACCATATTCACCTTGAAGACCTTGGAAACCTTGAATACCAGTGACACCTTGTGTTCCTTGCGGACCGGTGCCAAGTGGAAGCCATGCCGTACCGTCGGAGTATCTTAACTCTCCATTGTCAGCATAAATGATTGCGCCTTCATATGGTGCAGGATCAAGCTGAACAGGGAATACTTGAGGTATTCCATGTCCGAGCGTGACCGTGCGATTTCTTAAACTCTTAAATCGACTAGACATCATCTTCCTCCGCCTGTCCTAACGTGAACGACAATGTCGCGTGTAGTGCTAGGTTAGCGCTTGCTTTTGCTTCTAAAATATCGCCAGTCTTAAAGAACTGACCGTTAAGAGGAATCGGAATTGTGTCATAGCCAGGAATAGGCATATTTCTCACAAGATAATACTCAAGATTCTCTACATAACGATAAATCTGAACGTCGAGGTTTACGGTATTTGCTGTTGTGTTGCAAATAATTAAAGGGCTGATGATTTCACCAACACCTGGTTCAACAGTTGTTGAACCACCGAACACAAGTTCAGGTACTTCATAGTTAGGAACATTGATAAGTTCCTGGAAGTTCGATGAAAGAACTAAGTTTACGGCAACTGGTTTAGCGTCAGGTGCCTGCGATGTTACAATTGTTGTGATTGCTGTGTTTGACATTATACTATTGCCCTACTGTTAGATGCTCTTCTAGCAAGTTTTCTTACTGATGATGTAAATGGTCTACCTTCGATACGACCAGTTCTACCATTAATCTTCAATCCTCTTGCGAAGTAGTTGTTGTTCAGTTCGTCAGCGCCTGACCAACGTATACGTCCACCATCTTCCGAGAGAACCGAAGCAGATGCCGAAATTGGCAAGCCAAGGTTTCTGAAGTTCAGCGGCAACGCGTTTCTGTTAACACCCGCTGAAGCACCGTTAAACTGGTGAGCGATCGATTCAACAAGAGAACCGAACTTCAATGTTTGAGGTTTCAGTATGCTCTCAATTAATACATCATCAAATAATCCTTCAACCATTAATGTGTGAGCTGAGTTTGGTGAGAGGTTTGCTGTGATATAATCGCGCATTCTCTCCCAAGCACCAACGAACGCATCAAGAAGTTCTGTATTATTTGCTGCGTCAAGAACCCATGCTGTTCCATTCCAGTAGTATATATTTCCAACGTACTTGCTCACATTGATGTTTGTTGCAACAATATAAGCATGATTGAGTTTCTGTCCAGTTACCGCAGCAAGAGCTGTAAGATCGGCTACTGAATCCTGATACTTCAATCCAGGTGTCGTTGGATTAAATACTGGGAATACGTGTCTACCGTTGTAGTCGAAGAACGATGCAGTATATGTTCTTACCGCTTTCTGATTACCCTTGGCGCCTGTTGTTGCGTTGACATATCTGAAGTCATTCTCAATCGCCGTGAGTAAGTTTCTTGCATCTCTTCTTGTCAGATTGATGTCAATAAATCTGTAAGTTGAGTTTACGAATCTTACTACATCGAATGCCAAGTCTTCTTTATTGAGACTAATAACTTCTTGTGAATCAACGAATGGTTTAGCAACCCAAGTATAATCCGGTTCTTCCTTCGCGGGTAGATACTTAGTATCATTATTTATTTGCGTCTTATAGAAGATGTTGGCAAGTTCTTGAACTTTTACTGCTTCAACATCTGTTGCAAGCTCGCTTGTTGCGATCTGACCAGGATACTTACCTAGTACAATATCAGCACAGATTGCTCCGAGTTGACGATAAGACTTCGCTGTTGGAATACGTTGATCTTCTGGAATTCTGTACTTATTATTCCAATAGTAGAAGTCGGCATTCCATCTTGAAGCGGTGTTACCACCGTAGTTCAAGTCAAAGCTAAACGCGTCAAGTAGGTAACCTACGTCTCTGAAGCACTTATCTCTGTTATAATCAAGAACAACAAACTCTCTTCTCAGCCAATCAATCATGTCGTCGGCTAATACTTGCTTGTTGTCGTCAATTAATTGAGCGGCTTCGACGAGATCATCTGCAATCCAAGATGTGCTTGGCTCTTCAAGTGAAGGCATTGCATCAAGCGAGTCATTACGAATTACGTCTTCGACAATCTTAATAAGTGTCTTGGCACGTGCACCTTCGAATGAAGAAGCAGGTGTTCCAGAAACATTTTGTGTCGTGTCAGTATATACGGTGTTCTGAGTGTTAATCTCTTGTACTACTGACTGAACAACATTACCGAGGAATGCATATACGTCTGCTGTTTGAATTCTCGTGTCAGCAGGTAGTACGCTTACACCGTTCTCAAAGTAGATGCCTGCAGCGATTCTTGTTGCACGGTTGCCATCGTACTGTACGTCATGCGAGATGGCGTCAACGAGGAATCCAATGTCTCTGCGGCACTTATCGGCTGGGAAGCTGATTGCATTCTCTTGGTTTGAGAGATAATCGAGTACGCTGTTCGATAGGTCGATAACTTCGTCTTCGATCAATTCTTTTGATGCTACAAAGTTTGAAGCAACCCAAGATACGTCTGGATCAACTCTTTCTGGGAAGTTTACTGGGCTTGAGTCATCAACAACATTTGCGATGATGAGAGCAAGATCCTTGGCAGCCATACCTGTAAGTGGGTTAGTTGCTACATCGATATAGCTTTGTGTTAATGTATTTCCACGAGTTGGTGTGACTTCCATCTCACGGCAAACCATGTTAACAACTTCACCAAGGTGCATGAATGCATCCTTTGTCGCTTGTCTTTGAGCAACTGGAAGAACATTAACCGCGTTCTCAAAGTAGATGCCTGCAGCCAACAATGTAGCTGCGTTGCCACCATATTGAATATCATGCGAGATTGCATCAAGGATATAACCTGTGTCTCTGCGGCACTTGGCTTCGTTATATGGAAGCAGATTATATGTTTGAGCAAGGTATGGAACCACCGCAGTCTGTTGTGCGGCCTTAGCGTTATTAATTTCAGCAAATGCTTGTTGGTAATTAATAGCGTATGTTGTAAGTGTTGGTTCAACCGCCGCTGGTAGAGCATCAAGTGAATCAACTCTTACGGCGTCTGTTACGATATTAATTAAGTCTCTTACAAGATTTGCAGTTGTCAATACTGCTGGAGCACCAGATTTATCCTGAGCAACACCATTACCAGGTGATGGTACTACATCAATTTCTTGTACAACTAACTTAGCTACTTCGGCGATGTGAGCAAACACAGCGGCTGTTGCACGCTTTTGATTTGCAGGAAGAATACTTACTGCGTTCTCAAAGTATATTCTTGCGTTGTTGATAGAAGCGGTATTACTATCGTGTTGAATATCCCATGATACCGAGTCAATGAGATAGCCGATGTCTCTCTCACACTTAACAGCGTCATAACCAAGACCATTGATGCTTGGGAAGTTCGTGTTGACATAGCTAATTGTGTTGCTTATAACTGTTGTTTCATTTGAAGAGATTTCTGTGTACTCAGTTGTTGAGAGACCTGTTGTGTCAATCTCTGATTCAACCGGCAGTCCCGATAGGTTGCCAGCGGTGAGTACACCGATGACAATATCGAGTAAGTCTTCAACTCTTTGCTCTTCATCAACTGTTGCGACATATCCATTTACGATTGTCTTAAGTTGCTCGTAAGCTGCGATCGTTGCTGTAACTTCTGCTGCGCTACCAAGTTGTGAGTTGGTTCCTTCGAAGTAAGCTTCGGCGCTAAGTCTTGTTGATGTGTTACCACCATACTTAATATCGTGTGTGATGGCATCAAGAATAAATCTTGCGTCTCTCTTACAATCTTGTTTGTCGTATACAAGATTTGGATAGTTATCGCGAATCCAATAAATGAGATTCTTTACGATGGTTTCTTTATTTGTTTGAATTGCTGTTGCTGCTGCAATACGATCAGCTGTCTGATATGTAGCACCAGATGTAGTTGGGAATGTTGATGTCTCGAATGTCTTAACCTTACCATTCAATACGTTAATTACACGATTGAAGAGTGCAGTGACAGTTGAGTCAGATGTTACATTACCCAATGCTACAATCGCGTCTCTAGCATTCTCAACCGCAGCTGCTGTTGCTAATGTTTGATTGCTCAATACATATGCTGAGTTCGAACGTAAGTAAGCATTTGCTGCTGTAACTGTATTATGGTTTGTTCCAAGGATTAAGTCACGACGTACGGCGTCGATGATAAATCCAAGATCTCTCTGACACTTAGCATTATCGTATGAACGATTAATATAGTCAACAACATATTGCTTGAGGTAATCTCTCTTCTTCGCGATGAACTCTTCGGCTTCTACATAGTTTGCAGCAACCCAAGATGTATTTGGTTCAATGCGCTTTGGAAGTCTTGATGGTGTTGCATCGTCAATAATTCTTGTGATGATTGACATCAACTCAAGAACTTCATCGGCTTCTGTTGCTGTAGCAGCTGTACCTGAAGTATCTTGTGTTAGAGCATTACCTGTTGATACAGTGACTGATGTCTCTGTAACAACCTGTGACATGACAGTAGCAAGTCTCTGGTAAGCAAGTTTTGTATTTTGCTGTTGAATCTGATCGAGTACGTTTGCGTTATCCTCGAAGTAGATATTAGCAGCTGCTAGTGTAGCTCTGTTTCCACCGTATTGAACGTCATGTGAGATGGCGTCGATGATATAACCCGTGTCTCTCTCGCACTTAGCAACATCGTAAATTGGGAATGTTGAATTAATATAAGTTGTGACGTTTGACTTGATCGATGAAGTATTTGAATCAATAGCTGCATATTCTGTCGTAGTAAGACCCGTTGTGTCGATGTCTACCACTGCAGGTAATCCGCTAGTGCTTCCGGCGTTAATTACGCCTATGATAATATCAAGCAGGTTTTGCGCAACAGTATCTTCTGCTGGTGTAGGAATATACGAGCTAACAATTGTCTTAAACTGTGTATAAGCTGCTGCAGTTGCTGCGGCTTCGCCTTGACCGAGTTGTGAAACCGATCCGACGAAGTAAGCGTCCGCGGCTCTTACCGTTGCCGAGTTACCACCGTACTTGATGTCGTGTGATAGCGCGTCAATGATATAACCTGCATCTCTGCGGCATCTGTTTACATCATAGAATAAGCTTGGATAGTTAGCTGATATCCAATCGATGAGAGCCTTT
>Ga0129333_10004665_pt1 | contig 12819 bp, 16 predicted proteins | sample CPB6_08_DNA_FD_94474 | JGI IMG/M metagenome (GOLD analysis project Ga0129333, IMG submission 94474) | Freshwater to marine salinity gradient microbial communities from Chesapeake Bay, USA - CPBay_Sum_0.6_0.8_DNA | ecosystem: Environmental > Aquatic > Marine > Coastal | place: USA: Chesapeake... | reverse complement strand
TATGCTTATGTTAAACAAAACAAAATGATTTTTACTCAAGTGCAAAACGCAAGTGGCGTTTGGGTTTCCCCAACCGAAGATTCTTTTAAGGCTGCTGCGGCAGGAGCAGATTGGATTAAGTCTTTTTATCAAATACTAACAAATCAACCTGGAAAAGATACCTGGCCAATTAGTGGAGCTACATTTATTTTACTACCTTTAAAGAATGAAAAACCAGAACAGGCACAAGAAGTAATTAAGTTTTTTACTTGGGCGTTTGAAAAGGGACAGAAGGCTGCAGATGATCTTGATTATGTAATGCTACCCGCAGCAGTGGTAGCTCGCATAAAAGTTGAAATGAATAAAGTTAAATGATGCAGATTAAAGAGGGAGAATCCTACGAAGAATGGGCAGATAGAGTCCATAAATTTGAATATGGATTCGCCCTTCAACGTATCGCCAAAGGTGACGATACAAATGAAATACTTGAACAGATGAGTAAACGTATCATGAATAAAATGCTGTACCCTGTGGTATCAGCTATTCGTAATACGAAAACAGAATTTGATGCAGAAGCCTCTAGAAAAAGTTATGAAGAAAATTATTTGAAAAAGAATGGACGAAAATCAGATCATGTCTTGGAATAAAATGCTTGACAAGAATAGAAAAAGATGTTATAATAGTATCATTAAAGCCAGAGTGGTGAAATAGGTAGACACAACAGACTTAAAATCTGTCGCTTACCGCAAGGGGCGTACCGGTTCGATTCCGGTCTCTGGTACCAATTTTTAATAGGAGTTAGAATGGCAATTACAATTAAGAACTTAGAATCGGCTCTTGCAGGTGAGAGTCAGGCACATATCAAATATCGTTACTTTGCTAAGATGGCAAGGGAACAAGGCTTTGATGAAGTTGCTAAACATTTTGAACACACTGCAGATCAAGAGCTACTTCATGCTTGGGGTCATCTAGAATTGCTTATTGGCAAACCTTCAACTAAAGAATGTTTGGAAATGGCAATTGAGGGTGAGACATATGAATACACTACAATGTATCCTGAGTTTCATGCACAAGCAGTTAAGGAAGGCGACGTTATTGCAGCAGGTGTTGCAATGGAGCAAATGGCAGAAAGCAAAGAGCACGCCGAGGAATTTACTGAAATTCTAAAGAAGGCAGAAAAGCGTTTTGCTGCTTTAGCTAAAGTAGAAAAGCGTCATGCCGAAGCTTACCAACAAGTATTGGATAACGTATAATGGAATTTTTAACACTGCAATTTTTGTGGGCGCTATTAGCGATCATTCTAATTGATGTTGTTCTAGGTGGCGAAAATGCGTTAGTTATTGCAATGGCATCAAAACAACTACCAGAACACTTGCGAAAACGAGCTATGATCTGGGGAACTTTTGGTGCAGTAGGTGTCCGTTTTGTTTGCGTAGCTGCACTTACTTATCTATTGATGGTTCCAGGATTAAGATTGGTTGGAGGACTAATGTTAATCTACATTGCTTGGAAGTTGACTTCAAATAGCAACGATCATAGTAATGTAACGGCGTCCACAACATTTTGGTCTGCAATGGGTACAATTGTTATGGCAGATGCTGTAATGGGTTTAGACAATGCTTTGGCTATTGCAGGTGCAGCAAATGGAGATTGGATTTTAATTGTTGCAGGATTATTGATTAGTGTGCCTATTATATTATTTGGAAGCACTCTAATTAGTAAAATTATGGACAAATATCCTGATAGTATTTTTGTTGGCGCATTTGTCTTGTATATAGTTGCAGTTAAAATGATTGTGCATGAGCCCTTTATTGATAATCATCTAGATCCATTGCATGATTTTTACGAAAATATTTTACCACTATTGGGCGGCATTGTATTAACTGCCAAACAATATTATAGAACCAGAATTAGGAAGGAAACACTATGAGCGAAGTACACGTATGCGTGGTTTGTGGCCACGAACATGATGAAGAACTTGAAGGTAAGTGGGAAGATTTGCCTGATGATTTCTTGTGCCCCGAGTGCGGCGTAGGTAAAGAAGATTACGAAGTAATTTAAAGAATTTGCGCTTGTAGCTCAGTTGGTTAGAGCAGGCGACTCATAATCGCTTGGTCGGGGGTTCAAGTCCCTCCGAGCGCACCATATAAGGTTAGATATGAAACATTTCTTTGATATCGGAGGCAACACAGGCCAGACATTTGATTATCTTGCTACGCTTGACCGTAGTTATAAAGATCATAAGTTCTGGGTCTTTGAACCTTCCCCAAGGCACTTTGCCAAACTGTTGGAAAAATGTAAATCATTTTCTGACCAATATGATATTCAAGTTTGTCCTTTTGGCTTAGGTGGTAAAACTGAAATTAGAGTTTTCCATGAAAAAGATGACCTAATGGGTGATTCATTTCAAGAATGGACAGCATCAGATCATGAAACGCATAATGCAAATAATGGTTATGTTGTCCACTCATCACTTGTAAGTATTCGAGAGTTTATTCTATCTCATACCGAAGAAGGCGATAGTATCGTATTAGATATCGATACCGAAGGTAGCGAATATGATATGCTTCTAGATCTTCTAAGCGATTATCGAGCATGGAACAGAGTTGTAGAAGTTATGGTTGAATGGCATCATATTAAAAATCCTCCGATTAGTATGAGCCCTAAAAAGTTTACAGAAATTTGTTCTGTTGCAGGAGTCAAGGTTGTTAACAGGGGCGACTCTGCACTATTAAAGGAACTAGAATATGTCTAAAGATTTGGATCGTGGTCGCTATACTTCTGAAGATGCAACCAATAAAATTGGCAATCGTTATGATTTAATTCTTGTTGCAACCGCAAGGGCAAGGGAATTGAAAAAGCAAAAACACTCAAGAGCCGGTAAAGAAATTTTGATCGCCCTATCCGAAATTGAGGACGGTAAGGTTGGTCGAGAGTATTTGAATCGGTATAGTAAGACCTACAAAAAAGGTTAACTTGTTGCTTGATTTATATCCCAAGATATAATATAATTAGGTTATAGTAATGAAAGACCACCGTTGCTATAGTATTCAAAGTGGTCGTTTTATTTAAATGGAGATATCGATGATTAAAAATCGTGTTTTGAAAGTTCTTGAGTCCGGTCGTCAATTTACGCCTGCTCAACTTGCTGGTCTAACCGGCACCACCGAGGATAGCATCCGTCCTCGTATCAGCGAACTTCGTTCTGAAGGTTACGCAGTTTACACCAACCAAACCAAGAATGGCAAAATGGCCTATCGTCTTGGTACTCCCAGCCGCAAGATGGTTGCTGCAGCATACGCAGCAATGGGCGGCGAAGCATTTAGCCGTAGCTAATCTTCAAATCGAGCACTCCCCCACCGTTTAGTGCAATACTAAAAAAGTGCTTCCGTAAGGCGTAAGCGGAATTTATATTATTATTCTTTTGACATTATCATGAATTACGATTTTTCTGATCCTGAATTTAAGAAAAAAGCTAACAGATTGTATCTGGCAGAACAAAGTAAGTTGGTAAAATTAACTGAAGCTCAAAAAGAAATAGTTAAAGCTTATAAGCGTTTTAAGTATGAGCTAAAATTAATTAATCTAACTCCTGCAAAAAAAGAAGCAATTCGTAAAAAAATGTATGAGAAACGTAGGTCAGATAAAGCTGATCCTAGTAAGATTGGAAAGACAGAATACAATGCTCTAAAAGCACGTGTAGGCGCACATGCTAAGAAAGGACGTGTTATGGGATTTAATCTAACCCCAGAATACATCCAGAGCATCTATGATGAACAAGGTGGAGTATGTGCTTTATCCGGTCTTAAATTTGAGATGGAACTCGGCAAACCTCGAAAGCGTAATCCGTATCGTCCTAGTGTAGATCGTATTAATTCTAACAAGGGATATGTCAAAGGAAATATTCAATTCGTACTCGCAATTGTAAATACCATGAAAATGGATTACACTGATGATGTTTTGCGGCCTGTAATTAAGGCCTGGGCAAAGCGAATTTAATTAGGGCTTACCCCCATTTAGGGCGCTTCAGCGCCCTTTTTTTGCCTAAAAACTTTAGATATAAATATTATATTACTTATATCCAGGGTTTAAAATGAAGATTTTACGATCTCTACAAGAAGAACTACAGACAATTCTAGAAAGTAGTGAGCACAATACCAATTATGGTAGAGCATATGAAATAGCAACCGTTCTGCATACTCACTATATGTCCGGCTCTAAGCATAACCCTGACCCTGAGTATAAGAAGAAAATAGAAGGTCTAAAGCAAAGAGGCGAAGAAGCATTCAACGCTCTACCTGACAACCTAAGAAAAACGGTTCTAAGTTCTTCACAGAAATCCGCATCAAGTTATCTAGATTCTCTAGAAAAGAATAGCAATATCAAACGATCAGATATTGCCGAGGTTCACCACACTCCTACAGGAATTAGTTCTCACGTAGGACAACCTGTTGACACCAAAGAAAACCCTCACGATATGTTAGTTAAAACCCATCAGGGTGAGATGCATGGTGCATCTCTAAAAGCCAAGACAGGTACTTTAAGTAACAATTCTGTAACAGGTGTTGATAACGAAATAGGTACTAATATGGCTAAACACTATGAAGAAGCCAGAAAGAAAGTTGGCCTTGAGGGTAAATCAAAAGAAGAAATCAAGGCCATGGGTAAAACCGAAGACATTACTAAAGCAACACACGTTGCCCAAGAAGGTGCTGCTAATGAATACATCAAAGGCTTTAATAAACTAGATGATAAAAAGAAACTAGATCATATGATGACTATGCTTAAAGCTCATCCTGGCGCTGTCCCATATGATTATGTTAATGGACAAAAAGGAACATCTACTCCATCCGGCCAACTGCCTCACGTACAAAAATTAATGACTGCTAAGAATATTACTGCAGTAAAATCTAAGAGCATAGGTGGTATAGAAATAAGAGATCATAATGGCGAGGTTATTGCAAGAGGTGAACATAGACCAACACACTCTGGCATTAAGAGCCCTCAGCTAAATTTTAAAGTTTAATATGAAACATTTCATACAGTTCTTAACAGAAGAGACAGAGAAAAGTAAAGCAGTTAAGCACCTCACTCATTTAGGAGGTGAGGAACATTTCAACGGCAAAAAAGAAGCCAATGAAGATTTAGATCGCTTAGAAAATTTACACCACTATCTTAGAGGCGAGAAGTCTACTGTCAATGCTACAGTAATTAAAGCTGATGGTTCACCTTCATTTGAAATGGGATATGTTAAGAATCCTAAAACAGGTAACAGAGAATTTGGTGTAGCCTATAAAGGTGCTGCAAAAGGTTACGCATTTACACCTGATGACGTAGAACAAAAATTTGGACACTCTGCAGGTTTGAAGTCTAAGATGGGACAGTTGCTAGAGCATGGCAGAAAAATTCTATCACCTATCCATGGCGTTTACCAAGGCGACTTCATGGGTAGTAAGAAAGATAAGACAATTCAGAAAGAGGGTAATGAGATTACTCACAAAGAGAATTTAATTAAGTATCATTATCCTGCAAATTCAGAAGAAGGTAAGGCCCTTGCTAAATCTAAAATATCAGTATCATTACACACAAGAATAGACACACCACAACCTGAATACGAAGTAGATACAAAGAAGTTTCACAGTAGTCCAGACGTACACATTTTTAATAATAAGTTAAATAGAAAAAATTTAAATTACAATCTAGACGACAGAAAAGAGTTTGAAAAACATTTCGATAAAGCAAAAGAACAACTGGCAAATATTAAAGATCACGACAATTTAGTCAAGGGCCACTCCGCACATCTGCATACATATATAAATGATACTGTTAGAAAAGGTACCGACCCTACAGTTGCAGGTTACTCTGCACATCTAAAAGGCAGAATGCAAAAGGAAGTAGATAAGGTAAAGCGTTTAGATAATAAAGTTAAAAAGAGTGCTGAGATGCATAAGGCTTTAGATCATATACAAAAGAATAGTGAAGGCTTTGGTCATCTATTCTCTGCACATAAGAGCTTAGGTAAGGCAAAGAACGTCTTGCTTAATACATTAGAAAATAGCGGACAAAATCAGGAGCACACCATTAACGGCAAGCCTGCTAAACCAGAGGGGTTTGTCGTAGGATATAAAGACGGTAGTGTTTCTAAGGTTGTCAATAGAAGTAAAGAAGGCTTCTCAGGCCAAAACCTAAACAAATAATATGCTAAGTTTTAAAAATTTTATTGCCGAGGGTTGGCAAGACTCTAAGTACAAAAACCCCGAGGGCGGCTTAACTAAAGCTGGAGTTATGGCCTATAGAAGAGAGAACCCTGGTTCTAAACTTCAAACTGCAGTTACAACCAAGCCATCTAAATTAAAGCCTGATAGCAAAGCAGCAAATCGTCGTAAGTCTTTTTGCGCTAGAATGGGCGGAATGAAGAGCAAGTTAACGTCTGCAAAGACTGCTAATGATCCTGATTCAAGAATCAATAAAGCTCTGCGTAAGTGGAACTGTTAAGACTTTAATCACCCAGGGTACATAGCAAATGATAACATCGTGTCAATAGATAGTCAATGAAAAGTATCAAGGAAAAGGAACTTTTGGTTAACTTTGCGAAATCTTTAGGGCAAGAAGTTGATCCTACCTTGGTTGAGGAAGTTGAGCAGATTAATAGTATTAGAACAAGAGTTAAAAATTCTGTACAGGAGAACGTACTTTCGGATTTATTTAAGGCATTGGCTGAATTACCAAAGCAAGAGCCTGTTTTGGAAACTAATGTTTTGGTTGAAGAAGAGTATTATCCCAAGCCACCTTCGTTAGATGATTTAATGCAACTATTAGAAGAAGAGGTAAAAGATGAGCTGGTTCAAACACACCCCACCGAAGAATCCCCCGTTGTCACCGAAGAGAAATTACCCGATTCCGCCGCTGACGGAATCGAAGAATCCAGAGAAGAAACCCTCGCAGACAAAGCAGCAAAGTTAATTAGCGAGGCACCTAAGAGTAGTTACCAACAACCTGATCCTATTGTTGTTCCCAGTGACATAGATGCAATCAGAGGTAAATTAAAATTTTTAGAGCAATGGTTATCTAAAGTATCACTTGCAGGGCCCGGCGGCGGCGCAGGTTCAGTTGCTAAATTAGATCACGAAACAAAATTAGTTTCTTCTAACAACTATAATGTAACTACAAAAGATTTTTATATCGGCATTAATTATGCCGGCCCAGTAACAATAACATTGCCTACTATAATCAACGATGGTAAAATGTATATTATTAAAGATGAATCTGGGCATTGTTCATCTAATCCAATAACTGTTCTCGGTAATGTGGATAATGATCCTGGCGGTTTTATTCTTGCTCAGGATAATGGTGGCATACAATTAATTTACAGAAACGGTTGGAGAATAGTATGACGTATCTATTTAGTAATGCTAGTAATGCTACTATCATAAATGAGGTTGAAGTAAAGAATGACATAGGTAATGCTATACCTGTTACCGGTATTATCACAACTACCGTCCTAGATGGTGCTACGGATGCTTTTGGTAGACTACGAGTTAGTGAAGCATTTACCCTTGGTGACTACAAACATACCTACGGCATTGACCCTAACTTTAGAGACACTTTATTAAATGGCGGGAACGTAGCACATATCTTTAATCAATCAGCTGCAAGATTAACCACCAGCAATAATGTAAGCAGCAGTGCTATTCACCAGACCAAACAATATCATAACTATATGCCTGGTAAAAGCCAGCTGATTAAAAGTACAATCAATTTTTATTCTAACACTGCCAACGTAACTAAACGCACTGGATACTATGATAACCTTAACGGCATTTACCTTGAGCAAACCGGCACAGGCGAATTGGCATTTGTAATTAGGACAGACACAAGTGGTATAGCCAGCGATGCTCGTAGAGCAATACAGTCTAGTTGGAATAAAGATAAGTGCGATGGCACAGGAGCCAGCAAATTTAACCTAGATATTACTAAAACACAGATCGTTTGGATAGATTTTCAGTGGTTAGGAGTAGGTCGTGTTCGTTGCGGTTTTGTTCACGACGGGCAGATGATTGTAGCACACGAATTTTACAACAGCAATAATCTGCCGGTAGTCTATATGAGCAATCCTAATTTACCCATTCGTTGTGAAATTCTAAACACAGGTATCACCACCGGAGGATATTTTGATCAAATCTGTTCTACGGTGGTATCCGAAGGTGGATACGTTGAAAGTGGCATCGACTTTAGTGCGGATAGTGGTCAGACTGGGCAAAGCATTGCTTTGGCCGATGGCACATATCCGATTATAGCCATTAGATTAAAAAACAACTTTAGAGGATATCCTAACAGAGTTATGGTGCGAGCAGGAAACATTAATGTCTATGCTGAAGATTATCCAGCATATTGGTCGTTAATTAAACTTTCGGGAATAAATGATATAACTTTGAACAACGCCGCTTGGATTTCGGCCGGCACTGATTCTGCGGTAGAATACAACCTCACCGCTACAGCATTTACCGGTGGGGATAAAATAAATGGAGGCATTGTAGGCACAACCAGTCCGGGAGGGTCAGCTAAAGGAACGGGCACCGCACCGGTCAATCAACCTAGTGATGCTAAAAAGAATTTTATCGCACAAAACTACGATAGCACCGATAGTGAAATCTATGTGGTTTGCGGTAAGGCTATTGCTGGAACTACTAGTATGTGGGTTGACTTCCAATGGCGTGAAATCTATTAATGTATCATAAGTATATCCGCATACCAAACATTCAAAACATATAAATAAGTAGACATAACTAAATTCTAATAGATTTCATGAACTTTAAAGACTACATTAAAGAAGAGTCAAAACCCGATACCATTGTCGTCCTAAATGGCAGAATGAACCCTATTACTAAGGGTCACGAGGAGAACGTCAACGGTATGAAAAAATTTGCTAAAAAGCATAATGCAGACCATCTTTTAATAGCGTCTCACTCCCACGATAGTAAAAAGAATCCCTTAACTGCAGAGCAAAAGTTGAAGCATCTGCACAGAGCATTTCCTGATACAAATATCAAGGTTTCTAACAAAGAGGAACCCACGATTTTCCATCAGTTGTCGAATATACACAAGCAGGGATATAAGCATGTGGTTCTAGCATCCGGCGCTGATAGAACTGAGGATTATGAACGCATAAAAGATTACAATGGTAAGACAGGAAAACACGGGTTTTACCATTTTAAATCTATAACAACAGAAAATACTGGAGAAAGAAAAGAAGGCGTTTCTGGTACTGATATGCGTAACCATGCTACAAACAATGATTTCAAATCCTTTAAAAAGGGTTTACCTTCTAAATTGGCTGCGGATAATTCTCATGCTAAAGACATATTCAACGATGTTAGACATGGGTTGAAACAGAATGTCAAGGAAGAATTTGACAGAGAAGCCTATTTGAATGAAGAAATTTTTAGATTAAACGATATTGTAACCTCCACGAATGGCGATACAGGACCAATCGTTTACAGAGGTTCTACATATGTTACTATGCAATTACGTGAGGGCAAGACCGTGAAACATTGGCTAACTGATATTAGTGAAGTAGGAACTGCACTTGTTGCTCCTAAGCCTGAGCGCAAGGTTATGGAACAAAAAATTCCTGCGCTATTAATGACTAAGAAACAATTGCAGGAAATGCATAACAAGTCCATGGAATTAACATACAATGGTTATACTACACATAACCTTCATATGTGTCCAAGCGCCTCAGAGCAGTTAAAAGAATTAATTAAGAGCACTGATAAAAATCCTAAGTATATTCTACAAGCAATACAAGCATCTGACGAATACTTAGGTATAGAAAAAATGGCAAAGGAAAAAGGTTTTGCCGACGAGGAAATGGTTCATAACTTTAATATGAAACTTGCCATTGCCCACGACACATTAAATATGTTAGGCTACTCGGACAAATTGTTAACCTATATGACAGGTCATATTAAGACAATGTCCGATTTACATATGCATGCCGACGGAACATTTGCTAATGAGACAATGAATACTGTACCTACCTTTGGTGCAGAAGATACAAGCGAAGGTTATAATTCTGCAGATTACAGAATAGTTATTGGCAAAGACGGAAAGAAATATAAGGTAAGAGCCAATCAAATAATAAGAGATGCTGACGGAGATGGTAAGCCTGACGGAAGCAAACAAGTTAAGGAGACTATAACAATGTCCAAATTAAGAAAGAAAATGTCAGAGACGTATGCTCCTGATCCTGCAACTGTTCATAGAGATGTTAATCTTACTGGGGACAAGGAAGTTTATCATGGCATTGATAAAACAATTGAAGGTCAAGGTCACGAAGACAAGCCTGTTGGTTTAGTTTCATTCAAGACATTCTTTACAACTCCTGAGACTCAAAAGATTGAGCAAGACAAAGGAGCAGAAATGCAGGATGTTCACAGATCAAAAGCTGAACTTGCAGTGCATAGTACTGCTTATAAAATGATGAAGAAATCTAAACAGCAATTGGACGTATAAAATGAATGAGGATTTAATTAACGCATTGCAGAAAGTTTTAGCTGATACTTTTGTAATGTATTATAAGACACATACATATCATTGGAATGTTGAAGGCCCTAACTTTCCACAGTATCATGATTTCTTCGGTGATTTATACGGAGAATTATTTGGTGCAGTAGATAGCATTGCAGAAAAAATTAGACAATTGGATGGATTTCCTCCAACATCATTGACTAAGTTAAAAGCAAACTCTATGTTGTCGGAAGATGATTCTGTAATTCCTACAGCAAGTATGATTACTAGATTACTGGATGCAAATAATTTAGTATTAGTTGCACTTATGAGATCATATGAAGCAGCAGAAGCTGCAACAGAAATAGGTGTATCTAATTTTATACAAGACAGAATAATGGTTCATCAAAAACACGGTTGGATGTTAAAGGCTATGTCTAAGGTATGATAAGTTTTAAAGAATTCATTCAGGAAGAAATTACAGACCAAGAGATAGATGAATTAATCGAAAGCTTGGTATGGGAAGATATCGAAGAGTTCTATGAGGATGTACTCATGGAAAATATTTCATCTACTGAACGAGTTAGAATGGCTCAGAGAATGAAGTCTAAAAAGACAATGTTGGCAATGGCTCGCCGTGTTAAATTAAGAAGCCCAGGCTCTCTAAAAGTTATTGGTAAGAGAGCTAAGGTTGATGCAAGAATACTTGTGCTAAAGAAGTTATTAAAGGGCAGAAAGAAAAGTGAATTATCTGCTGCTGAAAAGGATAGACTTGAAGCAACAGTTTCTAGATTAATGAGTATGCAAAAGAATATAACACAAAAGATGATTCCAAAAGTTAAGCAATTGGAAAGAGAAAGAATTGCAAGTCGCAACAAGGGCTGAAATGAAAAGTTTTAAAGAAGCATTAGATTCAGATATATGTAGTGTATGCGGACAAACGCCTTGCAACTGCACCTCAGTAAGCGAAGCTATTGTACCTCCTTCAGAGCGTTCAACAATGAAGCATCGCTTCTTAGTAACATATTCTGAACCTCACCATACAATGGCCAGCCAACGCAAAGAACTAAAGCAAAAGCATGTGCGTGTTCCTGCAACAGATAAAGAAAATAAAACTGTTTACAAAGGTGAAGCAGAACCACTTGTTAAAAAGTATATGAAGAAACAGGGCTACAAAGTTCATAATGTTGAACACGTAGGCTTAGTTAATGAAGATTTAAGAGATCCTAAAGATAATCCATGTTGGACAGGTTATAAACCAATTGGCACTAAGAAAAAGAATGGACGAACAGTTCCAAATTGTGTACCAACCTCAGAAGGTGTAGTGGAAAGTGCTGATAAACTAAAAGGAACTCCAGTTGTTTCATTGAGTGACTTTGGTGATAAAGATAATACCAAAAACAAATATGGACAGACTGTTCCCAAGAAACTAAAAAAGAATGACCCCAGAGTAAAGTTCCACAAAGAACCTGAAAAGAAAGGTGCTCCTACAGCGGCTGACTTCAGAGCAGCAAACGAAGAAGTTGAAGTGGAAGACAATAAGACAGGTGAAAAAAAATATCGTGTTACTGTCGATCATCATGGTTCAAATAAAGATGTTCCGTTGTATACGAAAACATATCCAGTTCGTGCAAAGAGTGAGCATGAAGCAATTGGTACTATTCGTAAATTAGTTGGTGGTAGAAACCATCGTATTGAACATAACGTTGACGAAGGTGTGGCGGAAGAACACGTTTCATTAGAAGAAGCAAAACCTGGTTTATGGGCAAACATTCACGCAAAGCGTGAGCGTATTAAGCGTGGTTCTGGAGAGCGTATGCGTAAGCCAGGTAGCAAAGGTGCACCTACTGCTCAAGCATTTATTGATTCCGCAAAGACTTCCAAGAAAGTTGATGAGGTAAGTGATAAGAGTTTAACGGATTATCTTGAAGCACATTATGCTGATAAACAAAAGCCCGAGTCTGATCCTACAAAGAGACCTTCTTTTAAGGCAAAGAGAACAGAGCTAAGACAGCATACCGCAATGAATAAGTTAGAAGCAAGACCCAATCCACACGACACACAGAATGAAGAAGTGGAACAAATTGAAGAGTTAATGGGTACTGCAGTTAAAGTTATGCGTCCTCAAGAAATTTGGAAAGCATCTCAAGAAGCAAAGAAAAAGAAAACTATTACTGATCTTGAGACATTGGCTAAAAAAGTAAAACCAGTAAAGCCAATTAAAGAAAGTCATTATGAGGATGCCCAAGAACATATGTCAAAGGCAACTGAATCTCATAACCAAAAAGATATCCATGCATATTATGGCTACATGGCAAATTACCATGAGGC
>Ga0129333_10004664_pt1 | contig 12820 bp, 3 predicted proteins | sample CPB6_08_DNA_FD_94474 | JGI IMG/M metagenome (GOLD analysis project Ga0129333, IMG submission 94474) | Freshwater to marine salinity gradient microbial communities from Chesapeake Bay, USA - CPBay_Sum_0.6_0.8_DNA | ecosystem: Environmental > Aquatic > Marine > Coastal | place: USA: Chesapeake Bay... | reverse complement strand
GCACCTTTTAGGAATTCTTTAATTGAATCCTTATTACTTCCATGCGCTCCATTTAACTTCATGATAATATTCTTAACTGTACTTGGGATTGTTGAGTTTGTTGGATCAAACTTTTGACCAAGGGGCGAATTAGGATCTAGAAGTTGATATAGATATCCAGGAGTTCCGTCATTTCCAATAAGTGAATCAAATAACTTAAATCTTGGATCTTCTAGTTCTCTTTCTCCTACAATAATCTTTTGTTTAATGGGATCTGTAATTGGATTTCCCATTTCATCTTTAACCCCAAGAGCTTGTAAAACAGCTAACATTATGTCACTAGTGCCTCCATCTCTGTAGGCAAGTAACTGAGCAAGAATTGTGTGCTTACCCATATATTTCCAGTCAGCTTTATTGGTTTCATCCCAAGGAGAAATTCCATCTTTAACTGATTTTCTAATTTGACTGATACCACGATCAAAAGCTTGTAGTAATGCTTCTTCTGTTTCTTCGTTCATTAAACCAAAATTAACCATAAATGCTAATTGTTGGATTCCACCTGATAAAGTAACAGCAGCAGTTGCACCACCTGGGTTGATAAAGTCTTCTGCATAGAATAATGGTCGTTCTCCTGCGGCACCTCTAGTTAGGAATCTTCTAGGAGCATTCATGCCCATGTATTGGCAGTCGTGGTTAATTGACATAAGCAATCTAGGTACATCTAGCATTGCTTCTAATGTAATAGTCTTACGTTCTTCTAGGTTTGGAATCCTAGCAATTACTTCTCTTTGAAGAGCATCTGGAGAAATGTCCAAAACCATTTCTTTCATAAACATAGATAGCTGATCATGTGGTAATTGTCGTCTACGCTCTGTTAAGAATGCTTTGATTTCTGGTGTAATGGTTGTTGACAAAGCCCAATTGATTCTTTGACGTAGTTTATAGCCATCATAAGCAATTAATTCTTCAACTAAGGGATGTGGTTGTGCCATGTTTACATTGTTTCTAGATGGCATTCCATAAACCTTAGGTCTATGCTTTCCATTAGCCATGTTTTCATTTGCACTCTTAATTTCAATCATTTCCATTGATTCACCACGATGAACCAATACATCAACTACTCTTACTCCTGGTTTAGAATCCATAATTACTTGAGCTAAAGCTTGTCCAACTTCATTTGCTGGTTTCCAATCTAAAACTGCATTACCAAAGTCTGCTAAAGAAGTAAAATCATCTAAATGTTCGTATAAGAAAGTAGTTAAAACATCATTCCAATATTCATGGTCGGTTTCATCTTCTTTACGCTGTCGTGGTTTAACTCTTTCACTTAAACGTGAAGCAAATTTAAAACGATTTTCTGGTTTTTGGATAAAATCAATAAATGAATTTAAAACATGTGTAACATAGATTTCAGCGTTAAACTTATCTTCTGTTTTTCTAGTATACAGTCTGTCTTCAATAAAGGTACCCTTAGGCATACCTTCTCGTGGAAGAGTTATTTTTACAACGTCTGGATTTAAACCTGAATTATCATAGTTTAGGGATAAAACAAATCCATAAGTTTTAAACTTATCTTCTAATTGTGCTTTAATTCCTTTTTGGAATTCATTTGCTTTAACCATAAGTGCAGCTTCATAAGACGTTTCTTTACCAACTCTTTGTTTTAGGGCTTCTTTAATGCGATTAAAACGATCTTGAGAAGCTTTATTAGGTGAAGCTTTAAGTCCAGCTAATAACCATTCGGTTAAGATGTCAAATACCTTATCAGCATCATACCCTAACTCAGTTTCATAGAATGTAGTTTCTAGGATATCATTGATTTTTTCATTTCGTTCACCAAGTTTACCCATACTCTCAACAGGAGATGATTCATTAATATCCCCAGTCATATTTAAAGCTAGGTTTGATCTTGGCTGTCGTACTTCAGCAATTACTGTATCGTTAATTTGTAATGTTGTTGTTTCTTTTTGTGTAAGACCAACAAACAAATCCATTGTTAAATAGATATCGTTAAGACTATAGGCATCAAATCTTGACCAATCTTTTGTAGAATTAGCAATAGTCCACATAGGAGTAATGCCTTCATCTTTGTCTAATTCAATTGGTTTACCGCCATCCTCATTATCTTTAACCGATCCACCATCAAATACAAACCGTCCTCCACCGTATGGAGGAGGAGCTGTTCTAGTAAAGACTTTTTTTTCACCTGTTGTATTTCTTAGTACAATTTCTTTTAGTTTTTTGCCTTTAACTGATGATTTATTTTGCCAACTATCGGCAGGAATAGCTGAAGTAATATGAGCTAATAAATCAAAACTACGAAGAGCAACCTGATTTAGTGTATCAACGTCATTAACGTGTGGTTGTAAATAAGCTAAATCATAGTTATTACCGTTATAAGTGGCAACTTTAAAACCATCTTGTTGATTTTGTTTAAGGCCCTTAAAAACTAAATCTAAATGATCTTTGGTTAATGGTTCTCTTTCTAAGGTTTCGGACTCAGGTAAACTAAGGATATCTACTAAACCTTTTCCTTTTACATTCATCCAAATTTCAGCTTTTAGGATAATATTTCCTTTTTCATCAATCTCTCTTCTTGCGATTTGAAATGAATAAACAGAAGTAATTTTAGAGTTATCGTTTGCATGAACAACGCCTGTTGCTTCAATATCAATTGTAATAAGTTTATCAAACTTTGTATTGAATTCTGGATCAGTGTACTCTGGTAGTCCATCTGGATCAAGACTAACTGCTTTTAATAGAGTTTTACCTAAAGCTCCTTTTTCAATTTGAGTCATTGAAGAAACTTTTCGTGGTTTAGCAAAAGTTGTTCTTGCTTCAGCCCATGCTTTAGGACCGATATCCATCATTTTTGGATCTAATACTTGTAGTAATACTTTTTCTGGAATAACTCCATTAAAGAAATTAAAACCATAAACAGTTCTTAAACGTCTAATAGCCGAGTCAACAATTCTTACTAATTCTTCATGAGTATTTACTTTGTTTTTTTCTGGAATAACGCCTGGTTTTGCATCAGGGTGAGCAATTGCTTCTTCGATTTCTAAACTTGGTTCAAAAGTAGGATCTACAGCTTCTGGGGTAGTTGGATCAACAATACCTTTGCCAAGAATAAAGTTATTTAGTTTTGCAACAGCTTCTGAACTCATTTGTCCAACATCAGCGGTAAAGAAACCACCTTTATATGTTGAAATAACTTGTCCTTTCCAGATTTTTGAAATATCTTCAATATCAATAGCATCTTTATCTTTATCTTTTTTACGAGATGCCTCTACAGCATACTTTCCAAATGCTTCAATAACCATTTCAATTGGAATGTTGCCTTCTCTTGATGCATAGTTTTTTAAATACTCTACACGAGCTTGTCTACCAGCTTCAGCAATAGTTTCAAGTTTTTCTCTTTGTAAAACCATTTGTTTAGCTGTTCTTGCTGCTACAGTATAGTTAATCGTTAAGGACTTAGCTCCCTTTTCGATTAAAGAAACTTGTAAATTACTGATTTCTTGTTCTAGATTACTAACAAACTTGCTTAGATTTTTTTCTTCTTTTAGTTTTTTAATAGCAAGTTCTTGTTCTTTTAGTGCTTCTAGTCTTGCAGTAAATCCTTTACTAATTTTAACTAGCTCTTTATTTTTCTTTTTGTGCTCAACAATAAAAGCATCAATTTTTTTCTTTTCTTCTTTTGTAGTTGCTTTTGCTCGTTGTTCTTCTAGTGCTTTTAGTTCGGCGTTAGCAGTAGCAATTCGTAATTGATCTTCTTGCAGTTGTTTAATTGCTCTAAATAAGGTTTGTTGTAGTTCCGCAATTTTTTCATCTAGGGTCATGTCTACAACAAGTTCTGTAACCGATTGTAGTAACTCTAAAATAGCAATCTTTTCTGTTAGTTCAATAGATGTTTGTTCGCCGTGCTTTCTATTTTCTTGTCTTTTCTTTAAAGCTTCTTCTTCTTTGCTTAATGCATTGCGTAATTTAGTTACTTCTAGTTCGTTTCCATTTCTCTCATGCGCTGCGATTAAACTCTTAATAACCTGAATATTTTCATGTTCAATGTTAATAACTTCATTAATGTCATATCCACCTTCAATAAAGAATACAGTTAGTCGGTCAATTTCTTCTTTACTTAGTGTTTTTTGTAGGACACCTTTTAAGTTTCCTACTTCACTGATTACATCTAATCCAGCTGAAGTTAAACTAGAAGTTACTTTACCCCAAAGATCTTGTAATTCTTTGCTTTCAGCTGGTGTAAAATCAATCTTTTCATCTGATCGAATACCAATAAGGAATGCAATTGCACTTTCTCTGGCATCTTCTTTTGACATTCCAGGATTATCCGCTTGAATTTGAGCTATTTTAGTATTAAGTCTTGAGATATCACAACGCATTATTTTGCTCCTTAGCATCTATTGAGAGAATCAAATGGATCAACCTTGACACCCATTAGAAAATTAACAAGTGTTCTGTTATGTTTAGTATTGTTTACATTTTGTTGAATAATAGCTTTAACTTTAGCCTTATCTTCAGCTGATCTACTTGAACTTTCAATTCTAGTTGAAATATCGGCTAATAAAGTCTCGATTTCTACAGTCACTTTTCGTGGTAGTGTAAATATTCCAATAGTTGGTGCTGTTGGTTTTTTTGGAGTTGCACTTGGAACTACAGGTGTACTTGGTGCTGGCGTTGGCGTTGGGGCTGTAGATTCGGTTGCTGGTGGAATTACTGGTGCTTCGGTTGAACTGGGTGGCGTAGGCGCACTAGGAGTGGTTGCAGGAGCAGCAGGAGCAGTTTCAGGGGTGGTTGGATCAGGTACACTAACGGCTCCTGAAGGTGTTCTGTTTAGTGCTTCTACAGCATCGGCTACAACTGTTGTAGTGGACTCTGCGGCAAACTTAGATCCCTCGGTATTTGTGGCTTTTAGGGATAAAGCATTTAAAAGATATTCCATGCCTTTTGTTAGATCGGTAACAATTTGTTCAACTTCGGTTTGATCTTTAATCTTACTTGCATATTTATTTTGCAAATATTGTACTCTAGCTGTTTCAGCTTTTTCTGGTGAAGTGTGCTCAATTGATAACAAAGCAGCAAGATCTGCTGAAGAATCAGAAGATAAATAAAGTTTGTTATTTACTTTAACTAATACACCTTCATTAATAGCTTTATTAATTGCTTCTTTTCTAGCAGGACTTGTACTACTACTTAAATAATCAGCATTTAGTTCGTCTACTAATTCTTCTATATGTGCATAAGCTTCTGGTAAGAATTTCTTTGCACCAGGTAGGGCCTTATCAACGTCTACTATTAACTTGGCTATTGTAGCTGGAGCTTGGTTTGGATTAACCATGTTTCCAACAGTAGTTTTTTTAATGGAATCTTCAATAATAACCATTCGTAAAACTTGCTTAGCCCGTGCTATTCTTGTGGTCTGGTCTAGATTATCATAAGAACCGTAGAACTGAGCTAAATAGTCTTCCATTTGAATAACTCTTGCTGGATTAAGTCCTAGTATTTTGGATTGGGTTGATAATCCACCATAAATCATCTTATTAAATAACCAACCTTGTCCTTTAAATGGTCCATAAAGAACTCCACCAAGTAATGGTTCAGCCCATAAACCATCAACAGCATTGCTCCAAATTTGTCGTTTATCGTAAGTAGTTCGTAAACCATTAATCATATCAACAGTTTGTCCTGCAAACTCTTGAATACCTTCTTCAATAAAACCTTCAACACTTTGGTTTAATAACCAAGAACCAACTCGCCTAATTCTAGAAGTACTTTCAATAGTTTGAGCGGCTGTAATAGCTCCTCGTGTACTTCGAATTGGCAAAAATTTCTTGGCTACAGTAGTTAAACCTTTAACAGTATTATTAGCAAAGTTAACTGGTAATGCCGCATTAACACCTCGTAAAGCTTTACCAAATCCTTCTACACCTCCCCAAGCATGGGTAAAAGTTAAACCAAATAATAACTTGGTTTCTTTAGCTGTTGTTGTTCCTACTCTAGAGACTTGAGCTAAACGTTCAATAGTAGATAGTCTTGAAGCAGAACTAGAAAGCCTTGAAATAGTAGTTGCACCTCCTGCTACAACAACACCTGTTCCTCCTGTTGCTACCATAACTACAGTTTGAGCTACAGCATCACCACCTGTTAGAGTATGATAAGCCATTGTTCCAATTCCTCTACCAGCCCAAGTAAACCAACCATCATTTTTTGTTCTGGTTTGAATAGATTTTGAAACTGCATTTGCCATTAGTGTTCCGTTAAGAATACCCCAAACTTCACCTGATGTTTTAGCTTGTCGGACCTTTTCTAAATCTACACCCATTAACATCAATGAAGAAGCTAGTGGTGTATCACTTAGAATAAGTTTGTATACTTCTTCTCCAGGAACTTCTGGAGTATACTTGCTAGCAACAACTCTAGGATCATTAATACCAGCCCCACCAAACTCAAAACCACTTACCCAATGAGCAGCAGCGTCTACAAGAGGAACAACAGTCGGGTCAATGTAATTACCCCCAACCCCGAATAAACCTATTGATTGATCTGCTAAACCATAATCTCCAACTCTAGTAAAACGCATCCAGTTATTAGTAGCTGCTAGATTATAATTTCTAAGGGATTGCTCATAAGGTGTATCCCGTAAATAAAACTCTAATCCACGACTTTCAACAAGGGTATCTTGTGGTACAACATCTTTAGCTCGTACTGGAATTCTAACGCCATCTTGTCCTGTTTTAGGATTTATATTTGAATAGTACAGGATTGTTTCTGGTGTAATAGCAGTGTCTACGGGATTTGGAAAAAGATCTGGATCATAATCAAAGTTTGGAACAATTGCTCCTGAATTTGTATCAACTGTTGCTAGGGTTATGGGTTTACCATCAGTTCCTACATAAAGATTTGTTGCAGAATCTACAGTATACCGATCTACATCTTTTGTTTTTGTTTTCCAAGCAGGAGAAGTTGTTAGAAGATTTCTACCACTTAGGTATTTTTGTGTAGCAGCCCATTGTTGAGCTTGGTTAGTAGCTAAAAATTCTAATTGTGAGCCATCAGGATTAGCTAATACAGTACCTGTTAAGTAATCATAAATACCAATTCTATAGTTACCTTCAGGATCTAAGATTAAAATACCGTATGGACTAGGCATTCCTAAATCCTGCCCACGGGCTTGTAATGCTTGGAAATCTTCTTGATCAGTAGATGAAAACCTAGCTAAGAACTCTTTCATATCTGATGTCATTCCAGTTTCTGGCTTATAGACATAAGCATTATCGTCTACATATCCTCTTGTTTGAAACTGATATTTTTCTAATTCAGAAGATTGAATAAGTTTAGATTCAAACTTAATATCGTTTTGAATATCAAAAATAAACCTACCTAACATTTCATTGTCTGATGGGTTTGTTGTAAAATCACTCATGATTTTTTTAGCTAACCAAGTATCATTATAACCTAACTCAGCATTTTTAGAAACTAAAGGTTTACTAAAAGATCCATATGTTTCTTGGCGTTTAGTTGGATCTGTTTCTAATAAAGGATTTACTACTGATAATTGACTCATTGATTATTCCTCAGTTTCTTCTTCATTAGGATTAGTAGTTGATTTGTTATTTGTAGGTTTTGGACTAACCATAAAATCAGGATTTAAATCAAATGTTTTTTGGTATTCAACTAATTGAATCATAATAGTCTGCATTCTAGCACGATGAAATTGAGCAGCTTCGGATGCTGGATCATTGAGGAATGATGGTCTAACTAAAAGTCTATTTAAATCATCACTTAGTACAATTGCTTTTGATCTATCTATTTCATCTGGATCTCTACTCCAAAACGATCCTTGTGGTTGAATTACAAATACAGGTTGATTGGGTTGTCCTGTTCTATTTTGTTTTAGTTCAACATGTGGTGCAAAATAGCCAAGAACATGTGTAGCTAAAACTGATTTATCAGAGTATGGGGCTTTTTGTTGATTAAGGAAATCAAATACAGATTGTTGCTTTCTAGATCTTTGATGTTCTTCTACAGCATTTATATTAATGTGCATAGCAGGAATATTAAACATTCGCATAGCAGCAGCAATATTTTCTGGTGTTGATGGTAAGCTTAATACAGAAATTAACAATGTTTCTTCTGCTGTTACTCTGTCAATAAGTTTCATACTTGGACTTGGTGCTGAACCCTCACTTTGAAACATTTCAACATAAGTATCATTAATTTCTTCAACTGATTTTGTTTGTCTTGTATTGTCGTATGGGTTAAATGTTGTTTTAACTCCATTAATGGTACTATAGCTAAATTGTTTATCTGGAAACTCTGAGTCTTCTACTTGTTGACCTTCAACTCCTCTAAATGAACCAAATTTAATTAAACTAGGAAGACCAGGCCCAAATGACCCATCTCCTATTGAAAGCCGTCTTACTAAAGAAGCAATACCTAAGTTTGGATTAAAATTTGTTCCTAAGGTTGTTTGAAGTGTAATATTTGGTTGTCCTGTTACTTTATCACGCTCAACTCTATAAGAAATACCTCGACTACTTGGTTCCATAGAACCCAGTAAAATACCTATACCAGCTTGGTATTGTTCTCTAGATAAAGTTCTAGATTCATCTGCAAATTGAAGTGCAGTAGCCATTCTAAAAAACTTTTCTAATCCACCAGAACCAGAAAATCTTTCTCGCATTGTATCTAATGTTAGTTGTAACAAAGCTTGATTTCCTGTTTTTCCTCCGTATGAAAAGGTGTCAGGATGGGTAATCAATGGTGTTACACCACCCATTTCTGGTTGAAGTTTAGAAAGAAACTCACGCATGGTTGCTAATACTTCATCTCGGTCTTTTTTCATTAGTTCCCAATCGCCAGATACAAAAGAAGCAAAAATTCTTGTTGCAGTATCTCCTTTTGGATCTTGAGCTTGAACTGTTGAACTAATAATAAACCCAGAAATATCATCTCGACTTAATGCTTGACCAGGACGGGGTTTCATTGCATCTAGTAATCTAGGTGGTAAACGACCCATAACACTTCCAGTATCGTTAGATCCATAAGCTTTAAACAGTCGATTAAGAATTTCTCTTTGTTCCCTAACTAGTGTTTTTGGATCAGTTAAACCTGGAGTTGCTTTTAGAATTTTACCTATTTGCCTCAAGTATTTGTAGTCGTTTTGTTGAGCACTACCAGTAACGTTTAAAGTTACAGGAGAATCTGCTAAAGCTCTTGCTGCAACAAAAATCATAGAAACCTGAGCATGTTGATTGTTTTCAATCATTTGATCTAACGAACTTTCAGATAACCTAGAAAGAACGTCTTTTACAATTCCATTGAGTTGTTCGTTTTCGGTACTTAAACTAACACTAGCTAATTGTCTTACATGAAAATCCCAAACAGACAGTAATGAATTTAATTGACGTTTTGTTGATTTAATTTCTTGGTTTTGTGTTTTTGGATCTAAGCCGTTAATCTTTGCCTGTAGGGCTTCTACTTGTTTATAAATTTCATTTGGCTGAAAACCATTTGTAGATCTCATATATTCTACATAAGTATCAGTTCCAGCATTGTATGAAAAAGTTTCATTTTTAATTCTTTGAAACTCTTCACTTACTGTGTATAAAGGATCATCATAATCAAGTGCGGTATTTAGAAGTCTAAAAGCTTCGTTAAATGGCATTGAATTAAATTTTACTACACCAGCATGTAAAGTTGGATTTTCTTTTTGAAGTTTTTCCATATCCACTGGACTTCTAGATGTAATACCCATAACAGTAGCAACATCAATTGAACTTGACCATTCCGCAGATAGAATTTCTAACATTTGAATTCTATTTGCATCTTCTGGAGCAATTGGTTCTCCATTTTTAGCTTTGCCATAGCTTGCTATAGCTTGTTCAGGATGCCCTAATACTTCCGATCTAATACTAGTTGCACTAAAATGATCAACATCTACGTTACCAGCATCATTTTTAGTTTTACTAACTCTAGCAACTGTTTGTTGGTATTCTGTATTTAGTTTTTCATATCCTTGTCTTAATAAATCAATAGTTTCTCTAGTTACAGGAAAACCTAATTTTAATAGTTTATCGTGTAGTTCAGGATACGTTTTTTTCCATTTTTCAAGTCTTTCACTAGATAAATCCCCTGGAATAGAGAATCCTACAACTTCACCTTTTTCATTAGTAACAGGATCAACTAAAAGAGTTTGCAATCCTTTAACCAATTCTGAATCAATTGCTTGCGTATCTCCTGTATAAGTTTGTGTTAAGTCTCTTAAAGCTGATCCAAAAGCTTCTAAAGCATTTGGCGGTTCGGTAGATGTAGTTATTATAGTTCGTTGTCGTTCAATAACTTCACTTACAGTAGTTGCAACATTAATAGGAGCATCTAAATTAATTGTTCTTGATTGACCAGATGTATCTTTTGTAAAACTATTACCAATAGCAATTTCAATAGCTCTTTGAACAGGAAGTATTTTATTCCATGCTTCAGGCCAACTTCCAGCTATATCTTTTGCAACTTGTTCTTTCCACATTTGATCTTGTTGTTTTCTATTCATTGTAACAAAATCTGAATTATTTCGATTTAATTCTGCCCATCTAGCGGATCCAAGAGCAATTGCGAAGTTAGAAGCATTTGTTGGATTTGCTGGAATAAGGCCACCCTTTGGACTCAGAAGTAAACTATTAAAGTTTTCTAAGGTAGGTGTTGTAATTGCTCTATCTACAGTAGCGTTATACACAGCAGTTTTTGTATCTGTATCTTGTTGGATACGAATATCTTGGGCTAATCTCCATATGTCTTTAAATTGTTCATTTACTTCAAGAAGAATACCTTTGGTAATTACTTCTAGTTGTTGTGGAGGTAGCTTTTCTGCTTCTGGAAAACTTTTTAAATCCTCTAAAATACTAGCATTTGCTAAAGCTATAAAATCTGGATATTTATCACCAGTCATTGCTTTTCTAAATAAATCAGCATATCGGGGAGTTAAACCATTATTAGGATCAGTAATACTTACAGAACCTTCTTTTAAACCTTGCGCGATTTCGGGTGATATGGATAATTCATCTTTGTATCCAACTGTTAGATTGATAATAAACAGTTCTCTATCGCGTGATCTAGCTTTGGTTTTTAAGGTACCATCTAAAGATTGAATAGGAACTGTAGAGCTTAATGTAGGATTATCAACTTGCCATTTTGGTAAAAACCTAGCTAAAAACTCTTCATCCTCAATACTACCACCAAAATCAGGATCCTGAGCTGCATCCTGTTTAAACTTATCTATAGCATATTCATTAAGTGCTTTAGGACCAAATCGTTTTTTAGCTTCTGCTTTGATATTGTTTTCCCATGCAGATGAAGCAAGTATTGTTTTTGAGGAATCTACAATTTGTGTAAATTGTTTAAGTTTTTCTCTTGGATCAATGTTTTCAGCATCAATTTCATTAAACCTTGCTTGGACTGCATCAATTGTTTCTTTGTCAATTCGTTGAGCAATATCCGCAAATGTATCAATACTTTGCTGTACTCCTCCAGCAATGGCTGCTAGATTTTTATACTTTAGTTCTTCACTAGAAACAGCTGGCAAAGCTGGAGCTAAACCTAATTGTACACCGCCACCTTGAAACTCACTAGTTCTATAGTTTGGAGCTAATCTAGCTACTTCCGCAGGGGCAATCATTTCAGTTCTTAGAAGATTTTCAAGGCTTTCCGCCATTGGTACCTCCTGTTGTTGTGGTAGTTGTTGTTCCTGGACCAGCTGCACCCATAGCTATACCTCCAGCAACACCAGTTGCAATTTGCAGCATACCAGGTATTGTTGAGTAACTTGTATCTTCATAAATAGGCTGAGCATCGTATAGTTCAATGTTAGGCATAAAGATATTTTCAGTCATCTGATTCATTTCTGCATCAAATTGTTTGTTGATATTTTGTTGTTGAATTGCGTAGTTTTTTTGGATTTGATTTACATTATCAAGCATACCTAAAAACTGAGCTCTAGCTAAAGCTTGATAGGTTCCACTGCTCTGTCCTATATTCCGAGCAGCTATTGCATTTGTTAAAGCCCCCGCTGCAATCGCTCTATTGGTTGCTAGTTGTGCTTTTTGAAAATTAACTTGATCTCGTAAATTATTACTTAAATCAAATTGATTTCTATAAGCTGTCTGCATGATTGCAGAATTTCGTTTTGTTTGTTGTACTGTTTGGTAAGCGGCTTGAAATTGACTACGAGCATTATTAATTGATTTTTGTGAGTTGCTTTGAATCCACCTTTGCTGTGCTTGTTGATTTCTAAGTTGGGCAGCAGCTGAATTAGCACCAGCACCAAAAATAGAACTTACACCACTTGCAATTGCAGAACCAACAGCCATTATTGTCATTGGGTCCATAAATTACTCCTTACCAGCCCCACTGGCTTTTACGATTTTTAGGTTTTTGATTAGTAGCAACAACCCGTGTAGCACCACTAGTTGGAGCGTAGTCACTGGCTCTAAAGTTATTAGCCCAGTCCTTAACTCTTTTTTCCCACTCTTTCTTTTTATAATCTTCTGTAGCCTTTTCGGTATCAGTAGACATGTGGGCTTTATAATACTCTACGGCTGCTGACAGCACATCCACCCTATCGTCGTGCTTCAAAGCCCCTCGACCTCTATGCAGTCTTGTGAGTTGTAATTGATTAGTCTGATCCTTAGCTGCCTTGCGTGACATAACTAGGCGATGCATAGCCATCACAGGTTCCAAGGTAGATATAATTCTTAGTTCTTTTTGACCAGTTACCTTGTACTCCTCGACCCCAACTTGGTGGGGACAGTTCTTCATTAAGAATGGAATC
>Ga0129333_10004663_pt1 | contig 12820 bp, 11 predicted proteins | sample CPB6_08_DNA_FD_94474 | JGI IMG/M metagenome (GOLD analysis project Ga0129333, IMG submission 94474) | Freshwater to marine salinity gradient microbial communities from Chesapeake Bay, USA - CPBay_Sum_0.6_0.8_DNA | ecosystem: Environmental > Aquatic > Marine > Coastal | place: USA: Chesapeake... | reverse complement strand
GTCCTGCCGGCCCATGTGCAGAACGTGGGCGTGGATCTGGCGATCGAGCTCGAACAGCTCTCCTTCGCCGTGACCAATAAACTGCCCAAGCCACCCGCCGATCCACCACCGGCATGACTCGAGTCCTGACTGTCCGCGGCCAACGTCGTCCCTGACTCTTTTTGGCCGCGTGCGAGCCGGGAAATCCCGCCAATCACACCCCTGCGTTGGAGGCGAAGTGTTTGTATGCTGAGGGGCGTCCGAGGCCCCCTCTGCCCGATGGTGTAACGGTAGCACAAGGGATTTTGGTTCCCTTTGTCTAGGTTCGAATCCTAGTCGGGCAACTCGCGCTACCGGCGGCTTGCGGCCGGCCTCGCGGCAGATGTAGAGTTTTGGGTTTGCCGCTTCTGCCAGCCCCCCGTGGAACCCGCCATGCCCCGTCACAGCCAACGTCTCGTCATGGCAACGATCCTCGGGGCGTGGGCCGTCGCGATGCCGCTGGCCGCCCGGGCCGACCTGGTGTACGTCGTGAGCCTGAGCCTCGGCGGGCTGTATCGCTTCGATTCCGGTGATCCGAACGGCGCAGTGACCACGCTCAAGGCGGATGGCACCTTCGCGGCGCCATCGGCCCTGGCCCTCGGTCCGGACGGCAATCTGTACATCGGCGATTCGGGGGCGCAGGACGGGTCGGTCGCGCCCCAGATCATCCGCTACGCCCCGGCCACGAACACGACGTCGACGGTCGTGACCCTCAGCGCCGCAGCCCAGCAGCGGCCTGCCGCGATCGCCTTCAAGCCCGGCGCCAACGGCGACATGCTCGTGGGCCGCAACCCGTTCTACGGCAACAGCGGGCCGGTGATGAAGGTGACCGGATGGAACGGTGCGTCGCCCGCCGTCTCGAACTACACGACCGGCACGTCGCTCGATGCGAGCAGCAGCCCGGGCCTGGCGGTGGCCGCCGACGGCACGCTCTACGTCAGCGCCTCCGTGTATGACGGGGTGAACATCACGGGGACGGTCAAGAAGTTCGACTCCAGCGGAGCGCCTGCCGGCACGGCCGCGAGTTCTTCGACGCCGGCGACCTACGGGCCCGCTGGCCTCGTGCTGGCCGGCACCACGCTCTATTCGGCCAGCGTGCAGAACGGCGTGGTGTACAGCACCACCCTGCCCGGCCCCACGGCCACGGCCTTCGGTTCCGTGGGCGGCGCCTACGAAGTCGGGCCGTTGGCCCGACTCACGAGCGGCGACCTTCTGGCCGGCAGCGTCTCGGGCTTCACCGGTAGCATCTACCGCTTCTCGACCACGGGCGCCCTGCTGGGAGTCGCGTCGTCGTTCGACTTCGGGCAGGTGGGCGGCATCGTGGTGGTGGTGCCGGAGCCCGTGACTCCGCTCGCGGCCGTCGCCTGCTGCCTGCTGGGCGCCGGCATCCTGCGGCGCCGGCGAACTGAACACGGCCGATGACCGGCACCCCGCGGTGCCGCTCCGCCGGCTTCACGCTCGTCGAGGTGCTGACGGTCGTGGCCATTCTGGCCATCGTTGCCGCCCTGGTCCTCCCGGCCGTGCAGTCGGTGCGTGAGGCCGGCCGCCGCACCCACTGCACCAACAATCTTCGGCAACTCATCCTCGCCGCGGCCCTGCACGAAACCGCCCACGGACATTTCCCCCTGGGGGCGGAATCCCGCGCCTGGGCGGACAGGCCCAATTTTCCCCACCAGTATTTTCGCTGGTCGGCCTTGGCGCATCTGGCGCCCTTTTTCGAGCAGGAGCAGGTGCTGCGCGGCCTCGATCTCAGCGTGCCGCTCTACACCGATCTCCGCCCCGACGCCATCGCCCCGCAGAACAAGCCCTTCGTGGCGCTGACGCTGAGCCTGTTTCTCTGCCCCAGCGACCGCGGCAGTCCCATCTCGCCGCTTTTCGGTCCCACGAACTACGCAACGTGCACCGGCACGGGCATGGGTGGCGGCACGCCGTTCGATACCGACGGCATGTTCTTCATCAACTCGGCGGTCCGTGCCCGCACCGTCACCGACGGCCTCTCCAAGACCGTGGCCTTCTCGGAAAGCATCCTCGGCGCCGGCCCCACCGCCACCCGTGATGGCACGGGACTCGACCCGGCCACGGCCTACGCCTTCACGCTCGCCGCCCCCATCTCCGACTCCCTCTGCGCCAGCCCGATGTTCTGGAACTACACCGACCTGCGCGGTTTTTCCTGGGCCAACGGTGAATTTCGCACCACGCTCTACAACCACTGGCGGCTGCCCAACGACCGCACGATCGACTGCATCGGCGTGGTGATGAACACCACCGACAGGTCGAGGCTCTACGCCGGCTATGGATGGCGCACGGCACGCAGTCGCCATCCCGGGGGCGTCCACGCGGCCTGGGCCGACGGGGCGGTGCGCTTCGTCGAGGATGCGGTGGCCCTCGACGTGTGGCGGGCCGCGGCCACCCGCGCCGGAGGCGAGGCCCCGGCTGCCAACGGCCCCTGACCGGACCGGTCAGGATCGGTAGCGGCGCCGCAGGCCGTCGAGCACGCGGCGCATGTCGGCCGGCAGCGGGCTCTCGAACCGCAGTTCCGCCCCCGTCACCGGATGCACGAAGCCCAGCTCCGCCGCATGGAGCATCACCCGCAGAGCACGGGACTCATCCCGACTGGGGGCTTTCCGCGGCGCTGCATAGACCCGCTCACCGCACACCATGTGGCCGCACTCGGACAAATGGATCCTGATCTGGTGCGTCCGTCCCGTTTCCAGCCGGCACTCCACGAGCGTGTAGTCGTCGCCGAAGTGCTCGACGGGCGAGACGTGCGTGATCGCCTCCTTGCCGTCGGCCCCGGTGCCTGAGCCACGGCGGCCGTCGCCGCGGTCGCGGACGAGCCGCGTGCGGATCGTGCGCGCCGCAACCTTGCCCACGACGAGCGCGAGGTAGCGGCGCTGGGTGACGTGAAGTCGAAATTGTTCGGCGAGGATGCGGCTGGCGGGCACGTTGCGCGCGAAGACCACGAGGCCGCTCGTCTCGCGATCGATGCGGTGCACGGCGCGCACGGGAGACACGCGCCGGCGGCCGGTGCGTCGGGCGGCCGGCTGGCGGGCCGCTTGATGCCGGGCGATGGCCTCGGGCACGAGTTCCTCGAGCGTGGGCTGCAGTTGCCGCCGTCGGGCGGGCCAGGCCAGTTCCTCGTGGTGCCGCGTCGTGGTCACGCCGCTGGGCTTGTCGACGACGACGACATCGTCGTCGAGATGCACGATCCGCACCTCCCCGGCCCCCGGCGGCGCCGCCGCGGCCGCCTCCAGGACCTTGACCACCTCCCCCTCCTTGAGCCGCCGGGCCGCATCGGTGCAGACGTTGCCGTGGATGAGCACGTGGCGCGAACGCACCAGCTGCTGCGCCCGCGACCAGCTCGCGTTCGGCAAGCGCCCGCGCAGGAAGGCGGCCAGCGTCCGCCCGCGGTCGGCGGCGGTGACGTGATACGCGGTTCCAGGGTGCGATTTCATGACGATGGGCGCCGAACGCCACCTCGAATTGTTGCACACGGAGCCGGCCGAGGATCCGCGCTTGACCCGATTTTCCGCGGTTTTACACTCTGTTGGGAGGTCTCACGTTCGCAGCCTCCGTATCATTCGCGTCGTGAGGATCCCGCACCCGTGCCCGGCACCTGTGTCATCGGCCTGCAATGGGGCGACGAGGCCAAGGGCAAGCTCGTCGATATTCTCACGGGCGAGCATGACATCGTCGTCCGCTACCAGGGCGGAGCCAATGCCGGCCATACGGTCGTCTCGGCAGGGCAGACCTGGAAACTGTCGCTCATCCCCAGCGGCATCCTCCGCGATGGCGTGGCCTGCGTGATCACCGGGGGCGTCGTGCTCGACCCGGCCCGGGTGATCGAGGAGATCGACGGCCTCGAGTCCCGCGGCGTCCGCGTGGCCGGCAAGCTGCAGATCAGCGACCGGGCCCACGTCGTCTTCCCCTGGCATCTCGCCGAGGATCGGCTCCTCGATGGCAGCCTGTCGGGCGGCGGGGCGATCGGCACGACGGGCCGCGGCATCGGCCCCTGCTACCGCGACAAGGTCGGCCGGGCCCTGGCGATCCGGCTCGGCGATTTGTATCGGGACGACTTCCGCGCCCGGCTGGGCCATGTGGTCGACTTCAAGAACCGGCTCCTCTCCGGCTGGCAGGACGCGGGCACGCCACCGCTCGACGCCGCTGCGATCCACGCCCAGTACGCCCGCCATGCGGAACGGCTCCGGCCCTGCGTGGCGGATACCACGGCCTACCTGCTCGACGCGGTCGAGGACGGCAAACGCGTCCTCTTCGAGGGTGCCCAGGGCGCCCTGCTCGACATCGACCACGGCACCTTCCCCTTCGTGACGAGCAGCAATTCCTCCGGCGTGGGCGTGGCCAGCGGATCGGGTGTTCCCGGCCACTGGGTCGACCGCGTCATCGGAGTCGTGAAGGCCTATTCGACCCGTGTGGGCGGCGGGCCGCTGCCCACGGAACAGGACAACGCGGTGGGCCATCACCTCCGCGAGCGCGGCCGTGAGTACGGCACCGTGACGATGCGGCCGCGCCGCTGTGGCTGGTTCGACGCGGTCGCCGCCCGGTACACGGCCCGCCTGTCGGGCGTCGACGAGCTCGCGGTGATGCTGCTCGACGTGCTTGGTGGGCTCGATGAACTCCGCATCTGCACGGCCTACGAGATCGACGGCCGGCGGGTGACGCAGTTTCCGAGCCACGTCGCCGATCTGGCACGGGCGCTGCCAGTCTACGAGTCGCTCCCCGGCTGGCAGGACGACCTGACCGGCGTGCGACATCACGCCCACCTGCCCGCTGCGGCCCACCGCTATCTGGAGAGGATCGGCGAGTTGCTGGGCCGTCCGGTGTCGATCGTCTCGGTGGGCCCCGACCGCGATCAGACCATCTTCTGCGAGCCCTCCCCGTCCCGGCGACCACCATGGCCACGACCCCAGCCCCGCACGCCGGCGAACGCCTGACGCCCGCCACGGGGGATGCGCCGCAGCCCGCTGCCGCGCCGGCGGACGACCGCCTGCCCCGCCACGTGGCGATCATCATGGATGGCAACGGCCGCTGGGCGCAGCGTCGCGGTCTGCCCCGCATCGAGGGGCACCGCCAGGGCGTGGCCAGCGTGCGGCGGGTCACCGAGCAGTGCGTGGCCCGGGGCATCGGGCAACTCACGCTCTACTGCCTGTCGAGCGAGAACTGGCGCCGGCCGGAGGCCGAACTCGCCTTCCTCATGCACCTCCTGGAGCAGTACCTGGTCGAGGAGCGGGCCTTGTTGATGCGGCAGCGCATCCGGCTCTCCGTGATCGGCCGCCGGGAGGGCCTGCCTGCCACGACGCTGGCGGCCCTCGACCGCACCGTGGAACTGTGCGCCGGCAACGACGGCATGCGGCTCTGCCTGGCGATCAACTACGGTTCCCGGGGCGAGATCGTGGCGGCCGCCCGTGACCTGGCCCGTGATGCGGCGGCGGGGCTGATCCCGGTCGACGCGATCGACGAGGCCGCCTTCGCGGCGCGACTCGACACCGCGGGCATGCCGGACCCCGACCTGCTGATCCGCACGGCCGGCGAGATGCGGGTCAGCAACTTTCTGCTCTGGCAGATCAGCTACGCCGAATTGTGGGTCACGCCGCTGACCTGGCCGGAATTCACCGCGGCCCACCTCGACGAGGCGCTGGCCGCCTTCGCCGAACGCGACCGCCGCTACGGGGGGCTGTCGCCGTCGTGACCAAGCCTCCCCCCCTGCCATCGACGAGCGGACACGGCGGCAGCTTCGCCTCGCGGATTCTCGTCGCCACGCTCTCCCTGGGGACGTTCGCCGCTTTCGCCTGGGCGGATGCCACGGGTGCTGCGGGGATGCCGCCGTCGTGGTGGCTGATGCCGCTGGCCGTGGGGCTCGCCGCCGGCGGCGCCGCCGAGGCGGCCAGGCTCTGCGCCGGCCGTGGCGTGATCGTGCGCCAGTCGCTCGTGCAGGCCGCGACCGTGGGGATCGTGCTCGCGCCCGCGGTGGGCACGCAGGCCTTCGCCGCCAGCGCCGCGGGCCCCGCCCCGGTGGGCGCGATGGGCTGGGCGGCGGTGGCCTGCGCGACCGTACTCGGCGCGATGTTTCTCGCCGAGATCGCCGGCTACGAGAAGGGCCGGGGGGCGATCGACCGTCTCGCCGCCGGCTTTCTCATCGCCATGGCGATCGGACTGCCACTGGCCTTCATGGTCGGCCTCAGGCTCGTCTGCGTGGAGAACCTGGGTCCGGAGGCGCAGGGCCCCCGTCACGTGGGCATGCTGCCGCTCCTCAGCCTGGTGGCGGTGGTGAAGGCGGGCGACGTCGCCGCCTACGTGATGGGATCCCTGATCGGCAGGCACCGCATGGCGCCCGCCCTGAGCCCGGGCAAGACCTGGGAAGGTGCCGCGGCGTCGCTGGGGGCGGCGCTGCTGGCCGCCTGGCTCGTCATCGAATGGCGCGGTCTCTGCCCGTGGCGGCCGTGGGGAGGCTGGGCCGTGTATGGAGCCGTCGTCGGACTCGCCGGCATGGCGGGAGACCTGGCCGAATCGCTCGTCAAGCGGGACGCGAACGCCAAGGACTCGGGACGCTCGCTGGGCGGCCTGGGCGGCTTTCTCGATCTCCTCGATTCGCCGCTGTTCGCCGCGCCGGTGGCGTGGCTGCTCTGGGTGCTGGGCCGCTGGCCCGCCGGGTAGGACGGCAAAAAACGGCCTCAAACGGCGGTTTCTCGGTGCCTGCGGGCCCATCGGGTATAGTACCGAGGTAGGGTTTCTCATTCCTTCTCCCCGAGACCGCCGGCACGTCCATGGGCCGCGGGTTTCGATGCCCCGCACCACCATCGCGGTCGTCGATTCCAAGAGGCTCGGTGCGATCTTCGGACCGCGTGACCAGCACCTGCGGCGGATTCGCAGCGCCCTCGGTGTTGGTGTCTCGGCCCGCGACGACGCCATCCACATCGACGGCGACGAGCCGGCCGTGATCCGGGCCGCCGAGGTGTTCGAGCAGCTCGACCGCATGGTGCGCGAGCACGGTGCGGTCGAGGGTGCGGAACTGGACAGGCTGCTCGCCCTGGCCACGGGGCGGACGCCGGCCGTCCGACACGACCCGATCGAGGTGCACGTGCCCGGTCGGCCGCTGCTGCCGAAGTCGGCAGGACAGGCGGCCTACGTGCAGGCGATCCGCGACCACGACGTGGTCCTCTGCGCGGGCCCCGCGGGGAGCGGCAAGACGTTCCTCGCCGTGGCCATGGCGGTGGCGGCGCTGCGTGCCGAGGAGGTGCGGAAGATCGTGCTCGTAAGGCCGGCCGTCGAGGCGGGCGAGAGCCTCGGCTACCTGCCCGGCGACCTGCAGGCCAAGATCAATCCCTACCTCCGGCCCCTGCTCGACGCCCTCCGCGAGATGATGGACTACGAGCATCTCAAGCGGCTCACCGAGCAGGACGTGGTGGAGATGATCCCGCTGGCCTACATGCGCGGCCGCACGCTCAACAACGCCTTCATCATCCTCGACGAGGCCCAGAACACGACCGTGGCGCAGATGAAGATGTTCCTGACGCGGCTCGGCGTCGGATCGAAGATGGTGATTTCCGGCGACACGACGCAGATCGACCTCCCCGCCGACCGCTGCAGCGGCCTGGTCGACGCCATGCGCAGGCTGCACGACGTGCCCGGCTGCGGACGCGTGCAACTGGGCGGCGCCGACATCGTGCGGCACGCACTCGTGCAGCGGATCGTCGAGGCCTACGACCGCTGACGCCCCATGAGCACACCACCCACCACCTCACCGATGCGTCGTCGCGGCAGGCGGGGAGGCTCCGCCGACGTCGCGCCCTATGGATTCTGGGCCGACCTGGCGACCCGCGCGTCACGGCCCGACGTGCTGGCGAAGCTGGGGCTCTGCCTGGCCACGGCCGCGGTGCTGCTCGTCATGCTGCGGGGCTGGGAGGAGCCGTTTCCCTATCGGCTCGGCTGGGTGCCGCCGCGCGGCGTGGTGTCGCGGGTGGCGTTCGAGAAGCCCGATCCCGAGGCCACGCGAACCGCCCAGGAACGTTCCGCCGCGAAGGTCCGGGTGGTGTACACGCAGGACAAGGCGCCGGTCATCCGCCTGCGCGACGGACTCAAGAACCGCGTCGCCGAGATCGCGGCCGCGGAGACTCTCGACCCGGCGATCCGCGACGTCTGGCTGGAGTTCGCCCCCGATGCCAAGCCGGCGATCGACGCGCTGCCCGCGACGCCCGTGGCGCCGGAGCCGCCCGACCTCGGCCGCGGCGAACCCGCCCCACGCAACGACGTCGCGGCACCCGCCCCGGAACCGGCGGACGAATCCGCTCCGGCGGCGACGCCCAAGCCGGACGACGCCGATGACGGCGGCAAGGAGGAGCAGGTCGCACCCGCCGCCGTCGAGGAGCCGGCCGGCGACAGGCCGGCCGTGGACCGGCTGGCGGCCGACGCCCTCCGGGATTTTCAGTTTTTTCGAGCCCGCATCGACAGCAAGGAGAAGCTGCACGTTTTCGAGAAGTCAATCGATCAGGCCTTCACCGACCTGGAAAACACGGGCGTGCTCGAGAAGATCCAGCATGCCTACGACGAGGGCAATCAGAACGAAATCGACGTCCATCCGCTGGGCAACCCGGCCGAGAGCACGCGAGTGCAGGTGCCGCAGGTGCTGCTCGTCGAGGCCAAGGCCAGGCTGAAGACGCGGATCGGCGAGGAGCTCGGTGCCGGTTCCTTCACCGACCGCGTCTACGCCTGGGTGGAGTCGCGGCTCTCCGGAACGCTGGAGATCGACCGCGACGGCACGGCCCGCGCCAAGCGCGAGGCGGTGGCCAAGACCCCCACGCAATTCGTGCGCTACGCGCGGGGCGACGTGCTCGCGGAGGCCAACGTGGCGGTGGCGGCCGACGAATTGCTGCTCCTGCGTCGGGAGCACGACGAGTTTCTCAGGCAGCGCGAGACCCGGCAGCGGGTGGCCCGCACGCTGTCGATGCTCGGGCTGTTCGCGGCCATGTTCGCCCTCTCCGGCTTCTACATCCACCTCCACCACCGCCACGTGCTCGACAACCTGGGGAACGTGGCCGCGTTGCTCGGCCTGTCGGCGGTGACGGTCGTGCTCTGCATGCTCTCCTCGAGCAACGCCTGGCAGGCGGAGATCGTGCCGCTCCTGGTGTTCGCCATGACCGTGGCCATCGCCTTCGACGAGGACCTGTCGCTGCTGTTGGCGGCCGAGGTGGCCCTGGTCGTCGTGGTGGGCCTGGGCTGGGGGCTCTCCGCCTACGTCACGCTGGCCGCCGCCGTCGCCGCGCTGGTGTTCTGGATGGGCCGGATCCGCAGCCGCAGCAAGCTCATCTACGTGGGCCTGTGGGCCGGCGCGGTGGCCATGCTCACGCAGATCGGCTCCAGCCTGCTCGAGGAACGCTCGTTCGACGCGCAGCTGCTCTACGAGGCCGGCCGCACGGGCGTGTGGACGCTGCTGGCCGGGTTTCTCATGACGGGGCTGCTGCCCTTCGTGGAGCGCTGGTTCGGCGTGCTCACCGACCTGAGCCTGCTCGAGGTGGGGGACGTGGCCCATCCGCTCCTCCAGGAACTGGTCCGTCGCGCCCCCGGCACCTACAACCATTCCATCAACGTGGCCAGCCTGGCCGAGGCGGCGGCCGAGGCGATCGGGGCCCGCGGCCTGCTCGTGCGCGTGGGGGCCTACTTCCACGACATCGGCAAGATGCTCAAGCCTGCCTACTTCGTGGAAAATCAGGGCAAGGAGAACCGGCACGAGTCGCTGGTGCCGGCCATGAGCACGCTGATCATCATCGCGCACGTCAAGGAGGGCGTGGAACTGGCCCGCCAATACCACCTGCCCCAGCCGATCGTCGACCTGATCGCCGAGCACCACGGCACCACGCTGGTGGAGTATTTCTACCGCCGCGCCGCCGAGCGGTCGCAGGCCGATCCGCACGGCGAGGACGTCGACGAGCAGAGCTACCGCTATCCCGGCCCCAAGCCGAGCACGCGGGAGTCGGCGGTGATGATGCTGGCCGACGCGGTGGAAAGCGCCAGCCGCACGCTCACCGAGCCCACGCCGGCCCGCATCGCCCACCTCGTGCACGAACTGGCGATGAAGCGGCTCCTCGACGGCCAGTTCGACGAGTGCAGCCTGACCCTCGAGGAGTTGGGGATCGTGGAGCAGAGCCTCGTGAAGAGCCTGACCGCCGTCTACCATGGTCGCGTGAAATACCCCGACCAGAGGACCGCGTCGTGAAGTCAACCCGTGCGGCCTCCGCTCGGGCGCCGACCGTGAGCGTCGGGATCAGCAATCGACAGCGGTCGCTGGAATTCGACCGGGCCTGGCTGCGGCGGATGGTGCGGATGGCGCTTGGAGCCGCTGGGATCGACCGCGCCGAAATCTGCGTGCTCGTGCTCGACGACGCCGGCATCGCCGAACTGCACGAGCGCTGGCTGGACATCCCCGGCCCCACCGACGTGCTCACCTTCGACCTCGCCGGCCGCGGCGACGGACTGCACGGCGACATCGCCGTCAGCGCCGAGACCGCGCGGCGTGCCGCCCGGGAACTCGGCTGGGCGCCGCGGCACGAACTGGCGTACTACGTGATCCACGGGCTCCTGCATCTGGCCGGTTGCGACGACCGCGACCCCGCCTCGCGCCGGCGGATGCGGGCCCGGGAACGGGAGTGGATGGCCGCAGTCGGCCTGCCCGCTCCACCCCGCCGTCGGTCCAGACCATGAACCCTTTTCCAGCGGTCGGCGCGGAGGCGGCCCTCGTGCTGCTCATGCTCGCGAGCCTGGCGGCCGTGCAGGCCCGCGCGGTTCGCGGCGCCCAACGACACCGGCTCCAGGAACTCTGCCAGGCCCGGGGCCGGGCCGGTCAATACGAGGAAATCGTCGCCGCCAGCGAGACGGTCGCCTTCGTGGCGGCGTCGGTGGTGGTGATCACCGCCGTGGTGGCCACGCTGCTGGCTTTTCGGGGCCTGGCGGTGGTCGGTGGCGAGTCGCTCGCCGTCGGACTGTCGGCAGTGTGCGGCTGGATCGCCATCGTCTGGCTCGTGCTGGTCGTGCTGCCGATGCTCCTGGTGCGCTTCGCGGGCCCCTGGATCGTGGTCGCCACCTGGTCGGCCTGGCGGCCGGTCGTGCGGCTCATCGCCCCGGTCGTCGCTCACCTCGGCGGGCTGGCGTCCCGGCTGGCCGGCATCGGCCGGCGCGGAGCGGCCGCGGACGACCGTCAGCGTGATGAATTGCGGTTGGTCGTCGACGAGGCCCATCTGGCCGGCCGCCTGGAGGGCGCGGCCCGGGACATGATCCGCGGCGTGATCGGGCTCGACGAGGTGCGCGTGGCGACGATCATGACGCCGCGGATCCGCATGACGACGATCCCCTTGGCCGCCGACTGGGAACAGGCCGTGCGGCTGGCTGCGGCCAGCGGCCACACGCGGCTGCCGGTCTGGGACGCGACGCCCGACGACGTGGTGGGCATCCTCCACACCCGCGACGTGCTGACGCGGCTCTCCGAGGGCCGGCCGGCCGCCGCGGGGGCCGCCGCCCTGCGACCCCTGCTCCGCCCGCCCTGGTTCGTGCCGGAGTCGATGAGCGTGCAGAAGATGCTGCTCGAGTTCCAGCGGGGCAACACCCACATGGCGATCGTGACCGACGAGTTCGGGGGGATCTCCGGCCTGGTGACCATCGAGGACGCCCTCGAGGAGATCGTGGGCGAGATCGCCGACGAACACGACGAGGCCTTCGCCGACGGCTTTCGCATGCTCTCCCCCGACGCCTGCGAGGTGTTGGCGCACGTGCGCATCGCCGCCGTCAATGCCCGGCTCGACGTCCGGCTTCCCGAGGAGGAGGATTTCGAGACCATCGGGGGCTTCGTGTTCCACCAGTTCGGCCGCATCCCCGAGGTCGGGGAACGCATCGCATCCCACGGCGTGAAGCTGGAGGTGCTGGCGGCGACGCGGCGGCGCGTCGACCTGGTGCGGGTGGAGCGCGACAGGACGCCCGCGAACCATGGCCGCTGAGAAATCCCGGGCGCTGGTCATCCGCACCTCGCCCTTCGGCGACACCAGTAGCGTGGTCACCGTGTATTGCCGTGAATTCGGCAAGGTGCGGGCTTTGGCAAAGGGCGCGTGGCGGCCGAAGAGCAGCTTCGACGCCGCCCTTGACCTGCTTTCCTGCTGTCAGGTACTCGTCCTGCGGAGATCGTCGTCCGGCCTCGACCTGCTCACCGAGGCCAGCCTGGAGCAGCGCTTCCGTGTGGGCACGAGCCTGGCGGCGGTGCACGGCGGCCTGCACGTGGCCGAACTGCTCGACGCCCTCACGGCCGACGCCGATCCGCAACCGGAATTGTTCGAGGTGGCCCATGCGACGCTGCGGGAATTGTCCGACTGGCGCGGTGACGACGCGGCCGTGTCGGCCCTGCTGGGGCGGGCGGAGCTCTCCATGCTGCGCATCGTCGGCCATGCACCAGCCCTGTCGCGGTGCGCCGAATGCCACGAGCAGGTCGACTTCGAGGCCCGCACCGCCTTCGGCATGCTCGACGGCGGCGTGCTCTGCGGCCGCTGCCGTCGGGGCCGCCGGGCCGTCATCTCCATCTCCGCACCGGCCATGGCGGCGCTGCGGGCGCTCGCCGACGAGCGCATCGCCTGCCGTGCGATCGACCTCCCGGCCGCCGTGGGCGGCGAGGTGCGGGGCATCATGAACACGCTGTTCGCCCACCTGCTCGGCCGTCCCCTCCGCGTTCCCGCGCAGCCACGGCTGCGCGGCCGCCGCCGCACCACCTGACACCCCGCCCCGGAACGCGACCTCCATGCTCGTCACCAGC
>Ga0129333_10004661_pt1 | contig 12821 bp, 24 predicted proteins | sample CPB6_08_DNA_FD_94474 | JGI IMG/M metagenome (GOLD analysis project Ga0129333, IMG submission 94474) | Freshwater to marine salinity gradient microbial communities from Chesapeake Bay, USA - CPBay_Sum_0.6_0.8_DNA | ecosystem: Environmental > Aquatic > Marine > Coastal | place: USA: Chesapeake... | reverse complement strand
GGAGGCATTATGGCAGGCGCAGGCGCAAAATTATTCACTAGTGGATCGGTGCTGACTGCAGCGCAGGTCAATACCTATTTGATGGATCAGACCGTTATGCGGTTCAGCAATGAGGCTGCACGAACGGCAGCGTTCGGTGGTGCTGGCGAGCCAACACTGGCATCTGGGATGATGAGTTATCTTGTAGATGTTGCACAGGTTCAGGTGTACAACGGCAGTGCTTGGGTTGCTATCGGTGGCGGTGCAGATATTCTTCAAGTTCAGGTTTTCAGTTAGGAGCAGAGAGTGGCAACATACACAAAGACAAAGTTGAGTGCATCCACTGATGGTCGTGCCATCAAGGTTGCAGCGACCGCAACCGCAGGAACAACTATCCACACTGGATCGGCAACTGCTACCACTTACGATGAGGTTTGGCTGTATGCACAGAACACTGACACATCTGCAGTGAAACTCACTATTGAGTGGGGTGGCACTAGTGCACCTGACGATCTGATTGAAGTGACTGTGCAGCCTGAGGCTGGCTTGGTGGCGATTGCTACTGGTCTGCTGATCAAGGGCAATGCGACTCCTCTTGTGATTCGTGCGTTCGCAGCGACTGCGAATGTGATCACCATTCATGGCTTCGTGAACCAGATCACGGCATAGGGGCTTTATGTCTCGCAGGCTTCTTGGGTATGTGAGTGCGCTGAGCAGTCAGGCTTTGACTCGTTATGGCACAGCGTCTGGTGGCACAGGATCGATCACGCCATTCACGACTGCTGGCATCACCTATAACGGTGTCTATTTCAACTCTGATGGAACGCTAACTGTGACTACTGGTGGTTTGTTTGATGTGCTTCTTGTCGGTGGTGGCGGTGGAGGATTTGCTACTACAGGTGGTGGTGGTGGTGGCGGTGGTGGTGGCGTTTCACAGCGCACCATCTATCTTGCTGCTGGAACACACTCCGTAGTGGTTGGTGCAGGTGGTGCTGCGACTGCTGCAGAAACAGGTGGTGCTTCATATATCGGAACGACCAGCAATGCAATCGTGGCTGCTGGTGGCGGTTGCATGAACTTTGGAACAGAACGAGGATTGGCTGGTGCTTCCACTGCAGGTTGTCGTGGAAATAACAACACGGGACAGAGCAATATCGGTATCGCAACGCAAGGCAATCGTGGCGGTCTTGGTGCAGGTGGTTCTGGTACTGCTGCTGGTGGCGGTGGTGGCGCAGGTGCAGTAGGTAATGTTGGCACAGACAATGTTGTCGGTGGCTCTGGCGGTGCAGGTGCAGACATTTCAGCATTCTTAGGTCAATCTGCTGGTACAACCTATAGAGGTGGTGGTGGTGGCGGTGGTTGCTCTAATGGCACTGGTGGTGCTGGTGGTGTAGGTGGCGGTGGGAAGGGAACTAATTCATCTTCTGCTTCTGCTGTTGCTGGAACAGCAAACACAGGTGGCGGTGGTGGTGGAGGAGACGGTTCGTGGGCTGCTGCTGCTGGTGGTTCGGGAATTGTTTATGTGAGATGGGCGGTGAACGCATGAGACCAAGTGGGTATGTGAGTGCAGGTCAGGTACAGCAGATTGCGTACACGCCTTACGGGAATGGATCGGGTGGTTCTTCTTCCACGATCACCGTGTCTGGTCAGTCGTACACGCTTCTGTCTTTCACGAGTGATGGCACTTTGACTGTGAACCGATCTGGTTTGTTTGATGTGCTTCTTGTTGGTGGCGGTGGCGGTGGCGGTTCAAGTTCAGACGCTCAGTACGGTGGTGCTGGCGGTGGCGGTGGGGCAGTAGTTGAATCAACGATTTACATTCCAGCAGGAACTCAATCCATCACTATCGGTTCTGGTGGTGCAATAAACGGTGGTTCTGGAGGTAATGCTGCCTGTAACGGTGGTGTGTCTAAAGTTGGCTCAATAATCTTCGCCACTGGTGGAGGTGGCGGTTCATCTTCTGCTGAAACTGGTACAGGCCCACAAGCACGAAACGGTGGCTCAGGTGGAGGTCGTGCGTATTTCAACGACAGCAACTATGGACTTCCAGACGGCTGCGGATATGGATTCCGAGGTGGCACTGGTGGAGGTAGTGGTGGTGCTGGTGGCGGTGGCGGTGCTGGAGCAATAGGTGGCAATGCGTCTGGTTCATATGTTGGTGGTACTGGTGGTGCTGGTCGTGACATTTCTCTGTGGATAGGACAGTCTGCTGGTACTACTTACAAGGCTGGCGGTGGTGGTGGAACAGGGAGTTCTGGTGGTACTGGCGGTACTGGTGGTGGTGGGAATCGTGGTTCTGCTGGAACGGCTAATTCTGGCGGTGGCGGTGGTGCAAATAACACTGGTGGTTCAGGCATCGTTTATGTTCGTTTCCGTGACAACGCATAAGGAGAAACTATGTCGCAGTATTTCGCACAACTAAACGAGAACAATGTCGTGACTCACGTTGCTGTCGTGACAGCAGAGTTCATGGCAGAGAATCCAGATCGCTATGAAGGTCGATGGGTTGAGACCTTCTTTGACACGAAAGGCAAAACCTACGCTGGCATTGGGTTCACCTATGATGAGGACACTGAGGATTTCACTCCTCCTGTAGCACCAGAGCCACTAGCCGATCCTGAGTGACGGCCACCTGCTGAACGGCACTTAGGCTGCGCCGTTTGATATTGTGAAACGCGATGCCAAGTTCAGACACCTTCTCGCGTTTTAGGACACTTCCAGTTGACCCTGCAACATCTGCGGCTGCCGTGACTCCCCACAATACGAACGACCTCACTTACGTCACGCGCGCGTTGTACGTAGGTACAGGTGGGGACGTCAAAGTGAATATGGCAGACAGTGGCACTGTCACATTTGTGGGTGTGCCAACTGGAACTACTCTCGCGGTTCGTGCGTCGCGCGTTTATTCAACAGGCACTACGGCCACCGATATTGTTGCTTTGTGGTGATCCCACGTGATGATATCGCCTTCGGCGATCACGGTTAGTCGTGGCGGCATTTCGTTTGATGCCTTATCGGCGTGGCTTGCAGGCGTTGCGCAAGCCCTCAAACTTGACGATCTAATTCGAGGGGTCTTGGACAACGACTTCTTGTTGTGAGAACCTCAAGATGGTCGCGCTGGATCATTGCGCTCGCACCGCTGATCGCTCTCGGCCTGACTAGCACAGAAGCGCGCGCAGAGGCGCAGGTAGGGCTTTACGCAACTGGCTACATTTATCCGTCCGACCAGATACCTGTGCGATCAACCAGTCTATATCCGACGTGCGGCTCAGAGGTTGAGAACAACATCAACCGCAACTTTGATGGTGAACCTTTCCAAGCCTGCGGATGGGATTTCTTTATGGTGCACTACGAGGGCTTCATCCAAATCCCTGAGCATCAAACCATCGAGTTCATGGTGGCGGCAGATGATGGTGGGACGGTCTCTATCGCAGGAGCCGAATTTGGGACATGGAATCTTAAGGGATGCTCGTGGAGCGCGCCTGCTGATCTGTCTGGCCTTGAAGGGGAGCAGCCTCTTGATGGGTGGTTCTTCGAGTACGGTGGCGGCACATGCTTTATGCTGGCGTGGAAAATTGATGACGAGTATTGGGAGATAGTTCCAGATTGGGCATATACAACGGAATCCACACCGTCGACAACGACCTCTACTACTACTGTCCTCGAAACGACTGTCCCTGCCACCACCACTACTTCTACGACGCTTCAGGCAACTACGACAACGCCAAGTACGTCGACAACAGCATCAACGATATCCACCACAACATCTAGCACCTCCTCCACCACAACGACAACTGAACCAGAAACCACAACGACTTCATCTACGAGTACGTCGCTAGTTGCCACGTCAACCACACAAGGATGGGTATCTCCACCGCCATCAGCCACGACTGAACCTTCCACGACGGCTCCAACAACAACCACAACGGAAGAACCAGCACCCCAAACATCAGAAGCAACAGTTCAATCCACTCCATCTACCGACCTCCCCGTCGCAACAACTGATTCGCCGTCCACCACACGCCCAACAGAACCAGCCACGTCCGTGCCTGTGGAAACTGCCACCACACAAGCAGAATCAACAACCACACTTCCCGACCTCCTTGACGGCTCGAACGACCCACAGTTTAGTGAGGTTGAGGCTGAACAGGCGCGCGCATTAGTCGACGAGGCCATAAATGACGGGCTGACAGCCGAGGTTGTCGCGGCTTTGGCTGCTGATCCAGCCGTCATCGAGAACGTGAGCGTTGACCAAGCAGCGGAAATCTTTGAAGCCCTGAATGACGCGTCGTTAACCGACGCACAGGTGGATGCCGTTACTGAAGTCATGAACAATGCGCCTGATGAAATCAAAGAGGAGTTCGAGTCGGCGGTCAACATATTCGGCAAGGGCTTTGACAATTACGTTCCTCTCGGCTCGAGCATCTCGGTCGGGGTTCGTCGAGTGGTGATCGCTTCCAGTGCGCTATTATCGGCTGTGCCGAGCGTTCGGGCCGAGGGAACTAGCAGGCGGCAAAGGGTCTGAACATGGAAAAGTGGCTAGAAGAAGCGCATGGCTTGGTCTGGACGCTGGCTGGCACGGGCATGGTGCTGATCACACTTAGCGGCCAAACACTCAAGTGGGGTGTCATCATCAGCGTTCTGGGCCTTTTGTTACACTTGGGGCTGTCCGTTCTTAAAGGAGACAATTGATGACGAAGGCTAAAGAGATCGCGCAGAGATTGGCGTCTCTGTTCTTGATGAATGCTTTGGGTATCATCACGGGATCGGCGATCATCGCGCCTGAACTCGAAGTTTGGAAGTCGGCTGCCCTCGCTGGATGTGTGGCCTGTTTTAAGGTGGCGGAAGCCCTCGCTCGAGCGTCTGTTGATGGGTCGCTCACGAAGGATGAAATTGACGCCGCGTTCGGTGGCAATCCGTCCGCGAAGTCAAAGCCTCGTCGCAAGTAGGGCTGCTGAAACATGGCCAAGAAGGGGCAAAACCTGCTTCCCATTGCGAAGGTGCGGCTTCCAGCCGATCTCAAGGGTGTGGAGAACGGCAAACTACCCAAAGAACTGCTACGGCCTATCAAGCCGTCTGGTCGAATGCATCATCGCGCCGCGCTCGGGTGGCAGGCTTTGCAGATTCTTGCGGCTCGAGAAGGCTTGACGCTGGTTCATGTTGGCGATTACAGGCCGTATGAGCAGCAGTTAAGCCTGTTTATGTCCCGAATGAAGGACTATCCCGACGCCAAGAAGGCCGAACAGACGACACGCAAGTTTGATGGCAAGGTCTGGTATTTGCATCAGGGTGCGCCAGTCGCCACGCCTGCTACATCGAATCACGGGTGGGGACTGGCCATTGACGCCGCCCTGAAGGACGCTAAGGGCCAGATCGTCACGATCACAGCCAAACCGAAGGGTGCGAAACGCTCTGGTCTTGACTTCCTCCTTGAGTTTGCTGAACCTTGCGGCTTTTCATGGGAACTTCAGAGCGAGGCATGGCACGTGAGGTGGGTGGTAGGCGACCAAGTGCCTGCCCTCGTCCTCGACACGATTGCACAGGGCGCGTAATCAATGGATATGGGCCTGTCTGGCGTGTTGGCGGCCCTCATTTCGGCGGTCGGATTGGTGCTGGCGACCCTCGTGCAAAAGGTGCGCAGAGAGAACAGAAATGACCACGCGGTGGTGATCGAGGAACTAAGATGGTTGCGACGCCTAGTAGAGAAGGTAGACGCAAAACATGACGCACACATCCAAGCCTTCCACGACAGTGAGGCAAAGCCTTCGAGCCGAAGTCGAGCGCGAACGAACAAGACAGGGCTGTAGAGACCTAGAGGATTTTCTGGCCTCGGCGGATGAGGCGGATCGGGCCGAGTGGCTCGAGGTGCTCGCCGACACGCAGATTCAAACGGCTCAAATTCATCGGGTGCTGAAAAAGCGCGGAATCATCGTCTCGTACTCGACAGTCGCGCGCTACCGAGATCGCTTAAGGCAGGACGCATGAACTTGCGGAACGAAATCAACGCCGATAACGAGGACACGTCAGAACTCTCAAAGGTGCGGCGTCAGCGTGACTCCGCTAAACACGAACTTGATCGAGTCCGCGAGGAACTTGATTCTTTGAGGCGATCCTTAGAAGTCGTGTCTCAAGTTGAGCGCACTAACATCAAGCCACCAAAATGGCTTGCGCCGACAGCGACAAAGAAAACCTCTGCGACCCTCGTGGTGATGCTGTCCGACCTTCATCTTGACGAGGTTGTTAATCCAGACGAAGTGGACGGACTTAACGCCTACAACCGCGAGATAGCACGCCTACGGCTTCGCAAGTGGGCCAACAACGTCATCAAAATGGCTCGCGACCATTTCAACGGTGTCTCCTACGACGGAGTGGTGATCTTGCTCGGCGGCGACATCTTCTCGGGAGACATCCACGAAGAACTCAAGGAAACGAACTCCGACACGCTGCTCGGCTCGATGTTGTTCTGGTCAGAAGAATTGGCTGCTGCGATAGACATGCTGCTCACAGAATTCAAACAAGGACAGGTTGTGTCGGTGGTCGGGAATCATGGGCGGACGACCCGTAAACCTCGAGCCAAACTTCGCGCACGCACCAACTTTGACTGGTTGCTCGCCAAAATGCTCGAACGCCACTTCACGAAAGACAAACGCGTCAACTTCATTATCCCTGAGGGAGCAGACGCTTACTTTGAGATCTACGGGCAGGGCCATCTCCTGACGCATGGTGATCAGACTAACGGCGGCGGCGGTATCGGCGGAATTTGGCCTCCCGTCATGCGGTTGCGCGCTCGTAAAGCCGAACGGTATCTCGCTGTCGGTGGGCAGTTCCTCACTCTCTGGATGGGCCACTGGCATCAATACATCTCAACCCCGAGCCTCGTGGTGAACGGCAGCCTTAAAGGGGTCGACGAGTACGCCTTTTTGCAGAACTTCCGCTACGAACTGCCACAACAGGCTTTGGCTATTGTGGCTCCGAATCACAACATCACGGTGCACGCGCCCGTGTTCTGCGTCGACCGCAAGGCCGAGGGCTGGTAGCCGCCTAAAAGGACATTCGTCCTACTTGACCCTGCTACACCCTGCCTGTACCGTCTCTGCCGAGGTACAGAAATGGGCTGTGAAATGTGCGACGACAACAAGGTGGTGATCCTGCCGACAGGCGACGATGTCGACCTGTTCCCGTGCCCATGCTGCCAAGCATGGCCACAGGGATTTGGCGGACTCAAAATCAAGGTGCGCGGTCGCATCCACTGGCTGATTCTGCCCTCCGCACCGAACGAGTGCGCCATCTACCAACCGAGGAGAATCAAATGAAAGCCAAGAGAGTCAAGGTTCCAACGCTGTTAAAGCAGCGCAAGTTCGTTGGAGCGAACCTACGCGAGATGCGAGTCAAGTCGAATCTCACCCAGACCGCGCTCGCACAAATGTGCGACATTGATCGCAAAACGATCAACCGCATCGAGAACGGCCACTTCTCGCCATCAGTCGACACACTGGTGCGAATCGCCAAAGCCTGCGCCACCACGCCAGCAACCGTGCTGAAAGGAATCGATCAACTGTGAGCATCATCCCACACGAACTCGACGAGGTCACGGAGAGTCCCGAGCGTGAACACTTCCGCGTCAACGACGACGGAGCAGCCGCTTGGGCCATTGAACGGCTCGCCGAGGTGAAAGCCGAGATGGCCAAGCATCAAGCCCTCCGCGACAAAGGAGTGCAGCGTCTGGACGACTGGCTCGAGCACGTGCAGAAGCCTCTGGTGGCGAACGCATCGTTCTTTGAGCATCTGCTCGCCGACTACGCTCGTCGTCAACGGCTCGAGAGCGACCGCAAAACCATCGCGCTGCCACACGGCAAAGTGTCAACCCGAGTGACGAAGCCAAAGTTGCTGATCGATCCTGAGAGGTTCCTCGAGTGGGCGCGCGCCAACCGACCAGCGTTCATCCGCATCAAAGAGGAAGCCAACATCACGGAGATGAATGCGTCGGTGGTGATCCAAGACGCCAAAGTGATCGATCCTGACACGGGTCAAATCATCGACGGCGTGTCGGCCACAAGCGAAGAGTTGTCAATCAAAATAACGGTCAACGAGGAGGAAAATCAATGACCATGTTCCAGCCAGCAACAAAGAAACAGGCACGCGCCCGTGTCGCCATGTCTGGGCCATCAGGCTCAGGCAAAACGATGTGGGCATTGATCTGGGCCACGACGCTCGCCAACGGCGGCAAGGTGGCATTCATCGACACCGAACGAGGATCGGCATCCCTGTACGCCGACCGCTTCCAGTTCGATGTGCTTCAGATGGCTCCACCGTTCCACCCAGATCGACTCATCCAAGCCCTCAACGACGCCCAGAAAGCAGGATACGACGCGGTGATCGTTGATTCGCTCACACACTTCTGGAGTGGAGCAGGCGGCGTGCTCGAGATCGTCGACGAGGCTTCGGCACGCTTCAAAGGCAACAGCCACGCTGCATGGCAGGTTGGCACACCGATCCAGCAAAAGATGGTGGACGCGCTGCTCGCCTTTGACGGGCATCTCATCGCCACGATGCGAGCCAAAACCGAATGGGTGATGGAACAAGGCCAAAACGGCAAGATGACGCCACGCAAGGTTGGTCTCGCACCGCAGCAACGCTCAGACATCGAGTTCGAGTTCACGCTGTTCTTGGACATCGATCACGAGCACCGCGCGACGGTCGGCAAGACACGGTACGCCAAGTTCCAGAATCGTGTGATCGGCCCCGACGACGCTGTCGGTGCTGCTAAAGACTTCGCCGAATGGTTGATGTCTGGTGAAACCGCAACGCCAGCCGTCAAAACCGTGACGCCGAGCGAGCCTGTCGCAGAACCTGCGCCAATCGCAGCCATCGCCGAGATTCGTGCACGCGTTAACGCGCTACCTGCTGAAGCCAAAACAAAACTGCGTGGAACATGGAATCAGATTCTGCTTCCAAAGATCGAACTGCTAACCGCCGATCAGGTCACGCTCGCGCACGCAGCCATCGACGCCGTCACAGAGTTTGACGACGGCGAACTTCTCGACGCATAAACCTCGTTCCCCACAAGGTGCGTCGAGTCGCTACCTGCCGCAGGGTCATGGTCAACCCTGCGGCAGGAGCATTTTGGGCGTGACGACGCGCACCCGAGGAGAAGGACAGTGCGCGCCGACCAGCACTGAGACTGGCTAAATGAATCTATCCGACAAAGGACGGTAACCATAGTTGCGTTGCATCTCTGTTGATGGCATAGTGGCGCGCGAGGAGGCCGCATGAGCGGATTATTGCTAGACGAACAGTTCGTGGCCGTGTTCCCAAGCCTTGTGAAACGGTTGGGTGGAATGAACGAGGCGGCGGTGCTCCAGACTGTGCACTTCGCCAGCCGTTTGAGTGAGGTGCATCACGAAAACTTTGTGTGGGTCGAATTGACTTCAACGGCGATTAGCCGTCAAACAGGGCTGTCGAGCGATCAAGTGTTTCGCGCTCTGTCAACGCTTCGGGAGCAGGGTGTGCTGATCGCTAAGACAAGCCCGAAGGGTGGCCGCAAATTGATCTGGCGAATCGACATGGACATCCTCGAGGGGATACCGCGAAATCGCGGAATCGATACCGCGAAATCGCGTAATGCATTCCGCGAATCCGCGACATCCACTACATATAAAGAAGATAAAGAAGAATCTAAGAACAACACTCTTTTCCCTGAAGCGAAAATCCTTCCGATCCGACCGTCTGAGCCACCGAACGGAAGCACGGTGGTGATCGCCTTCGTTGAGGAGTTCAAAGCCGCCCACTCCCGTGAGCCTGATTCGGGGTCTGTGGGCAGAATCGGGCAGACCGCTAAACGGCTGCTGAAAACAGGCTCAACCGTTGACGATCTGGTTGAGGCGGCGAAACTGTGCGCTCGAGCAGGCCACGCCAACCTGTCGGCCAGCCTGCTGAAACACATCGCCAAACCCACAGAGCCGAAGGGCTTCAAAGGAATCAGGGAGTTCCTTGATGACGAAGAATGAGGTCGCCAAACTGCTCGCTATCTGTAGCGCAGCCTTTCCCCATGTCACCGTGTCAAAAGAAACCGCGTCCGTGTACGCCGAAATGCTCGGCGATCTCGACTTTGAGCAGGCTTTGCGAGGCCTTCGTCGAGTGCTTGCAACCAGCCACTTCTTCCCATCAATCGCGGCGATACGAGACGCCTACGTCGCAGTAAGTGGGCATCGCCCACCATCAATCGAGGAAGCGTGGGGTGAGGTGATCAATGCCGCCAAAACAGTCGGCGCGTCAACGCTGCCAACATGGAGTCATGAAGCAGTCGCTAGTGCAGTCTCGGCTCTAGGATGGAGAGAAATCTGCATGGCCGATAACGCGAGCGTCCTGCGCGCCCACTTCTTCAAAGTGTACGAAGGCGCGGTCAAAACGGTGCTCGAGCGCGCACTCCCATCAAACGCCAGACCAGCGTTGAATTCGTGAAGCGTTCCAAGCCGATCCGTCGCACGCCACTCAAGCGTGGCCAGCCACCGAAAAGGAAAACCATGCTCAAAAACAAGCGCGGAGACAGTGCCAAACTCCGCAAAGCCCGAAACCTCTCCTTCGAGCGCGCAGAAGGCCTCTGTGAGGCCTTCTGGGAGGGCTGTACGCGCAGAGGCGAGGCAGCCCATCATGTGCGCCGCAGATCGCAAGGAGGAGCCGACACACCCGAGAATCTGCTGATCGTCTGCACCCACTGCCACACACAAATCCACGCAAACCCCGAAATAGCGCACCATAAAGGACATCTGAAGTTCGGCGAAGATGCTTGACCCAAACCTCGACGACCTTTACCGTGATCCTGTGGCCTACGTGACGAGCGTCCTGCACTACGGCAAACGGCCCGTCACCCTGAACGCCGAACGTCGAATGCATCACTTCGAGCGCGCCAAAATCGTTAAAGAGTGGCGCAACGCATTTGCGTGGCTCGCCAAACTCAACCATGTGCCACGCCACGACCGAGTGGTGATAATCGCCCAACCCCATCTCAAAGGCGGCAGAATGCAGGACTGCGACGCCTGCCACCCATCCGTCAAAGCAGCCATCGACGGCTTAGTCGACGCTGGAGTGCTGATCGACGACAGCCCACCGCACGTCCTCGAGATTCGCTACATGGCCCCTCTCCCGTCAAGCGACGACGGTCTCACGATCACAGTCATCTCCCGAAACACGACCGAAAAGGAGCCAACCACATGAACGAACCCACCCTGCCGTACAACGGCCACTCAGGTGCAGTGACCGCCTCCGACACATCGCTCGAGCGCGCCCTCGCCGAGGACGCGAACGGCACGACCGCCGCCCGATGCAACCTGATCCTCGAGCACCTCAAGATGCGCACACACGGCCTCACATGGGCCGAACTCGGTGCGATGCTGAATCTTCATCACGGACAGGTGTCGGGCGCACTATCGATCATGCACAAAAACGGGCAAATCTTTGCGCTTCGCGCCAAACGGAACCGTTCCCACCCCTACGTCCACGCCTGCTACCGCGACCTTTACGAACCCACCCACCGCTTCGATGAGCCAGTCAAAACGAAAGCCAGACAGGAACGCGAAGCCCTACAGGAACTACTTGAGGCCGTCGACGCGCTCCTCGATCAAACCACATGGGACACGATCCGCAGGCTACGAGTCGCCCGAGCGACCGTGTCCGATATCGACATCCAGTAGCGTCAGCCACCTCACCCTGCTAAAGTAAGCGCGGTAAAGGCAGGAGACTCATGGCTACCCAAACCCAAGACCCCGAACTCGTCAACGCGCTACTTCAAAAAGCCGCCGAACTAACGGAAATGATGCGTCAACATCAAACCGCCGTCCAACGCATCGGCGAGCACCGCCGAGTGGTGATCCGATCCTTACGCGAGCACGGCTGCCCCTACCGCCTCATCGCCACCACCTGCGGCGTAACCGACCAAGCCCTCTACGCAGACCTAAGGAAGCACCCAGAATGAACCCCACCTACCGTCTAGTGGTGATCCCCGACGACGAACGCCTCGAGTCCGTCAACGCCTACATTTGGGCTGTCACAGCCGACATCGGAGAAGCCAAATGGCTGGTAATCGCCGAGAACGCCGACGACGCCATCCACATCGCTGTCGGTCGAAGCGGCATCGCTGCGCCAGCCCTCACTGTAAAACGGGCCACGTTTGCCGACCTTGACGCTGTGATCGACGCCGACTAGCCCCAAACGGTGCTGAAACCGCGCAACCGCGCGGAACAACGGGATAGTTGACTTCATACCCTCAATGCCCCTAAACTGGGGTCAAGGAGGTCATCATGGAACACGAAGAACCACGACTGGTCAGCCAGTACGGTGAGGATCGCACAGGGTACGGGGATCACGTCTCCGTGAGCACATTCTCGTGGGAGGTCTTGGAATACCGAGACATCCAGTGCGAGATCGAGTACCAGTTCATCGGGTACGACGACGAGGGCGGCGACATCATCCTCCCTCGCTACGTCCTCGCAATGGAGACGAGCAAGGGACGCGTTGAAGAACGCTACGAAAGCGAGTGGATCGTTGCTCGTCGCATTGACTACCTACTTGACTCCGCCGAAGGGGTGGCGCACTCCGACGACACCGAGCAACTCGTCCGAGACAACGAAACGGCCAGCCGATGACCAAGTGCCGCTACTGCCAAGACGAGGTGATCTGGCGCACCAGCGCAAAAGGCAACAAATACCTCGCCGTCCAAGCAGAGATTCGTGGAGACGACGGGCGCATCATCAAAGTGATCTACCCTGCCCACGAATGCCGTGCCACACCCGAGGAACGCGCAGCCATCGACGCTGCCCGACCAGCCGCACCATTCAAACGCGGAG
>Ga0129333_10004660_pt1 | contig 12826 bp, 5 predicted proteins | sample CPB6_08_DNA_FD_94474 | JGI IMG/M metagenome (GOLD analysis project Ga0129333, IMG submission 94474) | Freshwater to marine salinity gradient microbial communities from Chesapeake Bay, USA - CPBay_Sum_0.6_0.8_DNA | ecosystem: Environmental > Aquatic > Marine > Coastal | place: USA: Chesapeake Bay... | reverse complement strand
CCACCAGCCCCTTGCACAAGCCCCAGGAAGGTGGTTGCAAGTAATACGGGGGTATTCGTCAATGGCAAGGCTCTTGCGGTCCAGGGAGACGTTCTCAGGGCTGAGACGAATATCCGAATTGCCACTGGATCTTCTACGGTTTTTGTGGTATAATACTTAGGTACATCGAGGTAATTAGACATGGCAAAGCGTCCTTCACTGACCAGTAAAGTTGTAATCGAATCCAAGCCCAAGAAGAGTCGTCAAGGGTGTGGCAAACACACGAAGTACTCTGCATCAAGCCGTAACGGAGCACGTAAGCGGTATCGTGGACAAGGATCGTAAATAATATTGAAGCGGTATTCGAGATTTTCGAGTACCGCTTTTTTTTGTTAAATATCAATATTATATCTCTGACACAATGGGGATAGAAACCCCCTTTAAAAGTTCTGTTTCCAATATACAGGAGTAAAACAGATATGGCTATCAGTCCAGTAGATAAAAGTGACGAATTTAGAAAATCTGGGATGAAATTAATCACAGAATTATCATGTGAACCATTATTACGTAAAAGTAGAAAAAACAAACACTATTCTATTCCAGAAGATCGTTTAGAAAGGCAGTGTGGCGGTAAAAATGGGTTTGATGATTTTGTTGAAAGGTTTGATGAATGAACATAAATAACTTTAAATAAAATAGGTTAAATGTGTCCGATTTCAAACAATTTAAAGATCTCAGCATAACATTTAAGCCTCATCCTGTTACAGGTGATTTAATTGTCGTAAAAGATGAGGCTGATGTTAAGCAATCAATAGTAAATTTACTTCTTACTAATAAAGGAGAGAGATTTTTTAATTCTGATATTGGTGCTTCAATTACTGAACTTTTATTTGAAGCTTTGGATTACGGCACTGCATCATTAGTCCAATCTTATATTAGTGATACGTTGAATAGATATGAGCCAAGAATTCGTATTTTATCTTTATCAACAGTTCCAAATTTTGATGACAATGGTTTTGATGTAGATTTAGAATTTGAAATTGATGGTAGGGAAGATTTACCAGTAAATGTTAGTTTCTTTTTAGAGAGAACCCGCTAAATGGCTTATACACAGCTCACAAATCTAGATTTCACTCAGATTAAAACAGCACTTAAAGATTACCTGCGATCACAGTCTGATTTTACTGGATATGATTTTGAGGGCTCTACTTGGAGTCATTTACTAGACGTTCTTGCGTATAATACTTATTATACGGCATTTAACACCAATATGGTGGTGAATGAACTGTTTTTAGATTCGGCAACTTTGAGAGACAACGTTGTTTTAATTGCAAAACAACTTGGTTACATACCAAAATCAATTACATCGCCAAAAGCTGTTGTAAATTTTAATGTAAATTTTAGTGGTTCATCACCGAGCACAATTACATTAAAAAAAGGTTCTGGATTTGTGACCACATATGATGGAAAAATGTATAATTATGTTGCAACAACAGATTACAAACAAGTAGTAACAGGTGGAGTAGCGCAATTTAGAAATGTTCCTATTCACGAAGGTACTGTAATTACAGATTCATATGTTGTTAATACTTCATTAACTTCTCAAAAATTTATTATTGACAATCCATCAATTGACACAACCACAATTATAGTAAAGGTATTTCCTTCACAATCTTCAACTAATTATGTTTTGTACGATCAAGCTAAAAATATTTTAACAGCGACTCCTAATTCAAACATCTATTATATTAATGAAATTGAAGATGAAAGATATGAAATTGTGTTTGGGGATGGAGTTTTAGGAAGAAAATTACTTCATAATGAGTATATTGAAATATCTTACTTAATTACAAGTGGTCCAGAAACTAATGGAGCTAAAGTCTTTACCTTTAGTGGCGTTTTGGAAGATGATTCTGGTAATTCAAATTATTCAATTTCAATTACGAATTTACAGACAGTTTCGGCTTCAGAAGGTGGAGAAGAGATAGAATCAATATCAAGTATTAAATATAACGCTCCATTAAACTATGGTGCTCAAAATCGAGCCGTTACTTCATCTGACTATAGCGTTATTATCAGAAATATATACCCAGCGATAGCAGATATTATTGTATACGGGGGTGAAGAAGCTTCTCCTCCCGAATATGGTAAAGTTAAAGTAGTCATAAAACCAGAAAATACAAGTAGGTTATCAAATTTCACTAAACAAGATATTATCAGAAAATTAAAGCCCTATATGGTTGGTTCGGTGACGTGCGATATAGTAGATCCTTCAATTGTGTATATTGAAGCAAATAGTTCAGTATTTTATGACACATCAACAACTACATTATCTCCTATTGAAATAAAATCGAAAGTTTTAGAATCAGTACAGAATTATTTGAGTTTATCAGAAACAGAAAAATTTAATGGTAAATTTAGATACAGTAAATTTGTTTCTGTTATTGATAATGCAGATCATTCAATAAGATCAAATAGAACTAGAATAAATCTGAGAAAAGATTTTTATCCTTTGCTGAATACAAAATCTTATTATGAACTTTGTTTTCAAAATGAGTTTGATCTCGATTGCGATATTCCTAGTGTTACTTCAACTGGAATGGTGGTAAGCCAATATCCTAGTTATACTACGTATTTGGAGGATCGTAATGGCAAAATGGTACTATATAGAATAGATTCTGGTCGTAACGAAAAAATAGTTCTCAATAATTTTGTGGGAACTGTGGATTATATGAAAGGTGAAATTAAATTAAATGATTTAACGATTATAAAGGGATCATATGATGATAATAAAATACAAATAAGAGTAAGACCAAGATTTAATGACATCATTGCATCTAGAAATGTATATCTAGATGTTGATATTGAAAACAGCAATTTTACTGCATATCCAGAGTAAGTTAAATGTATAAAACTAACAGAAAAATTTCAACTTTAGTTGAATCGCAATTACCAAGTTTTATTGCTTCTGAATATGAATATTTTTCGAAATTTATTGAAAAATATTATCAGCATTTAGAATCTACTGGAAATGTATTAGATATCATCAATAATATCACAACATACACTGATATAGATTTTTATGAAAGTGATGTATTCACAAAATATACTACAGTAACTTCAAATTTTTCGGCTTCTGCTAATACTATTACAGTTGAAGATGCTAGCACATTCCCGAAAGAAAATGGTTACATAAAAATTGATAATGAAATTTGTTTTTACCAAGATAGAACAGATACACAATTTCTGAATGTAAGTAGAGGAGTAAGTGGCACTACAAAATTAGGCGATTTATACGAAAGCTCTACTTTTGTAACTACAAATTCAGCATCACATTTTTCTGGTGCAAAAGTATATAATTTAAGTAACTTATTTTTATATGCTATAGCAAAACATTTTGAAAATCAATATTTAAAAAGTTTTCCAGAAAAATATTTAAATGATTCGGTAAACAAAAGATCTTTAATTAAAAATATAAAGCAATTTTATCAATCAAAAGGTACAGAATCATCAATTAAGTTTATTTTCAATTGTATTATATCGAACACAGCTAATAATGTTCCAGAAGTATTTTATCCAAAAGATAGTACATTAAAATTATCAACATCTGATTGGTCTAGCACTTATTCAATTAGAGTTAAAGTTCTTTCTGGAAATGCTTTTAATTTATTAGGAAAAGTTATTCGTCAAGATGTAAACGGCATAATTTCTTCTGCTGTAGTCGATAATGTTTTCCAAAGAAATATATCAGGAACTTCTTTTTATGAGCTTGTTTTAGCTCCAGATTCTGTAACTAGAGAATTTAAAATTGCTTCGAAAACAAAATTAAGAACAGAATTATTAAGCACAGAAACTAATAGAATTAACGTCAACTCTACGTATAATTGGCCTAAAATAGGCAGTTTATCGATAAATGACGAAATTATAAATTATTCGGTTCAAAATATTACACAACTTTCTATAGTATCAAGATCAAATCCAACTACACAACCAGTAAATTCTAATGTTTACAGTTTATCAGAACAAATAACATGTGATGATGTAAAATTTATTATATTTGGAGTTTGGTATAATCCTTTATATACTGACAATATTACATATTGCTCAAAAAATGACTCTATACAATTCAATACTTTTGGAGTAACATCTAAAGATCCAATAATTTACAATAAAACTACAAACAGTAATAGATGGTTATTCAGTAATACATCACCAAATGTATTAAATAATCCAACAATTCAGCAGGCTGTATCAAAATTTTCTGTAGATGTATCAGCAATTTTTGAAAATTTTGAGTACTATTATATCTGCTCATCAGGATTGCCATCACATGAAATTTTAAATAGTCAAGTTTCCCTTATTCCATCAGAACAAAAAATACTACGCTTAATTAAAAAATCTCCATCTACAACAACAGAAATATATAAAACCCCTTCCAGAGACGTAGGTATTTTTGTAAATGGAGTTTTAGCTTATGGATGTAAGGATGACGAGTACATTTCTTACGGGAAAATTATTTCTTCGGAAATATTAAATAGTGGATCTGGTTACACAGAAGCGCCATACGTTTTAATAGATGGGCAACCAGGAAAGGCAATTTCGTCTATTGCAGGTGGTGTTGTAGAAAATATTCAAATTACAACTAATGATATTTTTTCATCAACTCCAAGTGTAGAAATAGTTTCGGGAAGAAATGCAACGGCAAGAGCTGTTGTAACTAAAGATACAATTACAAGTATTAAAATAATAAACCCAGGAGAATATTATTCAGCTCCACCTAAAGTAATAATTACAGATTCAACTGGAAAAGGAAAATTTGCAGAATATAAAGCAGTTTTAAACTCTTACGGGCAAGTTGTAAATTTCATTCAAATTAATGAAGGAAAATTTTATAGTCAAGGGAATGTCAACGTAGAATTAGTAGAAGATGCTAGAGGAACAGAAGCAAAAGCGAGAGTAGAGATAAAAAAATGGTATAAAAATAGACATTATATAAATTCTACTAAATTAGATTCTTCGAACGGCTATTTATTTCAGGATTTTGGTTCGGTTAATTTGTCAAATAAAACATATGGATATGGTTATGTGGCAAATCCAAAAAGATTGAGATATTCTTTATCAGATAATATACAAGAAAATTTAACAGATGAAACTTTAGTTAAAACACATTCTCCAATATTAGGATATGCATATGATGGCAACCCAATTTATGGTCCATATGGGTACTCAAATCCATTAGATAACTCTTCTCCAATTGTGAGAATTGTTAGTGGGTATGTTCAAAATAACACTAGAACTTTTGGACCTTCTACTACTCAATACCCAATAGGATCCTTCGTGGATGATTTTACGTGGGTTTCCACAATAACTTCTGGTAAAACATCATTAGATAAAAATAATGGAAGATTTTGCGTAACTCCAGAGTATCCAAATGGAACTTATGCGTATTTTATAACAATTACTACTAATAACACTCCAGTATTTCCGTATATTTTAGGAGAAAATTATTATTCACTCCCAACTGAATTAAATTATTCATCAAGTATTTCGCAAGATAATTTACCAAAAAATATAACTAGAGTAAAAAATTATACAGAAATTAATGGTATTGGAGCAAAAGCTGTAGTTGATGAAATATTTACTGGATCTATTGATAAATTTGATGTACAATATTCAACACAATATTTTAAAGTTGGAAGTTCTTTAATTATTGATAATAATCAAACAGAAGGTAAAGATATACAAGCTAAGGTTTCTTCTGTAAAGGGGAAACCAGTATCTTCTATAGAATCACAACAAACAAAAACTGTTTTGTTAACTACGTCAAAACCAGTGTATTTTTATGATGGAGATTTAGTAACACAAAATTCTACAAATGCTACTGGCACAATTGTCGGCAATATTTTTGATTCAAATACTGTTTTACTTCGTAATGTAAGTGGAATATTCAATACATCTAATTTAATATCATCAAGTACAAATGTAATTAAAATAATTACTACAGAAAATTGTACTTTTAGTTCTGGAGAAACGTTATATTTAACTAATAATGATAATTCAACATTAGCTACTGGAATTATCTTGAATTCTATATCTTTCCAAAACACAATAAAAGTTAAAGTGTTGACAGGACAGTTTTCTGCTGTCAATACACACTATCTAAAGAGTTCTAATTTAAATGATAGTACTGGTATTTTTATATCTTCTATTGAATCTATAAGTCAAGGTATACAATTAACCAATTTAAGTGAAAATGTGGCATTGGTATCTACGACACAGCCACATAATTTATCAGTTGGAGATATTGTTAACATAGATATTAATCCAAATGATCAAACAACAGAAACAACATATTATGTAAGGAAAAAATATTATCAATCCATAACATTATCTACACCTTCTATTAATTCTCAAATTGATAGTACAGGAATAAGCAGATATGATTATTTAAATGGAGGCTATGATTACACGACTGGTGAATATCTTGATGTAGAATTAATATTTAATGATACCACAAGTATAAGGCAAAATGTGGGAAATGCGGGAAATATTAATAATGCTAGAGCAAATATCACAGTAAATAATATAAATGGTACTGGAAGAGGAATAGCAAAGATTGATTCTATTACGTTTGAAGGATCTGGTTACAAGAAAGGAGATGTATTAACTGTAGCAGATGAATCATTGACTAGATTACCTAATAGTCTTTCTACTCAAAGATTATTACTTGTCGTTGATCATGTTGGATTCTCGAAAGAACAAACTATTCTTACAGTGAGTAATGTTAATAATATTTCTATCGATGATGATATAATAATCGATGACGAAATTATGACAGTTAGTGATGTAAATGTGCCAGCGAAAAAAATAACAGTTATTAGAGGAACAAACAATACTGCTATTACCGATCATTACAATGCAACATTCATTAATTTATACAATCCAAAGTACAGATTTACTCAAAATACTAGACCTATTGGAATTGCTCAGAATAATCCATATATCTCTAAATTTGAAAATAATACTTTAACAGTTTTTTATGATTATAATGTTACTAATCCAAATAGTTTAACTTCAACTTCTACATTTAACGATTCAAGTACACCAGCAAAAGCAGTAACTATCAATAGTGTTACTTCACCTTATTATCAATTCGAATTTTCAAAAAACAATACTTCAAATTTCGTAAATGACCCTATTATTGATATTACAAACAATTACAAATACAAATTTGATACTAGTCATTCTTCTTTGATTAATACATATTTTGATGTGTCTCCTGCAATTAATAATAATATCATTACATTAGAAATATCAGCAAATTCAATTGAGCCAGGAACTGCAGGATCTTTTTCTATTTTAAAAACAGGATTTACTAATAATTCTTATTTAAATAATTCTTTACAATACAATAAATTAGAAAGCACAAAATACTCAAGATATTATTACTATGATAAAAATAATACTATAAAATCAAATGGATATTTAAATATAATTTCAGATCCACTTCAAGGACAAAAAACAGTTATATACAAATCAGATAATAAATTTGCATATACAATATCAAAAACTCCAGAATTTGATGGTTCTGGGCAAATTTCATACACAACTATTTCAACTTCTGCTATAGGAGAAATAGATAATATAACTATAACTAACCCTGGAAATGGTTATGCAAAAATTCCTATTGTTAAAGGCGTTGAAATAGCGTCAGAATATGAAGCTATTGCTGAAGTAGTATACGATTCTATAAACAAAAATATAAACTCAGTCGTAATTATAAATCAAGGAAGTAATTATTCAAATCCAAAAGTTTATATTAATGGCGATGGTTCGAATGCAAAATTTGAAGTTATATCTGATTCTGGAAAAATAACAAAAATTAATGTTGTAGATAAAGGAAATAATTATACAAAAAAACCATCCATAAAAATTATAGAATCTGATGTAAAAATATTTTTAGATTCTTCTGATGTAGGAAGATTAAAAAATATAAAAACAATTGATAATGGATTTGAATATTCAAATGATTCTTCTATTATAGATGAATTAAAGTTACCCACCATATTATTTTTGTCTAATTTTGATTACGATAGTTTTTATCCTGGAGAACAAATAATTCAAACAGATTTTATAAATGGTCAACAAATAGAAGTATGTTCAGGAATTGTAACTAATGATGGATGGAGATATGGAAGTAATATATTAAAAATTAAAGATATTATCGGATCTTTTGATATTAATCTACCAATAAAAGGTAAAACATCTAATAAATCAGCAAATATAAAAAAAATTATTAACAACAATTTCTCTTCCGATATAAGAGAATATTATGATAATAATGGAAGATATAATTCCGATAAGGGAGTATTAAATTCCTTCTCCCAAAATATAACAGATTCATATTTTTATCAAGATTATTCTTATGTTATAAAATCAAAATCCCAGTTAAGTGAGTGGAAAGACATAATTCTGAACAGTACTCACCCAGCAGGATTTAAAGTATTTGGTGAATTGGCATTAGAGAATAATAGTCTTGTGGGCATGGGTAATAATTTATCTCCATTAGAATCTGTTAGTGTAATTAACGCAGCTGTTAAGACCGTTAGAGTTGTTGATAGTCCAAAAATATTAGTGACAGAAACAATTTTAAATTACGATGATATTAATTTAGAGAGGGGATTTGGATCTATATCAATAGATACTTTTAATAATACAGAAACAGTAACAAAGGAATTAGTGCTCTCTCAAAAATTTGACGGAAGATATGATAGTTCTACTGGTAATCTTGTGGGATCAAAAACATTTACTTTATTAGACAAAAAAACAAGATTAGCATATGCACCTTACAATGAGCAAGAATTGATAATAAGTATTGATGGGGTTTTACAACAACCTAAAAAATCTTTTAAAGTATCTGGAAATCAAATTACTTTCACAGAGCCTCCATTAGGAGAAAGACAAGAAAAATTTGGAAAGAATGATGATGAATATACTACTATACCAGCTCAAAGTTTTTATTGTAAGTCATTTAAATTCAAAGATAATGATTTAAATTCGAAATACTTAAAAAGATTAAGAAATATATCTACAGAATTTGATGGAGTTACAAGTGCATTTAATTTATATTACGAAGATGGAAAAATAGTAAAATTAGATCCCCAAGAAAAGTTAATAGTTTGTTTGAATGGAGTTTTACAAAAGGCTAAAAAATATTATAATGAGCCATTCAAAAATTCTTATTACATAGAATCAAATTCAGATTCTAATATCACGGATAAAATTATATTCAGCAGTCCACCAATATCTCATGATGATTTATATCTAAATTCTGATGAAAGAGTCAATACTTTTGAAAGTTGTTTCATTTATAGCATAGGATCTTATGAAAGATTTACTATAGACAAAACATTAATACCATATAAAAAATCAGGACCATACCTTATTATCAACGAGTTAACAGAAAAAGTTACTCAAATTGATAATTCTTTATATCCTTTAGTTTTTGTCGATGGGGTGCTACAAAATAATAAAAAATCATATGAAATAATTGGAGCAACAATAACTTTCACTGAAGCATTAAATTATTACATTTCAGAATCTGGAGAAGAAATTTACCCAGATATTTCTATTATTTTACCATATGGACGAGATTTAGAAAAATCATTAACTTTATATGATTTCGAGCCAGACACTTATTATAATACAATACTAATCACCTTACAAGGTACAAGTATTTACAACACAGTAAATACTTTATATAACACGTTAACGGATTATGATAAAGTATTGGTTTATCAAGATAATAATTTATATGGGGAGTTAAAAAATATTTCTGGATCTGGTAACAGTGTTATTTTGACTGTTATAAATTCTAAAAATTTAATTAGACAGAATTTTAATAATTCTACTAATATTAAATTTAACATTAATGGATCTGATGAAATAATAACAGGAACGTATAGTATTATTTTTGATTACAAAAAAGATGCGGATGGAAATAAAATTTTACAGTATGGAGCATACACAAATAGATCTTTATATGGAACTTCATATAGAGAACAGATTGAAGAAAGAAGAAAATTAAAGAGAATATGCAAAATATACCCTGGAGATATGATTAAAATTGATGGAGAAGATGAATTCAGAAAAATACTATCAATTTCTAATGATGTTAAACCAAAAAATAATGTTTCTGACGAATATGCATCTTCAGAAATATATACAACAGCATTATCTACAAATTACAATGGTTATCAAATAGGGGAAGGACTTAGTGTATTTGCTGATATATCAAACGGAACTATAACCAAATTGACGTGGAATAGAAAAGAGCTAGAGCTATTTTTTGAAAATGATATTTTACTACAACCAACTGCTTATGGTTATTACACAAATCCTATTTTACAATTTATTCCCGTTGATGGTAATGGGGGTGGAGGAAAAGCTGAAGTGTTAATACATGATGGTCAAATATTGGATGTTTTGTTGATTGATGGTGGGAAAGATTATACTGATAATCCCGTAGTAAAAGTTGCAAGAAAGTTTTCAATAAAAAAACAAAACCCAAGAAAAATAACTTGCAAAATACATACGGGATCAATAACAACATATGCAAACCAAACGTTGGCAATAAGAATAGCTACTACATTTACTACAGAGGAATAAAAAAATGCCAATAAAAAAATCATTTTCTTCTTGTTATTATGGATTTAATAAAGAACAAAAAGAATTACATATCTTAAGATTTTGCATCGGTATAGTTCCGAAAACAACAATATCATTTGAACAATCGTACAAATCAACGTGTCTGAATACTAAAAAAATAAATGATAACTTAATATTTGTTAGTGATAACTATACAATAAGCAATTTGAATTTTGATATATCAAATTCATTAAAACCAACATCTATATTAATAAATTACCATAAAATTTCGCAGTTATCATCTAATTTTAAGTCATCGCATAGTGGATCTATACATTGCTTTGGAACATACACAGAATTACCAATATCGGAATCGGAAACTACTTTATATGTTGGAGATACATCAAATTTTCCAGATAATGGAACAATTATAATAGGAGGAGAAATAATTAATTATTCAAAAAAATATTTTGATAGATTCTCCAATTTAACTAGAGGTTGCGATGGTTCTAAACCTAAAGCACATAATTTTGGAGAATATGTGAGAACATTTTGCTAGGTGGTATAAATATAAATAATACAGGAATTTTTAACGAGATCTTTAAATGGCTGCTATAATTTCGGATAAATTTAGAATTTTAAATGCTCAGCAATTTTTAAATTCTCTTGGTGATGACTATATCAACGAAGCGAATTCAGCTATCGTTACTGGATCTGGAGCTGAATTATCTAAGATGTATTTCTTTATTGGTAGACCTCAAGATTGGGATACTACAATAGAAATTTACAGCAAATCTTCAACTGCATTTACTACTAGTGATACGGTATATGTTGGAACAAATTTAGCTACAGCAGGATTCAAAGCTAATGTAAGACGTGTTAATGAAAATAGTCTAGTTTTATATAATGTAGTTGGAACTGCTAATTTTGCTTTAGGATCTCTCCTAAAGGCTTCTAATGGAACTTCAGACACTGGAGCTACTGCTTTAACTGGAGTTTATAGATTTTCTGATGAAAATGTTCCCGTAGTTCCAGCCGATAACCAAAAAGAAAAGTATGATATTTATAGTGATTTAATTGCAGCTAAAAGGATCACTACGAAATATTGCAGAACAGTAATTACCAGATACAACTGGAATTTGATTGCTCATCCAAAATTTGATATGTGGAAACCAGACTATCTAGAGTCTTCTGTTGGATATCAGATCGGTAAATCTACTGCTACAGGTGCATCGTCATTTTATGATTCAAAATATTATGTAGTTAATTCTAACTATGAGGTATTCAAGTGCTTGTACAATGGTCAAAACCAAGCAAATCCAAATGGCAGAAATGCTACAAATGAGCCAACAACATCTCCTGCTGGAGGTCAAGGTAGTTACGACAGCTCTAGAAAAATTTACACAGAGCCAACAGGAACTGCTGGATATGTGTGGAAGTACATGTACACTATTCCAACTGATGATGTACTCAAATTCCTTTCAACTGATTTTATGCCTATTGTAGAGGCTACAAACGCTTCTAGAGCAGGTGTTGTGAGTGCAGCTGTTGATGGCGCAATTGATGTTGCACTAGTTATTGATGAAGGTAGTGGATTCACTCAAAATGGTGATAAATACGCTCCTATAATTGGAGATGGCACTGGTGGTGTTGTTAAATTAACTTTCACTAGTGGTAAATTAACAAATGCGGTGATTCACAATCCAGGAAGAAATTATACTTATGGAACAGTCACATTAGTGACAGGTTCTGGTTCGGGATCTTCTGCAATTGGTGTTTGGAACAATGTTAATATCACAGATCCTACTAATCCAGTGTTTAGCACAAGCACTACAATTCCTTCAACAGCTAAAGCACATGTAGAACCTGTTATTTCTCCAGAAGGTGGTCATGGTTCAAATCCAGAAAAAGAATTGAACGGGAAAAGAATTATGATCAATGTGAGATTAACTTCCACTGAGGCTACTGCTGGAGGAGAAACAACAAAAGATTTCCCAGTAGATAATGATTTTAGAAGAATTGGTATAATTAAAGATCCCGTTGTTAACGGATCTACTGCAGTAGCAACTGCGTCTACTTTAAATGGATTAAATGCAATTAAAGTAAATGGCGCAACAGCAAATTATCAAGTAGATGAAATTATTGAACAAACTGTTACAGGTTCTAAAAAAGCTTACGGTCGTGTTGTTTCATGGGTATT
>Ga0129333_10004658_pt1 | contig 12831 bp, 7 predicted proteins | sample CPB6_08_DNA_FD_94474 | JGI IMG/M metagenome (GOLD analysis project Ga0129333, IMG submission 94474) | Freshwater to marine salinity gradient microbial communities from Chesapeake Bay, USA - CPBay_Sum_0.6_0.8_DNA | ecosystem: Environmental > Aquatic > Marine > Coastal | place: USA: Chesapeake Bay... | reverse complement strand
GGCTATTTCCCTGCTGGTCTCACCAGGTGAATATACTTTAGTACCTTGTGTGCCGGGTTCGGTTTGAATAAAAATGTTACCCGAAGTTGTTGTTGTAGTAAAAGTATAACTATTACCTCGTAAAAGGTATATTCTAGGATTAGATGCATTACCAGTTAAACTTGTTGTCAATACACCATTTATTTCATTGATGTAAATTGTGCTACTTGTAGATAAATTTTTACTGGTTAGTAAGACTGGTTCAGGCCCAACCGGCATCCAATAATATTGACTATAATTGACAAATTTATCTAAATCAATTGGTGGTTGATAATTATAAAATTCTTGATTGAAAAGGCGATCGTGATTTGTAGTTAGTCCACCATAATATTCAATTTTGCTGATAAGGTCGGTATATCCGGCGCTGGTTTCAGGAACACCTTGAGTACTTCTAGTAACATAAGTAGGTTCTAATTGATAGTTTTGGCGATCATCATTGGCTTCAACAATGTAATTCTTACTGGGTTTAAATGCTGGATTAAATTTACGCCCAGCATAACCATCTAGGCGTTTAAATTCTGGTTCACTGATGAGTTGATCAAGAGTAACACCTAGAAATTTACGATTTGTATCAGTTTGAAATATACCTGGTAGTAAATTTACGGAGCGTCGTTTAACAGCCATTTAGATATCCACCCAACTTAACTTGGTTGCAATTCTAGAGCAGTCAGTGCTGTGACAATTTCTACATCGTCAACTGTGGCAGCACTGACTAATAATTCATAAGGCTCCGAATTGATCTGGTAAAATACACCAAAAGTAAGATTAGAATTTTTTGGTGTAATAACTATACTGGCTATATTCGGTATCAGCATTTTATGCAAATACGCTGCCAATTCACTAAAATAAAATGTTTCTCCAAAATCCCAATTTTCACTCGAAAAGAAATCATTTATAGTTGCAATCACAGATGTTTTGATATCTGCATCACTGATCGACAATGAAGGATTTTTTACTACTTTGAATGTTGCCTGCAATCGACTAGGAGCCTTTGATCCAAAAAGAGGTTTATATACTGCACTTTGTAAAATAATTGTATCACTTAGACTTTTATAATTTTCTAATTCATTATAACGCAGTGATAACTCTAAATTTGTAGGAGCAACGGGTTCTACCACAGTGCTGGTGGTATCCGATAACCACAATCTATATGCAGTTTCATATTCCTTGGTCAGCATATAGATATCGATTATATTGCTGATGTTGGGATCGATTCTATTGGTTGAAGGACTATTGTGCCGATACTGGAATTGTAAAGATTGTCTTCCTGGATAAGCTCGGTATAAAAGATTACTGCCAGTTGCTGTTGGATTTAGTCCAACACTTACAACTTTGTTCAAACTTGCATCTAATTGCAACTTATAAAATTGATTATCAGCACGAGCATAAAACAGCTGACCAACACTGTAATTGGCTTTGTTTTGATCTATTTCTAATAAAGTATAATAGTTACTGATAACTGACTTATTGTCAAGCAATTTATAAGTATTGTAATCATCGGTACCGGATCTTACTCTTTCAAAAAATACCAGTTCACGGCTTGTAAACAGTCCGAGACGATTAAGCTGACTTTCGTTCAAACTATTAAAAAATGTTTTCAATGATATTATATCATATAGACCATCACGCAGTTGTTTTACATATGAATCTAATTCAGACTGTGTGGGATACCGGCCGCATGATTCTCGAAACGCATAATTTACTTGTACTGCTCTCTTTTGATCCTCTAGTCCGGGCCAAGTTGTTCTAAATGGGCCGCCCAGTACTACTGTGTCAAATATAGCCGGTGCATCGGGAATACTGTCCTGATTAGTATCGGAATAAGTCAGGTATATACTTTTCTTTTCGACATATCCATCGCTGCGTTCGATGCCTTTGTACACAAACCATTTGTAATCTTGTGTTAGCGGTTGACCGATATATTCGGGACTGCCGTTGGTGCGTAAAATCTTTATATGATCATTGATCACTTCGTTTATAGTGCTGTCATACACTTGCAGACTACTGTCAAAAAAGAAATTTGTTTCTTTAGGACTGTGGAAAACATATTTCAATGATTTATAACTAGCAGTGTAAATGTTGGTTATAGTGTTATAATCTAATCTCACCATCCAGGAATTATCTGAACTAATACGATCAGGCGATATGACTTGCCAGGTTTGTGCAGTTCCATCATATTTTAATCCAAAAGAACTATAGGTCAAAAAGTAATTTATGATGAAATCAATTATACCGTCACTCAAAGTATTCTTGTAAACCGGAATCACAGATTCTACTACGGCACCTGTTGGAATATTAATATTCAAAGTAACAGGCCCTGTACCATTGCCAAAACTACCAATGCCATTATTGCTACCATCACCATAGATTTGTACTATCCCTGCATATTTTTCTTCAGCATCATCATTGCGTCTCGCAGGCCCTGGAATCATGTTCATATTTGAATTAAAATGATATCCCGTGTCGGGTACAAATTTCACCAAAGCTCCGCGAGTCAAAACTTTGTAGTCTATAGACCCCGCAGCTATTGATACTGGGCGGTTATTATAACTAAAATAACCTGTGGTTGATGAGTTACTGACACTAGATTGAACCCAACGAGTTTCTGTTTTAACTAATCCACTGCCAAATCCACGCAGATTTATTCTACCTATCATGCCTGGAGGCTGATCTCTAAACCCGCAATTAGTTATTGTAGTATTATCAAACACTTTGTTTGCTGTGCTAGCTCTAATAAAGTCAACCGAGCCTTCTAGAAAACTTGTGAAAAAAGAGAAACTGAAGCTAAGAATACCAGGAAATATATCATTATCAAAACTGAAATCTGTCCAACGCTTTAGTTCTTGATATCCAGGATAACGGAATAGGCCATATCTTGTAGTATCAGCAGTAAGTACATAACTATTGTTCAATAAAAAATATGGCAAAATTGCTTGTGCTCGTGCTTTGTACTCGGCAGCGGGCTTTGATCCACGGAAATCGGCAACAAAATTATCTATGTCATAACAACTATCAAAGCCACGATTGCGACTTACATAATAATATGTGCCCGGAGCAACGCCTTGAGTTTCCCAAACTATTTGCCCATTGTCGGTTCCGTTATTTGTTATTAATCCTGCAGCCACATTGCCTGCGGTTCCACCAAGATTTGTAGTTTTTAAGTGTAATGGTTGACCCGCGGCACTGACATTAAAAACCAAGGTATCTCCCACACGACAATCGATGTTGGGATTGGATCCATTAGCATCACCAATTAAAATCCATGTAAATCCTGCATTGTTACTGACATTGAATGTACGGGTACGAGTACCTGAGTTAACACTATAAAAAATATGTCCAGCTGAATTAATGCTGGCACCATACTCAGTAAAATCGCTAGACCCCACTGTGACAATTTCATAAAACACACCATTAGTCATGGCTGACTCGGCAATTTCGGGGTTTGGTAGCAACTTGGCCGAAATTTTTTCGTAATAATAGTGCATTAGTTCTTTATTAGCAATGACATCAGGAATTAATCTATTTCTTATAAATTTTCTTATGTCAGTTTGATTAATAAAACTAAAATCAAGAGTATCAACCGAATATTCCGAATAGAGCACACCATCTTGACCAAATATATTAGTACTGGAATATTTGCCAGTGGTGTCGATCGTGTCTAGATATCTGCTGAGACCTGAACTAATACGGTTTATAGCTTTGACTTTGCTGACATCACTGAATAATGTATAGGGGAGGATGTTGTAATCCTCCCCAGTTACCATGCGATTTTGTGTATAATAGTGTTGCGGAGCTCTTTGTTTAATCTCGTCTGCTGTTTCTTTTGTACTGGCATTTGCCACTGTGTATCTTAGACTAGCACGAAATGTCACAGTTTCAATACGATTTTCTCTACTTATATAATCAAAACTGATTTCAATCCCGCGCATTTCGTCGGGGGTAATTTTATAAGTTAAACCGTTGCTTACACGATAATAGAGTTTGAAATTGCCTTGTGGAATATTACTAAAAGTGCCATCACCGAAAACCAAACTGATTTGGTCGTTGGTTCTTGTGTTTACCTGATAAAGATTTTTTTGACTATAGTTATTGTATATTACATTAATGCCATTGGTGGCTGGTACTTCGGTCCATAATGAATCTGTAAATCCTTGACTGTCAAGACTATATAACCAAACATCGGTGTTATTGATATTATTAACATCAATATCAACGATTTTGTTAGGAACCATTTCGTCAATGGTAAAATCTATGCTACTGAGTTCACCTTGTTTAAAATAGAAAAAGAAACCTGTGTTATTACTGCCATTGCCGTTGCCATCGTTACGATATAACAAATTAAAAGGTTTGTTGATATCAGGAACAGATTCGTAAATATAATTACGCCCTAGCGCAGTTGCACTAACGGCCTCAAAATTCATTCTCACACCATTTACATCTGCCGTAAATCTAAAGCTGGGAATGGTATTTTGTACTAGATTAATACCATATTCGTCATTACGAACATTGCTGATCTTTAATGAATTGGCAGGACGACCAAATTGTTGGTTACTTAATAAACAACTATTCAATACACTGACAAACTGCTCTAACCAATTGTCGTTGCTGGCATCATTCCATAGTATTACACGATTGCTTAGATCAAATCCATCACTGTCATAAACTCTTTGCGTTGTGGTAATACTGTCAATTTTCAAGAACCCTGCACCCGGCAAAGTTCTTTTAGGACTATAATTAATTAATCTCGCTAATTTAAGTATGCTCTCGCGTCGTTCGGCCGTATCGATGAAATTTTCACGAGCATTTAAATCAGTTCTAAACGCAAGACTCTGTCCTAAAAATGCGATAAGGTCAATCAGCGCAATAAATTCAGAACTTTCAGTAAAATCATTGAAATCTTCTGCATAATTTAACTTGATATAATCAATCATACTCTTACGCAGTGTTTCAAAATCATAAGAGGTGAAGTCGGCTTCTCTAAAAGTCTGATAGATCTTTTTCCAGTTTTCTGCTACTAATGATCCGGTTTGACGAGAAGTAATGGCCATATTGCTGATATAATATAGTATTTATTTAAAATATTTCTTGGGTTTTAACTACCTGTGACCAGTCTTGATGTTTGTCTATCAAAAGTCAACGACAACAATTCACTTTGATCTGAGGGTACATACCGCAATAATATTTCTACAAGTATACCATTAGCTAACTCGGTTATGTCTATGGTTTCAGCAGTAACTCTAGGATCATAATTTACAATTTTTTGGATATCTTTACTAACAGCATCGCGAATGACTGTGGTATATGGTTCAAATATTAAATCCCAAATTATAGTGCCAAAGTCGGGGTTCATGAGTTTTTCACCGCGACGAATATGGAAATGATTGAACAGATCCTGTTTAACCAACTCAAAATCAGTCAGCTTAAATTTTCTTGCACGATTATATGTGCTATGTCCTTGATAAATTGGCATAATTTATTATTTATGGGCCTTTACCTAGCTTGTTCACAGCATACGCACCTAAATTAAAATACTTTGTACCAGTTGTTCCGTATGCGTCTTGACCGCCACCATTAAATCGCCATTTCTTAGCTCCACCTGGACCCAGCAGATGAGATGTCTGCAAAATGCCCGCTGTTGTAATGTCATTATCAGTGGCTTTGATCGCTCCAATTTTTAAACCAGTTTTATAATTGGCTCGTAACTGTTCGTCCATGACTTTTTCTTGAACACTAGGACTTGATAAAAATTCTTCTTTGCTTTTAATACCATCTTTACCTGTCCATGCAGCCGGATCATCTAAAGAATTATTACCACCACGGCCACCACCATATTGATCATATGCAGCTCTACTTATATAACCGCGATCTACTAGGGCGGCTGCGCCAAACTGATAGCGCCCAATATAACCAAACTCATTTTCTATATTGTACTTGAAATTACTTTCATTCTTGGCAATCTGTGTTTTTAATGCCTTGACTTGTAACTCGTCTAAATTACCAATGCTTACACCATTCGGGGCATCAGCCCTTAACATATCAGATTCAGTGGCCAAATCTTTTACTTTGATATTGGTTTTCGCTGCTTCGTCTATACCGGCATCACGAGTTCCCGACAATACCGGATTACCTTGACTGTCAACAACTAAACCACCTTCACCTGCCTGTATAGGTGTGCGCCCGGATGTTTCATCTACTGCACTGCCCACTGTACTATCCGGACTTACCTGCGACTCTTGACTTACTGACTCTGCCCCACGAGTTTCCACACTGTTACTGGCTTTACTGGCCACACCGGATTTTCTAGTCCAAGGCTCATGAGTCGGAACCATGGTAGCTACACTACGCAAACTATTTGGTGTAATTTCCCAAGCTCCATTGGCACCTCGTTTAGTATCATCGCTGCTCTTGATTGGTAGATCACGAGGTTTATTGACTTTGGGACCAGACCCCGAATTCAACCCAATAGTTTTACCAGAAATCATTAAGGCTTGGCTGGCAGTGAAACTACCACCGCCTGTAGTATGGAGATCTAAGCGACCCTCACTGCCTAAACGCAAAGATCCACCGTATAATAACAAATCCTTGGTACCATGTGCGCTAATAGCAGCTCCTTGCATATTCAAGACTCCGGCCACATTCAAATTAAAATTTCCACCAACATTGACATTCATATTAGAGTCGGCATGAATATTGAACTCGGCTTTGGTTCTAAAATTTATACTATTACTGCTGTAGACATTTAAATGACCTGAATTATGCATTTCTATATAAGTACTGCCCGAGCTATTGATTATGTATAGAATACGCTCCTGGTCATCCATGAGTATGGTGTGCCCTCCGGCACTGCGCCAGCGAGTAAGATTGTTTTGACCTTTTTCATCGCCGTCGTCCATGACAAAACTATGCCCACCTAATCTAGCCTTGACTGCCCTTTGTTGATTTGTGGCAGTGGCCGGAACAGGCCCTTGTGCCGATCTCCCTGGAGTGCTGAACCCGAATACTCCAGATGGAGTCTCTCGTTGACTATTACTTTTTATAACTCCCCTAGATTTAGTCAAGCTGTACCGATCTAGTCCCTGCTCTAATAAAATCTTTGTTTGTGGTTCGTGCAATGGTTTTCGATTTTCTCTTATGTCCGACCAATTGATAGATCCGTTATATTCATTAAACTCAACTACCGGTAACGGTTCTCCCGATGAGATAGCAGATTTCAATGCCGAGTCAGCGATGTTTTCTGTATCGATCTTTTCGCTGCTGCCTATAGCAGGCACCATGTGATGACCGGCTTGGTTGGGAATACAAGCGAACCAATATCCGCGACTAGGATCACCAGCAACAAATACACACAGTACCCAGTTTTCAAGATCGGGTAAATTATACCACATTCCATAGGTATGGCGCACAGTATTAAAACTGTTTTTGTCACTACCAGGTAGATTCTGCTCAGGTCCGTAATTTTCCTGTACAGTGCTGCCTAAAAAGGGACTGGCGTAGCCAACTGTGCGCCAATATTTCGGATCATTGGCGTCGCCACCAAAATCAGATATCCATACTTGCAACCGTCCCGAATAAGTAGGATCACGATTATCTTTTACGATACCAATGTATGGCCCTGAATCGTATCTTACACCGGGCGATTCTTCTCTTTTTACCCAACTAGGTAACTGATTACTTACTCGATCTATGCTTGACATATGTTATGGTGATGGATAATTAGTTTCGCCGATCTCGGCTGTTGGTAAATCTTTTAATACTCGACCCTGACCTGCACGACCAGTACGGCCTCCAAACAAGTTTTGCAAAACCTGGTTTGGTGCAGGAAGGTCACTCAACAACCCACCGCCGTTGCTTACTGCCTGGCCGGCACGGCCCACTTTTGCACCCTGCAAAGTACTGCTGCTGGTTTGATCTGCCCTTTCGGCATTTTGTCTTTGTAATCTTTGTGTTTCTGCCAGAGTTTGATCTTCTATTTCTGCATCAGTACTTCTTTTTACATCACGACTGCTCTCCCATCCTGATCTTGGGTTAGCATCTTGGCTGGCACGACTGCGCCCTTTGTTTTCAATATCAACTCTTTGATCATATAATCTATATCCACGAACATTTTGATAAAATTGACCTTGTTCAAAAACGCTTTCAACTTCAACCATCTTGTAAATACCGCTAAAGGCGCTGTTTCCGGGTTCAAACTCCATAAGACCGGTGTCTTGATTGAGATCTTTAGGTATTCTAAATGTGATCAAACAAAACACTTCGGCTGTGTCCATGTTAATACTGCCATTGACAAATTCTTGATCGCTGGGAGGGAAAAACAATTCATCCTGTTTTATCAAGTCAGGATCACCAGCAATTTGCATGTCTAGATCAATCATGTCGCCCCGAGCATTGCTAAGTACGGAATTAAATAAATCAACAGCTTCTACATTCTCTTTACTGCCATCACTGAGTTGGCTACTTGATTGAGTTTGATTTATAACATGCAAGTATCGCAGCGGTGCAAGAATACCTTCGGCATTACCTTGTAACTTTGTTTTAGGTGCTTTCTCTTTGTTTTGTATATTATCACTACTGCCCTTGGTTTCAAAAGCTGTTAATGCTTGAAAAAATAAAGTGTTAAATTGTATTTTAAAATCTCGAATTTCCTGATTATCAGCCATGAACATATAATTGTAGACTTTTTTAATCTCCTGCGGACTGGGTAGGCTTTTACGAGCTTCGGGAAATTTATTGTTGTGATATTTGTATTTTCTAATATTATAAATGTAACGACGCTTATACTGTTTTCTAACTGTGTCCCATTCTGGCACATACTCAACTTGTACAGTAAGTTTATGTAGATCAATGGGTTTGCCTTCAATAATGGTCTGCAATTGAGTTGATGTAAGTTCCTGCCCTTCTGAAAAAATTTCATCCGGCACTTTGATCTTGTTTCGGTAATAATCGCTGCTTCTAACTACTAAGTTAACAACTTCTTTGATGTTTGTACCAGCATTGACTGGGATAATACCACGATTTCGATCCAGCCTGGGTGATCTATTCTTGTCATTTTGTGCTGGTGCCATCAATAAGTTATGTAGTTCAGGTATAAAAATATCATTCTTAGCTATCTCGGGATCGACTTTAAACACAAATTCGTCGGCCACTGTTTGATATCCTTTGTCGACCATTTTCTTTTGATACTGGTTCAACGCCGAGGCAAAACTAAGGTCACTGTCACCAAAAAAATCACCAACACTTTTAGCAGTTAATTCAAAATTGGCCGGCACTGCCGAAGCCGACTGTAATAAAGAAACATGGCCTGTAGGAATAGCAGTGACTTTATATTCACCCCCCATGGTAGTGATTCCTATTGCTATTTCAGTGACTTTTATACAAATATATTTTGTTAATCCTTGAATAGGACCTTCGGCATATGAACCATCAGGGTTAACTCCAAAAAAATCAATTTGCAGAACCAAGGGCATCTGATCCCATCCGCGAATTCCAATGCGTTTAGCTATGGACACTAACTTTTCTAAAAAACTCATGCCCATGGGTTCTTTTACTGTGAATTCTATGGTAACTGCATTTGTTCCTCTTGATCTGGCATTATGACCAATTACCGTAACCAGTTTAAGATTTTCTATATACAAATCTGTGTTTTTAAACAGTTCATCTCGCACCATTTCCTGATTTTGCCTTCCACCACTGGCAATAATGACTCTGCCATCGGCGGTTGAATAAGCTGCACCAAATAATACAACATCATTATATTGCTGGAGATCCATATAATGTAAACTGATACCGTATGTATAGGTAGCATATTGATTGAGAGGATTAGGTTTTACACCCGAAGAAGATGGTGTTTCTCTTACGGTTTGTCGATTGTCATCATCGTCGCTGTCGCCTTCATCATCGTTGTTGGGCTCATTACTACCGCTGACACTCAATGCCACTAGTCCCTCTTCACGCTGCACTGCCCCACCTTCTTCAAAACGGCGTCGTTCGGCATCAGTCAATCGCACAGGTTCACTGTCTGTGTCGTTAGAGTTAGCTACTAACTGCACTGCGGCTTGTGTTTTTGTATTCTGAGACTCGTCGGATATTTCTTGAGAAATGCGTCTTATTTCTCTCAATGAAGTATCAGCTTTGATTTTTAACAATTCTAATTCGGGATCGGCCTGCGACAATGATGCTGCCTGCATGTCTATCTGTCGCTGAGCTGACTCTGCATTGATCCTGGCCTGTTCTAATTGATCAAAGGTTTGGTTACGACTAAAAACTTGTGAACCTAGTATGTTATTAACAGCTTCATTCAGTTTGGAACCAAACGACTGTGTGTAACTAAATGCTACCATTTAAGTTCCCAAAGCCGACATGAGTGATTCGTTGTTTGGTAAGTAAATTACCTGGCCTCTATAAAAATCAAACACAGGATCCTTGATAACATTGGGATTTCTAGCTGAGAATACCCACCACAGCGAGCTGCGTCCATACAAGTCATTGGCCAACAAGTCTGGTCTAAATTCATAAATTGCGTTGACAGTGAAAATTCTATCGTTTTTATTTCTAGGAACTTCTCTGTAACTCAACACATCAAGAAATCTACCAAACTTTTCTGTGGTATAATAAGCACTATATTTGTCGTATTCTGCTGCCATTATACGAATCCTCGTCTAACTAACTTGCCTTGCGCGAACTCTTCTAGATCAAATTTGGTTAAGTTTTCTTTACTGTATACTGGTTGTAACCCAATAGTAAAGTTGCTTATTGTGGGAATTCTTGTAGCTCCGCTGATTTGCTGTTCAACTTCAACTTCATCATCCCCTTGTTTTACTGTATATCGTTGCCCGGTTTTCACAGCAGTTCTTGCTTCTATATAGTCCACATCATTGGGCATATTGTGCTGAAATTGTGTGACGATACAGGGTACACGATTAAAATAAAACTCACCATAACCATCTAAAAACACCAAGGGCGGCGGCTTACCGGCATTTTTACCTTGCCCAAAGAACATCTTTGTACTAGCTCTAAAGAAATAAATACAAGCTAACACATAGGAAGCTTCTGCTTCGGATTGAGCAGTGAATTCAGCTTGAATTTGAATATTTTGTATCTCACTTTGTTCATAGGTATAATGAGTATAGTTACTGTGAATAAATCTATTTGATGCATAATTGGCGGCATAATTTACACTGATACTGGGTGTGTAAGGAAATATAATACCATGCGTTTCTTTCAAGGGATCTAGTATACCACTTCCGTTATGATAAAAAATTCCACTGCTTTCGCTGACATAGATCCTAACTTTCCAATCTTTCTGTTGCAGTCCACTTTGGCCATCAATATAACGAACACTGGGATTATTGCCCATAGCACCCATGCCGAATCCAGTTTTGGGCAATAATCCGCTGTTTTCCAATCTTTGCACAATGGGGTTAGTCAGCGGCGAAGACATAATGGCTTTACCAACTCCGGCAACACCATTCATGACGCTGGCACCTATAGCTTCGAATGAATCTGTCAGTGGCATAAAACCTCCTAGTTATATATTATTTATTGCTTAAAAAAACGGTTGCATTTAGAGTACAAAAGTGTTAGTATTCGGTTACATGTAGTGAGGAGAATAAAAATTAAACACAACTACTTGAATAATAAAGATATTCTTAAAGAAATTCATAAAAGTAAAAACACCTACTGTAGCTACACCGGCCCTGATGTAGCAGATTATGATCTTATTTTACACGATATAAAAATGATCAATGCTGAAACCATCGAACAAGCACGACAAAACCGCGCCGATCGGTTGGCTAGATTGGCTTATGACGAAAGTATTGCTCGTGGTGAAAAACGCAAATTAGATGAATTTGTAATTGCGCTAAACACAGTTAAAAAAAGCGATGTAGTTATTAGAGTAATGACATGGGCACATGTACCGGTAGCAATAAATCGTAAGATAGTTACAGAAGTCATCGATGATGAAATCGTTCACACCGAATACGACATAGATGAAGATCCCGGACCAGTAAAATACATGAAATGCAACTTCCCACCATTCCAGCACTATAAAATTGGGCTACGAAACAAACCTTATTGCGTGGGCAAAAGCCATTGGCGAGGAGACCTGGAAACAGGATCATGGAGTCGTGATCACGGTAATATGACTCGCACTCTAGCAGATATGTTTATAAAATTGTGCGAACGCTATGCTACCCGTTCAAACTGGCGAGGATATACCTATAATGACGAGATGCGAAGCCAAGCTCTGTTACAATTAAGCCAGATTGGGTTGCAGTTTGATGAATCCAAAAGTTCTAATCCATTTGCTTATTACACCGCGGCTATTACAAATTCTTTTACTCGTGTACTTAACATAGAAAAGCGTAATCAAAATTTAAGAGACGACATATTGGAGATGAACAATTTTGCTCCCAGTTATACTAGACAAGGTATGCTGTCAGGTGGGCATATACATGACGATCATGACTAGACTTTTTAAGTTTAATTTGCTATACTGGATCAATGGCTAATTTATTTCGCAAAGCAGCAGTTTTTACCGACATACACTTCGGGCTCAAATCAAACAGTCAAATACACAATGAAGATTGTCTAAACTTTATTCGTTGGGCTACCGATCTTGCTCGTGAACATGGTTGTGAAACAGCAATGTTCTTGGGTGATTGGCATAATAATAGAGCCAGTATAAATATCGTGACGCTGAACTACAGCCTACGAGCACTGGAACATCTCAATGCCAATTTTGATCAAGTGTATTTTATTCCTGGAAATCATGATCTTTATTATCGCGATCGT
>Ga0129333_10004656_pt1 | contig 12834 bp, 7 predicted proteins | sample CPB6_08_DNA_FD_94474 | JGI IMG/M metagenome (GOLD analysis project Ga0129333, IMG submission 94474) | Freshwater to marine salinity gradient microbial communities from Chesapeake Bay, USA - CPBay_Sum_0.6_0.8_DNA | ecosystem: Environmental > Aquatic > Marine > Coastal | place: USA: Chesapeake Bay... | reverse complement strand
CAACTAGCTCTGATGGAACGTTCCGTCATGCGGGACATTGAGGAGTCTGGAGACCGTACAGCACTGTTTGAAGCGCTTAAACACCTCATCATTGGTGGTAACGCTTTGCTGTATGTCGCTGATAACGGCACTCGTGTTTACCCATTGAAGTCCTTTGTGTTGAACAGGGATCCAGAAGGAAACATTCTTGAGGTTGTAGTACGAGAAGAAGTTAGTCCTGATGTGTTGCCAGAAAAGGTTGCACCTAAATCAGCAGATGGGAAGTTTGTAGATCAAAGTGTTTTTCTCTACACTCACGTCACTTGGGATTATCAAAAGGATCGTTGTAACTGGTATCAAGAGGCTTACAACAAACCTATTGGTAAGAAGGGTTCTGTACCAATTGATAAGAGTCCTTGGATCCCCTTGAGGATGTTCCGTGTGGCTCACGAAGCTTACGGTCGTGGATATTGTGAAGAGCTGCTTGGAGACCTGAAGAGCCTTGAGTACCTCTCTAAAGCAATTGTTGAGGGTTCTGCAGCAGCAGCCAAGATCATCTTCCTCTGCAATCCAAACGGTACGACTCGTCCTGACGCTCTTGCTAGGGCTGCCAATGGATCAATTGTGGCTGGCAATCCAAATGATGTGGCACCTCTACAAATGCAAAAGCAGGCTGATCTTACGGTTGCCCTAAATACTATTGCTCGTATTGAACAGCGTCTTAGCTTTGCGTTTCTACTGAATAGCGCTATTCAAGCTGGTACTTCTGGCCGTGACCGCGTTACAGCGGAAGAAATCAGAATGGTTGCACAGGAGCTGGAAGCAGGTCTTGGTGGTATCTACAGCATCTTGAGCATTGAGTTGCAGCTACCTCTTGTAAACCGCAAGATGGCCCTTATGGAGCGTCAAGGGAGGCTTCCTAAACTGCCTAAAAACGTTGTTAAACCTCAGATCACAACTGGTCTTGATGCTCTTGGACGGGGTAACGACAAAGCCAAATTGATTGAGTTCCTTCAAACCATCGCTGGTACTCTCGGACCTGAAACACTTACAAAGTTTGTTAATAGTCGAGAACTTATTACTCGTCTTGCGGCTTCTGATGGTCTTGATACCTACAAGCTTATTAAGAGTGACGAGGATCTCATGGCTGAAGAACAACAGCAAGCTATGATGATGCAGCAACAAATGGCCGCGCAAGATCCTAACAACGATCCTGCTAAACAGGCCGCTCTCGTTAAAGCTGAAAATGACTCAATCAGGGCAAGTCAAGAAATCACCGGAGCCCCTGGAGGCTTCTGAAGAGATTAAAGAGGCTCCTAAGAAGGCTGCTCCTAAATCCAAACTGGATATGCTTATTGAACAGCTGAAGGCTGAAAGGCCTGAGGTGTATGAACAGTATGTGACTGCGATTAAGAATCGTCGTCCTGCTTGGGTGTATCCTGATCTAACCGTTCGTATTGGTTGATCACATGGAAGTTATCGCTGATAATTTCTTGGGCCAACAAACTGGTCCATACTCTGAACAAGATCTTGAAATTCTTCAAGAATCTGAAAAGCAAGAACAAACTCAGGAACAGCAAGATTTAATTGCTGGCAAGTTTAAATCTACTGATGATCTTCTTAAGGCTTATCAAGAGCTTGAAAAGAAGTTTAGTTCTCGTGGTTACGAAACTACTGAGCAAAATGAAGAATCAGTAGAAACAGACGACACTGCTGAACAGGAAGTTGTTTCTCTTTCTCAAGAAGACGAACAAACCATTCTGGATAGTATTGGCGGTCAAGAGAACTTCAGTGCTGTTCAAGACTGGGCAAAAGGTAATCTGAATCAGGATGAACTTGAAGCCTATAACCGCGAAGTAAATAGCGGTGATTACTACCGTGCTCGTAACGCTTTGCAATCTTTGTACTTTGCTTACCAAGACAGCGAAGGCTACGAGTCAAATTTGATTGGTGGCAAACTGTCGTCTAACGGTAGTGATGTGTTCCGATCTAGCCAGGAAGTCATGGCTGCGATGAACGATCCTCGGTATTTGCAAGACTCTGCTTATACCCAAGATGTTCAAGACAAACTGATTCGTAGCGAAGTTCTTGGTCCTAGGGGTTAGTATTTCATTAGCGAACGTAAACATTGTTGCCGCTGAGGCGATAACAACAGTGAAGACGAGCGCAGTTAAACATTCCTACCTCCAAACTAACGATGCCTGATTTTGCATCTCTGGGCCGGTTGGGTGGACTTAATGGCGTTCAATATAACGCTGGTTCCGCCTCCGGTAACTACGAGCGTGAAAACGCAAACTTCCTGAAAATCTTTTCAGGTGAAGTTCTGACTACCTTCAATCGTGAGACGATCTTTAAAGATCTGACCATGAAGCGTTCGATCTCTTCGGGTAAAAGCGCAAGCTTCCCGATCACAGGTCGTTTCAGCAGCCGCTACCACCGTCCTGGTGATTTCATCACGGGACAAGGTAACAAAGGCATGATCGGTGAAAAGATCATCACCATTGATGACCTGCTGATTGCTGATGCTTCCATCTATGACCTGGATGAAGCAAAACTACATTGGGACGTTCGTTCCATTTATTCGACTGAACTTGGCCGCGCTCTGGCCCGTGCTTACGATCAGCGCCTTGCTCGCACTCTTCTGGCTGCTTCTGAGTCTGATGGTCGCGTAAAGGATTGGGATTCCAAGCGATTCCAACTGAACGGTGGTACTTACGCTTCTGTGAGCACCAACACCATTACTCTTAGCGCTAACTTCCAAACCGCTGAACTGGCTTACTGGGCAGTTGGTGAGGTTGTGTACGGCGAAGAGTCTGGTGCTTATGGTGTGATCACTACTGCTCCTACCAACGGCGCTGCTACCTTCGTAATCAACCCGATTGGTTCGATTGGTACTGGTTCTAACGCTGCGTTCAAAGTGGGCGAGCGTCTGTTCGTTCTGAACTCGATGCCTGGTGGTACCTCCATTACAGGTATTGACCTGAACGGTGCTGCTGATCGTAACGCTCGTGGCGATCTGATCGTTGAAAACCTGTTTAAGGCTTGTCAGTCTCTGGATGAGAAGGACGCTCCTAAGGAAGGCCGTGTGGTTGTTTTGACCCCTGGTGCTTACTACGACGTTCTGAACAGCGACCGTGCCATCAACACTGACTTCAACGGTGGTAACGGTTCTAACGGTACCTTCGGTGGTAACCGTGTTGCTTCTGTGGCTGGTTTCCGTCTGCTGGTTTCCAATCACCTGGGTATTAACGGTTATACCAACGGCCAGACCTATGTGGGTCTAAACAACCAGTCCTCTGTGACTCGTGGTGAGCGTCCTAACTACATCAATGGCCGTGATGGCTCTGATGGTCAGGCTGCTGCTGGTACCTACGACTACTACCAGGATGAGCAGGGTAACACCTCCTCCATCGCTAACTGCTTCGGTCTTTGCTTCACCAAGGAAGCTGTGGGTACTGTGTCCCTGAAAGACGTTTCGATGCAGATGACTGGTGCTGAGTACAAGGCCATGACTCAAAGCACGATGATGGTTGCTAGTTATGCCGTGGGTCACGGTGTGCTGCGTCCTGAGTGCTGCGTCAGCCTGCTCTCCGATGGCAACCCTTATTGATTAACTAGCTTCTAGTTAATTACCAATACAATGGGGGGAGGCAGAAATGTTTCCCCCTTTTTGTTGCAATAATGGCGACTAGTAAACTCAGTGCAGTTAATACGCTTCTCGCCATTATCGGTGAAGCACCTATTAACTCCCTTAACCCACCTCTAACTGGTGACGCTAGCCTTGCAGAGCGCACCTTAGATGAAATCAGCCGAGAGGTTCAAGGTGCTGGCTGGTCTTGGAACACGATGCTGTATGACTCCATTCCTCTGGACGCTTCTACAGGTCAATCCCAACTTCCTAGTAACACCTTGGCTATACGGTTTAATCCGTTGTTGTATCCGTCTCAAAGGTTTGTTCTTCGTGGTTTGCGGATTTTTGATCGTGCTAAGAACACATACGATTTGAGAGGAAGTCTTGGTGTAGCTGTAGTTGGTAATAGCAGTGATCTGGTAGCTGAGATTGTTGAAGAGCTTGAGTGGGACAGTATTCCTGAAACTGGTAAACGATACATTATGATCCGAGCTGGTCGTATTTTTGCTAATCGCTCGGTAACGTCTTCTAGTCTTGAAGCTTACACAGCAGAAGACGAACAGAACGCTCTTCAAATCTTGAAGCGTACTGAAGACATGGCTGGTAACTACAACTTCATCAGTGGTCCTGATGATATGTATGGCGGTCGTGTGATTACTACTTTTGGTCCTGATATTCTTGATCGCTGATGTCACGAGAACTTTTTAGCCAAATCATTGGCCCCCTCAACAAAGGTGTAAATCAACAAGCCAATAGCTTTGTGCTACCTGGCTTTGCAAAAGTTCTTGAAAACAGCAGCTGTGACCTTGTAGAAGGTCTTAAGAAGCGTCTTGGTTCTGTGCCTGTAAAGCGTATTGATACGCTTACTAAGAACGCTGGTGGATTGTCTCTTACTAATCCGATTAAGTGGAATGAAGCTTGGGTTTACGTATATAACCGTAGTAGTACAGAACGTTTTATCCTCATTGTTGCTGACGATAGTCGTACCGTTAGTCGTACTGGCAACATTACTAACGGATCAGCAGTAGTTACATCTGTCAGCTCTATGACAGATTTGTTTGTAGGAGCTGGTGTAACTGGTTCTGGTATTCCTAGCGGTACAACCATTGTTGACATTGATGTTGCTGGTTCTCGTGTCACGCTTAGTGAGAACGCTACGGCAACAACGACAGGAGTAACTCTTACTGTTCAATCCAGTTACACCTTTGTTGCTGGTATTTCAAATGTTGAACCTATTAGCGGCATCTTGCCTGAAGTGGTTCCTATTGAACAACCCTTTGCAAACATCAGTTCGACAAACCTTGAGTATCTTCGTGGTACTGGAAGGGCTCGTGATCGCTTTAGGGCTACTTCATTTCAAGATTATGTCTTCGTTACCAATATCCAAAAAGACACCGCTTACGACGCTTCTGAAACACTAACAAGATACAACGTTGGCAGCGTTAGTAGTGCGTATCAACCGACTAAAGCTCAGATATGGGTAAAGCTGGTTGATTACGACACGATGTATGAAGTTGCTATTGAATTAGATAACGGGACAAGCATTAGGGGACACTACCTAACTCCCTCTCTTACGGACAGTGGTGGAGATCCAAACGTTGTTAGTTCAGAAGATATCGCTGCTCGCCTTGTTAATTGGACTGAAACTATTGCAGGTAGTACAAGCATTGGTAGCGCTACTATCACAAGTGTTTCAGATACTGATATCAAAAAGGTTTACACAGGTGAGCACATTACTGGTACTGGTATTCCAGCTAACACCTTTGTAGGCACTGTTAACAGGGTTTCTGGCTCTAATACCTTTACACTGGTCAACTCATCAGGTACGGCTGTAAACGCTACAGCTAACGGTTCTACAACTCTTACGCTTGGGGACGGTCTTGATAATACTGATATCACCAATCAACTGACGTTTGAAGTCCAAGGCTCTCAAATCTTGATTGGTCTTACCAGTGCCTCTAGGTATATCAAGAGCGTTGTTGCTTCTGATGCTCGTGGTAATACTTTGATGTCTGGCTTCTCAAACCAGATTACAAACATTACAGAGCTTCCTCCGTCGTCTTGGGAGGGCTATACGGTGCTTGTGGCTCCTAGTGGTGCTGCAAGTGAAAGTTCGTATTACTTAACCTTTAACACTGAAAACACCACTACAGCAGGTACGTTTGGTCGTGGTGTGTGGGAAGAGGCTTCTGGATGGGGCACTAGGGGGCTTCTAGACGACAACACGTTGCCTCATGCGTTTGTCTATTACAGGAACGCTAGCGGCCTTGTACGGTTTACGTTCCAGCCTTTTAGCGGCACTGCTTACACAGACAGCACCATTTCAATCAACCTCCCAGGGTGGGAGAGACGACTAGCTGGTGATGAGGAAGAACTACCTGGACCTTCGTTTGTTGGGTATCCAATTAACGATGTTGTGTTTTTTAAGAACCGTTTAGGTTTCGTTAGTGGTGAAAACGTCATCCTGAGTGAGTCTGGTTCTTATTACAACTTCTGGCAGCAATCAGCTCTTCAAGTCATCGATAGCGATCCTATTGACTTGACCGCTGTTAGTAACGACGTTGCTGTTCTTAACTACGCTTTACAACAGCAGGATGAGTTGATCCTGTTCTCCAACGAAAACCAGTTCCGTCTTTATTCAGGTGACAACGTTACGTTCAGTCCTGAGACAGCTTCTGTAGGTCGTATTAGTTCCATCAGTATGGAACCATTTGTAAAACCTGAACAGGTTGGACCTCAGGTTTTGTTCCCAGTTAAAGAGGGAGACTTTACTGGTTTCCATACGTTCATTACGACAGACAGAACGGTTGGTATTAACCTTGGTCAAACTGCAGTAATCACTGAAACAGTACCTAAGTTCATTCCAAAGAACATTGATTCTTTAGCTGTTAGCCGTACAGATCAGTATTTAATTGCTCTTAGCAGTGACGAACCAACAGCTTTGTATGTATATCAATTCTTCTGGGAAGCTTCTGGAGGCTCTCTAACAAACCGTCAAAATGCTTGGCATAAGTGGGTCTTCCCTAATAAGAACATTTACTGGTGTGACTTTATTGAAGGTACTTTGTTTAAGCTGGTCAGCTATAACAACAGTGGTTCAACGGAGTATTACATCGAAGGTGTGAACGCTTCTAGACCTCCTCAGGAGAGTCTTGATTTGTTCCTGTTGGATCGTCAAATCTCTAGTTCTATTACAACTGACGTAGGTACCGCTAGCTTTAGTTATAACGGTGGTACGAACAAAACTACAGTTACACTTCCGTATCGAACTGTTAACCCAAGTCAACTTGTAATTATCAAAGAGGACAGTAGTGATGCCTCTGAATCAGAGAAGCGTTGGATCGTGGCTAATAACGTTCCGGCTGGTGTTACTAGTTTCGTTTGCGATAGCCTTGGGGATTTCTCAAGCAGCTCTTGGGTCTTTGGTGAGAAATTTACGTTTAAGTTCCAACCGCCTCAACTTATGCCTTACAGCAGAACGGCAACGGATAATACTTTTATTGGTAATCGTACTGGCCGCTTACAGCTTAGATATGTTGATATCTATTACAACGATGCAAGGTACTTCACGGTTGAAGTAACTCCTAAACACAGAGATACAATTACCTATGAGTTTGACCGTAGGGATCCTCTAAACGGAAACATTGTTATTAGCGAAGAGGAGCCATTTGAAGAAGCTAAATACCGTGCTTATATTCAAAGCAAGAACGACCAAGTTACAGTGGAGCTAGTGAACGACAGCATAGACCAGGCTAAGTTCATCGCCCTTGAATGGACTGGTCTGTACTTTGATGTAGCTAGGAAGTACGGCTGATGACATTTTCAGGAGCTTCTAACTTTGCCTTAGATATTGATCTAGGCAAAAGTTTAAACATTGCCCCTTTTACCTCACCTAACTTTACGGAGAAAGCGTTTTCACCAGCGCTTGATATCGGAGCGTTTGGTTTTACTGGTGGATTTGATTTCGGTGCTGACTTTGGTATTCCAAAGCTGAACGTACCTGATTACTCCGGCATCTTCAAAACTCAACCTCAAAGCGGTGGGATCTTTGGTGATGTACTTAAGGGTATTTTTGAACTACCTTCAATCCTTTCAATTGGTAAAGGAATCATGGATGCAGCTACCACTACGGCTGCTTACAAAACTGCTGCTGCAGAAACTGAACGTCAGAACGCTGCTGCTCAACAAGAGTATTGGGCTCGGTATGCCGATCAGGTAGCTCAAAACTATAGGGATTATCAACAGCAACTGGATACCTATTACAGGGATCTGGACTACGTTCAACGTCGTAGGGATTATGAATCTCAGGTAGAAAAGCAGCAAGCTGAGTTTGTTGGTGCTACAGCTACTCAAGCTTTTAAGAACTTTGAACGACAAATCGCTGATCTTGAAGGACGGTTCTACGAAGAAGAAGCAAAGGAAACAATGGAGATTGAGAACATTAGAGCTCAATCAATTGCTGCTGCTGGTAAACAACAAGCCAAGGGTCAAGCTGGTCGTTCTGTCGAAAGACTGACAAACCAATATCATCAACAGTACTTGGCTAACGTCAGTAACCGTCAAATTACAAGAAATTACAGGATTGCAGATAAGGTCCGTCAAGGTGAAGCTCTTGATGTGGCACGTCAGAACACCATCAATCAGGTTCAGTTCTATACACCTCAACCGATCTCTGATCCAGTTAAGCCACTAGCTCCACTGCCTATTACTGCAGTACCACCTACTCCTGCTTCTGGTCCTTCTCAAGCTTCCCTTACGATTGATTTAGCAAACGTCGGACTTGAAGCTTACAAGAACTACGAGTCCATGCAACCGCCCAAGCCTACCCCTGATAAGCCATGACAAGCAGCTTTGGTATCACCCCTCAACGTCAGATTCGTGATCTAGCTGCTGGTCCTAGGAGACCTGCTGAACCTGCTCGTCCTGCTGAAACTACCTATACTCCTCGTCAAGCTGGTGGGCAGTTAATGTATGGAGCTTCTTATCAGCCCAATCGAGCTGCAGCTCAAACTATTGAAAGTATTCAAAAGTTCTTGAGCAAAGAAGGAGCTTTTGGACAGGCTTCTGCTGATTTGTTTGAGAACTATAAAGAGCGTAAGCGTGAAGAGGCTATGAGGCTTCTTCAACAGGAAGCAACAGCGATCAACGACTCGCTTGAGAACGCTAAAGAAACCAAAGCTATTGCTAAGACTGGTAACGAAACACTTGCCCGTCAGAACCGCCTGAGTAACCCTTGGGTTAACTTCTTCTATTACGACACCAAAGCGTCTAACGCTGGTAAGGAAGTTGCTGTAAACCTAGCTGCTTGGGGTAAGCAACAAGCAGAGCGTATTGCTGAAATTGATAACCCAGCAGAACGTGCTCAAATCCTTGGTAGCAAAGTAGAAGAACTACTGCGTCCATATTCTGATATTCCTGCTGCGTTTAAAACTGCCAAGATTGATCCTCTTGTTAGTGCTGTTCTTGTTGACGTTAAGAAAGACGTTGTAGGTAAAACCTATGAGCGAGCAGAACGGACTGATGCACGAGTAGCTTCCGATAAGTTTCTAGGTAGCATCCGTCTTGGTGCTCAGTTTGTAAAAGGTTCTTATGGCTCTGAAGCTGGTACTACTTTTGGACAGCAAAGCCTTCAAAACGGTTACAACGAAGCGTATAACTATTACGTTGTAACTCGTGGGTATTCTGAAAAGGCGTTTCACGAGCTGCTATTCCGTGAGGCTCCTAATCTGTTTGTTGATGCCAATCAAGATGGTTACAACGATCTAGGTGAAACGTTTAGCTATTTAAACTACGCCAAAGCTTGGCAAGATATCAAAACAGCAGACGGACAACCAATCCTGAACCTGCGCAACGCAAAAGGAGAGACGTTTAGAGAAGCTCTTGAAGCTGGCGCTATCCAAGCTGTAAAAGCTCAAGAGGTGTTTGAAGGCTCTATTGAGAGATCTATTCAACGTGCTCAACGGCAATGGCGTAGGACTTTTAACGATGATACAAATCAGTTCTACGCTCAGTTTCCAAACCCTTCTGATGAGCAGATTACGCAGCAACGAGAAAGTCTTAAAGCTCGTAACCGTCAGCTAGCTGCTCAAGGGTTACTTCCTGAAGGTATGTCAGTGGCTGATGCTGATGATCTTGTAGATAAAGCGTTTCCATTCCAGTCCAAGGATGTTAGTCCTGAAGCTGAAGCACGTCTTAAGGAAGAGGTAGAAGACCTTGTAGCTCAGGGTGTTACTGATATCCCTGCTGACCTTGCTGCTCGTATTGAGGGCACACCAGTCATGGCTTATGCCATCAATAAGTTTGGTGGTGCTCGTAGGGAAGCTACTAACCCAGCTACTCAACAAACTCGTAACAGCATCCTGGGAGAGCTTACAAAGAGTCTTGAAGGTAACTTCTTTGCTAAGGACCCTCAACTCAAGATGATTGCTTCTGAGGGTAAGGTTGGTGAACGTAAGAAAGCTCTTGTTAAGCAAGCTGTTATTGAAGCTAAACAGCGTCTTAACGCAGAAGGTAACCGCTACATCAACAACAAACTGTATGAAGCTCGTTCGCGTGGTGAGGATGTCAAAGATCCTGCTGTGCAACTTCGAATCCTTGAGGATGCTAAACGATTCTTCTTTAGCCAACCTCAATACAGCGATGTTGATTCTTACTTTGATATCACCAACGCTGGTTCACTTGGTAAACCCAATACCAGTGGCCCCAAGCTTGGTAGTTCTGTTCAGCGTCCTGATGGTCGTTGGGAGATCTCAATCAACGATGCTGACAACCGAGCCTCTTGGGCTGCTCTTGCTCAACGCACTTTGAACGATCCAACAAAAGCTCGTAACTACCTTAAAAGCAACTTTGTGTTTACTGAGACTGAGATTTCTGAAATCAATAATGCTCTGTCTACTGGTAACACTGCAAGTCTTAGTGCTGGTACCCGCCGCAGTATTGCCAATGTTCAACGTGCTTTTGGTAACAAAGTTTCTGTGGCTGAAATCGTTAAACAACAGGCTGATCGTTATGGTTTGATGGCTCCTCCTAACATCAATCAAAACGCAAGCAAGATTCAAGCAGCTGTTAAAGCTCCTGTTGCTGGTACTGGTGTAGCTCCTAGGGATACTCAGCTTTATGTCTATAACTTCCATCACGGTCACTCTCCTAACCGTGCTGTTGATTTCCAAATTGAACGGGGTAACAGGGCTCAAACAGCTAACCCACTGCCTAGCCCCGTTAGCGGTCGTGTGATCTTCTCAGGGCCTGTGGATGGTTACGGTAACACCGTTGTTATTGAAGCTGATTCAAACGGTCCTGGTTATCGCAAAGGTGAACGTCTGTTGTTGGCTCACGCTGCTCGTTTGTTGGTTGGTAACGGTCAACGAGTTAATCGTGGTCAGAACATTTTGATTGCTGGTGATCAAAGTGCTACTAATAGCAATCTTGGTCGTTCTACTACTGGTACTGGAACGCCAGGTCACCTGCATAGTCAGTTATTTAAGCCTGGGACTGGGTTTCCAAGCCGTGTTGATCAATTTGGACAGGAACGACAGAACGATTTCTTCCGTAAATCTATGTATCCTCTTTTCCGTAATGTGAACGATCCAAATCGTCGTTAATCTGTTTTCTAGTTATTTCAGTTAGTTTGGAGGAAGCGCCGTAGCTTCTCCTTACAAATGCCCTACGTTCCCCTTCGTAACGGTCAATCTGTATTTATATCTGATCAAGAACAAGCAGAACAACGATATCAACAGGAGTGGGGTGGTGGTCAACCTCAACAACAAACAGCCGCTACCCCGAAACCTCAAGCAGCACCTAAACCGGCAGCAAAATCAAAACAACCTCAACGTGGGTTTGATCTTGGCCGTTTCATTCAACAAGCTGGTGGACAGGCAGTTGAAGGTGTTAAACGGGCTGTAACAGGAGGAGCTACTCAATTCCTTGCTGGTCCTCTTGCACCGTTTGTGCAGATGGGACAACAAGCCGAAGCAGTAGGTCGTACCTTAATTCCTGGTACTAAAACAACTATTGGTAAAGAAGCAGCACGAGTTGTACCTGAAGCAGCTCGTAAACTTGTCAACGATCCGATTGCTGCTGCTCAACAGATCGGTGCTCTGACCCAAGGTATTGATCTGGGTAGTGCTATTGCTGGTGGTCCTATGGGCGGTGGACCGTCTGTAGAGATGGATCCCAAGCTGGTAGAGCAACGTCAGAAGAACGCTCAGGCAGCCATAGAAGCCCTCCAGAAGACTGGTAGGGACCCTGAAGGGTTTAGCTACGGTATTCGCCCTAACGTGCCTGTTCTGGGGCCTCTGTTCAGCGAAGACAGTGAATCCGTAAAGAAGAACATCAAACCTCAAACCTGGGGTGGTCAACTGGCTGCTGGTGTGTTCGCTTCTATTGGTGGTGACCTTGGAGTTAGTAAACTCCTTAAAGCTCCTTCAATGTTCGGTAAAACCGTTCAAACAGCAGACAAACTTGTAGATATTTGGAAAGCAAAAGACATCAAAAAAGGTCTTCAAGTTGTAGCTCGTTTCTTAGCAAAAGACGCTATTCCTGAAGCTATTCAGGATTCAATGTTCTTTATGCCAACTGCTCCTGCTGCTATTCAAAAGCAGTTGGATGAGGTACAAAAGCTTCGTACTCCTGAAGAACGTATTGCTCAAGCTCGTGTTATTCGGGCTGCTACCAAACAAGAATTTAACTACGCCTTTGAGCAGCTTAAAAACGTTGCTGCTGGTACTGCTACCCTTGGTGCCCTTCGTGGTTCTTTGTACGCCGCTAATCGGTTCCTAAACAAAGCAACCTCTGGTATTCCTACTCAACAAGCTATGGAGGAGGCTGTAGCAGAAGCTGAGCCTATGGTTCGTCAAGCTCTAGAAGCTGAGGGTCTTCAAAAAGCTAATGAGCTTCGGGAACAACAGCTTGGTGATATCAGCGTACAGTTCTACCGCAAAATTGAAGAGAACGTAGCTGAAATTGCTAAAGGTGGTCGTGCAGGTGCTGAATCGTTTCTCAGTAAGCGTCAAAAACTGATCCCTGAAACTGAGAACATCCTTGCTGATCTCCAAGGCGCTCCTGACCTAACACCTCAGATCCAACAGATTGATACAGATATCACAGGTCTTCAAAAGACTCTCAGTGTCAGCAGCCCTGAAGCTCTTACCAAGAAGAGCGTAATGATCCAAGAGCGTCTTGCTGCTTATCAAGATGCCATTGCTAAGGACCCTGACTGGATCAAT
>Ga0129333_10004655_pt1 | contig 12834 bp, 9 predicted proteins | sample CPB6_08_DNA_FD_94474 | JGI IMG/M metagenome (GOLD analysis project Ga0129333, IMG submission 94474) | Freshwater to marine salinity gradient microbial communities from Chesapeake Bay, USA - CPBay_Sum_0.6_0.8_DNA | ecosystem: Environmental > Aquatic > Marine > Coastal | place: USA: Chesapeake Bay... | reverse complement strand
CCTATTCATCGGCAATCAAAGCTCGCCTAACGCGATTGCTGTAGGGCTAGGCTCCCCATCCATAGTAGAAACTTGCCTTTATGCGTTTGATTGCATATATGAACGGGGCAACATTAAATATGTGCATGACGGGAATCTTGATACACAATTTTACGGAAAACCATGCATTACAGAAAACACTTTTCCAAGAAACGGGTGGAAGTGCGAAATAGAAGGAAAGACAATGCGAGCTAAAGACAGGCATATCTGCATTGCACTAACACGGGCTGATTGCTTTTTGCGTAAACTACAATATAGTGTTGAAGATATTGAGAATAGATTGAAGAGATATTGATATGGCTAATATTGCTTTAGATGCAGGAAAAGTTGTTTTAAAAGATGGAAAGGCAAGTTGTTCTTGTTGCAGTGTTGTAGATTGCGGAACAATTCCAGAATCTACTTATGGAATTGTTTTATCAGAAGAACAATATAATAATTTCTCGCAAGGTGGAAATTATACGATAAACGCTGTAATGTCAGAAAATTTTACTGGCGGTGGATCGTGTTCTTCAAACTTAAATGGAAGCGGGTCTCTACCATCTTGTATTTTTCAGATTTCGGTCAGCGAGCTTAAGTGCAGCGGGTCAGATACTTTTTACGATTCCGCTCGTTTTGGCGTTACAGTTTATTTTGGCAAAGAAGCTGGAACAGGAATATACAAAATGCATTATTATGGGCAAGCGCAATGCCCTTACCTATTTTTTGGTTTTTGCTACTCTGTTGGATATTATATTAATGAATCATACGATGTTAATCCACCGAGTGTTTTCACGCAAATTGGAACTGTAACAATGACAATCAAGGGAACAACATTTCAATTTGGCGTGTGGTCATTTCCGCCAGACTCTGGATTTAACGCATCAGCTTCGGCAACAATAAATATAACATAATCAATTTCATAATGTTTCAAATAAAAGAACCGCCAAATTTCCGTTTTGCATTTTGCTCACAGAATGGATTTGATGTCGCATACAATTGGAAGGTATTTTCTTCAGAAATAGTTGAAGCTATATGGAGGAAAAAAAGCAATGAAAACCCTCCAATCAGGGCGCACTTTTTAATTGATGGATACAAAAGATTCCCAGATCAACCTGTAGCGTTACTAATTGGAAATCCTATTACTAGATTTGTTGCAGCATGTCACGAAGATGGAATTGAATACGAGGAAGCAATTAATGTTCTTTCTAACGGAGGATTCCCTTCATTTCACTTTTTTCCTCAATCGAGATTTTTAGTCTTAAATCAACAGCCAATATATCTATGGAAATCAACGGATCATTTAGAACATTTTTGGGATACGCTAGGTCTTGATAATCCGCCACAAATTTATGAAAAGGAAGTAGATAATTTTAATATAGATAAATTGAGAGAAATATATGCTGATGATTTCAAGTTATACGAAAGCATTGAATCTCCAAAAACATTATCTGAAGCGAAATCGGAAATCCATCCGTCCGTTTGGCAGCAGATGAAAAGCGTTGGATTTGCTGTAAGTAAATTTGCGGCATCTAAATTTGAACCAACTCCACCTGATATTCTTTCCTCTAGGGAGATGACTTGCAGATCATGTCAAGAATGGGATTCTACCGCCTTAAGAAATACTGGAAGATGCCGCAAATGCGGTTGTTCAACTTGGGCTAAATTAAGAATGGCAACAGAGCGTTGCCCTATAGGTAAGTGGGAAGCAGTAGATAAAGAGCAGATTATTGTTGAACAAGATAAGTGATAATAATATAGTTGAAAGATTATGCAGCCGATTAAAACAACGAACGCTATTAACCCCGCTCCAGCGAAGGGCATTGAATCATTCCCAACTCCAGTAATAGACGATGTTGTTATCTCTGAGATCGTTAATTCTTGGAAGGGAGACTACCAGCCGTTAGAATACGGAACGCTGTGGAAGGATGTATCTCACGCCCCAAATCAAGGCAGCTTTCCAGAACACAAGTTAGTATTTCAGCAACCAGCCAGCGAGGACGGACAGTGGATCAAACGCATCTGGGTTAATGATCGTGTAAACCAAGAGAGCTACAACTACGCTATTAAGTATAGCTCTGGCTCGCAACTACACCCAATCTACATTAGAACATATGTTGTTCCACGGGAAGGCTACGCTCCGATGCCAGACGGAACGCCTGACCCGTTATTCCCAACAGCATTATTGGTTGATGAAGAAGTTACTCGCAACGAAGGAGAGCTTGACTCTAAATACATCACCGTAACGCGAGTTTACGAAACGCTACCGGGGCCAATCCTTACAGGGAAGCAGATGGTAACACAATTCGGCGGAGGCGTTGCCGAAACAAGAAAACAACAAGTTCTTAAAGGAGCAACAGGAGCAGATATTTCACCAAATTTTAGAACACTTCAAACATCAATAACTCCAGAAGATTCCACTAAATCTATTATTGAGACAGTTGAGCTTCCAGTCGGCGAAGAGTGGCCGATGCTTGAAACCATTAAAGACGGGCCATTCAACGAGAGAATTATAATTACTAGCAAGGTTGTTCCGATAGCTACTGCATTGCCATCTAATTCTCCCGGCATTATTTGGGAGTCTGAAGCAGCCGACAAGTGGAGAAGCATACATACTTCTAGGAATGTCACATCATTGTTAGGGAAAGAATTTGTGGAATACGAGACATCTTCATTTACATTTCCTGCATTGCTTAGAATAAGAGGTCGTGTGTTTACTGATAAGTCTCAAATCATATTTCAAAGACCATCTCAAAGTGGAATTTTTGTTAATAGAATCGTTACAGAATACACAGAAGAATTACAACTCTCATTAGAAGAGCCTTTAGTAATATCAACAGTCAGTTTTTCCTCAGATATTGGAACATTTTCTAGTGTTATTCATAATTGCTTTTCCTACATATACAACGGAGAACTTATAAGCGCTCCTAAAAGCACTCCGAATATAATAAACTACTCAATCGGAGAAGAGGTTTTAATAAGATCAACAACTATAAAGGATCAGATTGGCTTGTATAAAACCGTTAAAACATATATTGAATTGTTATGAATAATTACATATCTCTAAATTTAGTTAATGGAAGACTAGGAAGGTTTTCAGGAGGTGGAAGGCCAAGATTTATTTTAGGTGAGCAGAATAATGTTCAGATTTATTTCTTGGATTACCCAAAGCCATCTACATATCCAACAGAAGCTCTTGGAGACGCATTTGCAGAAATAACAACAAGAAACTTTAATTCTAGTGTTATTACAATAAATGCAGGGAAAAGGGGCAACAATAGGATAATATCAACAAGCACATTTTTTAATTTGCCAAATAATTTTGAATCAGACTTAACTGTAAATGAAGAGGTTAATATAGTTAATGTTGGGGAAGGTTTTTTTGGAACAAGAAAGCAAATTTCTTTTTCTGGAATTATTTCAGTTCTTCCAATTCCAGAACCATCCTCTTTATTTAGGATTACATCATACGGGTCTGGGATTAGGGGGGCAGGAGAACAATTCCAATACCCATTTAGTGCTTCACTAACAAGTCAATATTTTTCATTCAATAATCCACCTGAATCAATCAATGCTATTGGAGAAAATATAAGGTCAACAACTAATAATATTGTTAGTGAGCTTACTTACGGGACAGTTCAACCTGTATTTGAAAATTTATCTCAAATTTCAGATTACGCTTTTTCTTATCAATACATTTATATTGTGAGTCAATTCACTAACACTAATAATTTCAACCTTTCTCTCTCTCTTGACACATCTAAAGCAACAGCAAATTTTGGTAAATATGGGAGTCTTGATTTTTCATCTCCAGATTGGGATACAATTATTGGAACAAAAAATGAAGCTGAGATATGGATTGAAGCAATGATTGATAGCGACACAATAGCTCAAGGAAATGCTATCATTTGCAGAAAGATGACATAATATGGAAGATGTGATTGAGCAGATGAAAAGAATCCAATCTAGGATTGGATCAGTGATTGATGGGTCAAATCGCCAAAATTTAACAATAAATCAAAAAACAGAGATTGTCGGTGGCGAAGGAATAGAAGTAAAAACTGACGGTAATAAAGCATCTATCTCAAAATCATCTTCATCAGAAGATCGCGGAGCTACAGGAGTAACTGGAGCTACAGGAGTAACTGGAGCTACTGGAGTAACTGGAGCTACTGGATCAAACGGGGCTACAGGGCCACAAGGAGCTACTGGGCCGGGAATAACACTACCATCTGGTTCAGGCGTTCTTGGAATAAATGATGGTGTTTTATTCGTTTACGGAACAACCGGATGTAGTTAGAATTTAATTGCCAGATTATTCAATAATGGTATAAGATTTTTGTTAAATGAGAATAACTTTAGCGGAAGCTAGGCAGCAACTATATCCTGCAATCGTTCCTTCGCTTGATAACCAAGCGAATGTAGATCGCTTTGACTCATATCTGAATCTTGCTCAAGAGAGATTGATTAACAGCGGGAAGTGGAATGGAACAATTCTGCCAGTCAGATTCTACTCGCCTAGCGGGATGATTACGCTTCCCCGCAGATTCGTATCCGCACTTGCTGCTAAGTGGCACAAAAACACTGGAACGGATAGTTGGGCTACTGGGCCTATCAAGCTCCGCAACGGATGGTTCTCTTACCTCAACCCAATCTCTGATTTATGGACAGCTTCATATTGGCCTAGATACGGCTACAACGAGACATTCTTCGACGATCTTGGTGATGGCTTTGTAACATTTGCAAACACGACATACGAAACATATACGCTCAAGGTTGAGATCGAAGATTCAAGCGATGCTGGAGAAGTTGTAGTTATCAAAGGCAAGGATGCAGATAACAACGATGTTACGATTGAAGTCACGCTAGCAAATCCATTCGCCACCAACGCTCAAGTATTCAAAGGGCCGCTGACATTCTTCAGTAAGCCTATCACTAAAGGTGGTATCAATCTTTACGCTGTTAGCGGAGCTACACAAGAGCAGATCGGCGCATACGAGGCAACAGAGACAACTGCAAGCTATCATCGCTACGCGGTTCCTAACGAGCCTACAGTTGATTATATTGATGTCCTATGCAAGATTCGCTTTGTTCCTTGCGTTTACGATACAGACGAAGTTATCGTATCAAATCTTGGCGCACTAAAGAATATGCTTATGTCATTGAAGTGGGAGGACGAAGGAGATATGGAACGCTCGGAAATGTTCTTTATGAAGGCGCTACAATTGCTTAATGGAGAAAATCGTGAAGTTCGCGGTGGAACTCAATGGAAACTAAATATTGATCGCGCAGCAATGCAGTTTGAAAACCTTTGGCCCGGAAGATAAATTATGTCTACTTTTTCACAAACCCCCGGAGAACTTGATGTCGAAGCGGTTCTTGGAACTGACTTCTTAATGTCGTTAAACTTCTCAACAATTATTTCAGCCTCAACTTTCGAGGCTGGAATCATACTTACAGAATCGCCGTCTCAAACCGTATTTCCAATCACGGTTGCAATTAGCGGAACTAATATAGTTAATCTATCATTAACAGATTCACAGATAGATGCAATTGGTCTTATTTCAGATAAGAAATGGTATTTAACAAGAACTGTTAATGGAACAAAACAGATGATTCTATCTGGAAGGTTCCAAATATCAGATACTCCAATTGGTCAAAATAATGGCATCCAGTTTATTGTAATAAATGATTTAACTGTATCGTCTCTGTATGCTATTGGAGCGACTGGTCTAACAGGCTCGACTGGCGTTTATGGATCAACTGGCGCTACTGGAGTAACGGGGGCCACAGGACTAACTGGAGCAACAGGAACCGCTGGAAGTCCCGGTGGTGCTACTGGAGCCACTGGCGTTGGAGCCACTGGAGCCACTGGATTAACAGGATCGACTGGGCCGCTTGGTTCAACTGGAGCAACTGGCCTTATTGGATTAACTGGAGCAACAGGAGTTCAGGGCGCAACAGGTAGTCCGGGTGGTGCTACTGGAGCCACTGGTTCTACAGGTGTTGCTGGAGCCACTGGCCCAACAGGCCCAACTGGGGCGACCGGAATTGGTGCAACTGGCCCCGCTGGAGCCGCTGGAATTACAGGCGCTACTGGCGCAACAGGAGTTGTATCAAGCACACCGTCCTTCACGACGATCTCGGTCAGCGGAGAAGCGGCATTTGGCATTCCTGTTCAGACAAAGAGCAGTCCATCTATTACTGCCAACGCATTATCATTAAACCTTACCGCCGCAACGCTGTTCTCTGTAACGCTAGATCAAAATGTTACCGTTACATTCTCAACACCTCCAGCTTCACCGAAAGTATTCTCATTCATGCTACAGTTTATCGCTAACGGAACTGGCTATACTACGACTTGGCCTGCGTCTGTTAAGTGGCCTAGCTCAACACCTCCGACGATTACAACGACAAACGGCAAGATAGATACATTTACATTTATTACGCACGACGGCGGAACCAATTGGTTCGGAATTGTGAACGGACAGAATTACTGATATTACTGTCTAACAATAAAAGATTAAAGATATGGCAACAATCCCTTCACGAAAAGCTACATTTACAGAGGAGGAGAAGCGCAAGCTCGTCGAGGGAACTGACGCGCAAGGAAAGCCGTTGAGTGAATCAGAGAAGATGAAGTTATCCAAGATGCACACGGCTAGAACTATTGGTGCTGATTGGCGTGAGAGAGGCGCTGAAAGAATGAAAGCTGAAGAGCCTGCTAGGGCGCAACAAGCGTTAGAGGAACGAGCGGCTATTAACAGAAGCCTCGCGCCTAGAGAATACAAACTGCCAACAAAGGCTGACGAGTTTCAAGATATTCCCGGTGGAGGAAGGATTAAGATTGGCGCTGAAACTCTAAAGAGAATGCAAGGTTTCGAGAAGGAAAGAGCAACTCAAGAGCAAGCTCGTCAAGAGAAGTTCCAAAAAGGACTAGCATCAGTTCAGAAAGAAGCCAAGGCTACATTAAGAAAGAGATACGAGGACGAATTAGCTGCTCGCGGATTTGCTCCGCCTAAGACTAGGCAGGAAGCAGAAGCTATTGATAGGGCTAAGATGGATGAATTTAGAGCTATTTCAGAAGCAAGAAATTTAGCTAGAGAAAAATTAAATACATCGCAAAAGGACTACAAGTTTTACAATTCTCTTGCAGCCCAAGCAATGGCTTCTGGGAATACACAACAAGCCGAGGATTTAATGCGAGCAGCCCAAGCAACAGGAGGCTCAATCAAAAATTCTTCAGCTAGAAGAAAGTTCCTTGAAGATCAAGAAATGAGTAAGGTTAGAGCATTGATTAGCGAAAAGACAAAGGCTCGCATCGCTAAAATGCAGGTGCAGAATACATCAAATCCAGAAGCCGGGTATTCACTCCTTCCCGAAACTAAGCGCGAGATTAGTGCTTCTGGAACTGCGCCATTTGGTGTTGGTTCTGCTATACCATCGTATCAGTTGCCATATCAAAAGCCATCTGGCCCAACTGAGCAGCCATTTGGAATGACAACGCCAACAATGGTTGATTCTGGTGTAGATTTTTCAAGTATCAGTCCATATAATGTTGGAGCATTTGCATTGCCACAGATCACGCAATCACCAGCAAACCAAGCGGCATTTTCAAAATTAACTGCAAAACAGAAAGACGAGCTTTTATCTAAGCAAATTGGCAGTTGGTTGAAAACAACTGGGAAAAGCCTCTATGGAGGAGGCAAGGGTGCAGTAAAGGCAATTCTTGAAGGTGCTAGGGCTATAAAGTAAATTATTAAAAATTAATAAATCAAATGGCAAATAGAAGATACAGACCATACCGACAAGAGCCTGATGAGCCTTATATTCCCAATATTACTACTGGTAATATGGATTTGGAGATGCGGATTAGGCAGAATCAACCTTCAGTTGGCAGATTTGATTATTCACAGCTAGAAGAAAATTATCCAGTCACAACGATAGCTGAAGACTTTATGATTAAAGAGAGGAAGCGTCAGGAGCAAATTGGTCTTCAGGAAGAGATCAATTACAGAAAGTCTCTTATCGAAAACAGAGCCTCAGAGCTTGAGCTAAAGAAAGCCGCTAGAGACTTGGATATGTATGAGTCTCAAATTAACCGAGAAGACGCAATGCTGGAGCAGATTCCAGTTGCTAGGCAAAAGTTGGCAGAATTGGATGTCCGCGATCCAGATTTCATCAATAAGGCATACGATATTCAAGAACAGCATCCATTGGCATTTGAGAGCGATAAGTTCCAGAAGTATATCTTTCAACCAATGCTTAATCGTAATTCGCGTTTGATTAGTCGAAAGCAGGACGGGGTAATAACGCAAGAAGGGTTATCTAAAGCGATGGCAGAGATTTCAAAATATAACGAACTCATTGAAGGTAGGGGAGAGGGGGTTGGTGCTTCAGAGGAAGAAGAGCGTTATCTTGGATATTTGCAAAACCAAATTGACCAGTTTTACGCGCAGCGTGGAATGGAGAATCCGATTGAATCAACTCCTCCACAACCAAGAGGTGTCACCCAACAGCCTGCGTTGGCTCCAGCACAAAGTAAGACATCATTTAATACAATGGAAGAAGCACAGGAGGCAGAACGAAATGGAATCTTGCAAGCTGGAGACAAAGTGAGTATAGGTGGAAGGACATACATTTTTGAATAATGCCATTCCGACTTTTAGAAGAAGAGCCTGAAAAACTCGAAACAGAAATCACGCCTCAACAGCCCAAGAAAATTGGAAGATTTAGGCTTTTAGAGGAAGAGGAAGAGACCGAGATTGCTCCAGTAACTCCGCAAGTAGCGCAGCCAGCAGTTACGCAGCCTTCTCCATACAAGTATGACCCCGCTCGCTTTAGGCCAAGGGGGTTGAAGGCAAAGGCTGAAGAAAAGCCGGAAGAGCAAAGCATCTTGCGCCAAGTAGCAGACATCCCGCTAGGAATCGCCCGTGGTGGTGTTACCGGAATTAAGATGATGACGGACATCTTGGGTGCAGATAACGCTGTGTCAAAGTCTCTGTCAGGCATTGAGGGATACATGGCTGATTTGATGTCGGCTCAAGCTAAAGAAGACCAGCAAGAGATTTCTCGCATTATGAAGGATGCCGAGGACAAGGGATTCGGCGAGCAAGTTAAGGCTGGTATCAAGGCATTCAGCATTGCGCCAGTCGATATTATGTCTCAAGCCTTGGGAACGATGGCTCCTGTCATCGCTGGAGGTCTTGTAGGTAGTGCAGCCAAACTAGGCGCATTGGGTATGCGAGCAGTCCAAGCTGGCGTTGGTGCTGGAATGGGTGCTGGTATGATTAAGGGCGAGATTTACAACGAGGTTAAGAACGAGCTAGTCAACTCCGGTATCGCGGAAGACGCAGCAGAGAAAGCCGCTGTAGAGGCTCAGTCTTACGGAGGCAAGAACCTAGATCAGATTCTCCTTGGAGCAGGACTTGGCGCAGCATCCACGCTGGGTGCTGAAGGCATTATTACAAGAATCCTTACCAAGCAAGGAACTGCCCCTGCCGCTGGTGTAGTATCTCGCGTATTGAAGGGTGGACTTACTGAAGCTGCTCCTGAAGCAGCGCAGGCAGCGCAAGAGCAACTAGCAAAGAATGTCGCGCTACAGAGAGAAGGCTTTGATGTTGATCCTTCTCGCGGAGTCGTTGCCGCCGCTACGATGGAAGCCGTTGCCGCTGCACCGCTGGGTGGTATTGCTGGTGCAGTTGAAAGACCAGCGCCTATCAAGACTCTCGCTGAAGAGAATCTTGAGCAGACTAACGAGATCGCTAGGAAGGTTGCAGAGAATGGCGCACCGCTTACAGCATCCGCTATTCAAGACCAAGCAGCTACAAATCTCAGACAGGACGAACTAGCCAAGCAGCTAGAGGCACAGCTTGAAGAGGAACTTGTCGCGGTTAAAGAACCTACCGCTGCACCTCCAGCGATTAAGTCTAAAGAAGAATTTACTGCTATCTACTCACAGGTAGCTCCAGAAGAACTAGACGCAGCAGAGGCAGGATTTACGAATGTCCTAGCTACCGCCGCCACAGAAGAGGCCCGTGCTAACGCACAGAACGCCCTAGAAGCGATTAAAGAGGTTAAGGCTACCGTCACACCTCTCGCGCCTCCAGTCGAGCCAACAATCACCCCAGCAGTTACACCCGCAGTTACGACTGCACAACCACCAATAACAGATGCCACTCAAGAAATCATCCAGCCAGAAGGCGTTCGTCAAGAACCTCAAGACGGAACTCAAGTCAGGCCGACCGAAGAAGCAGGCGTTAGCGATAGCCTACAGCCTTCAGCGAGAGGCGAAGAAGAAGGGCAAGTAACGCCAGTTGCTCCAGCAATACCTGAAGCTATTACTCGCGCAATCGAAGAAGGAAGACCTATTTCCGCACCGTATGCGTTGCAGTATGGAGTAGATATTCCTAGAGGCTGGAAATACGAAGATGACTTCTTCGTTCCTCCCGCTATTGTTGAACAAGAACCCGTAACGACTCCAGCACCAGAAGAAGCCGTTACGCCAGCACCTATTGCTGAAGCACCCTTTGTCTCAGAAGAAGCCGCACAAGTTTCTGAGATAACTCCTACCGAACAACCTACTATCTCGGAAAAACCGCAAATTTCCGAGATAGTTAGTCCAACTTCAATAGAAACCGCGACAGCAGAGGAAGTAACGGAAACTCCAGAGCAAAGATATTCAAGGCTTCTTGAGCAAGCAGAACCGTTTTCAAGACCCGGAACAAACTACAACCGCAATATTGCTTCATCATACGAGCGATTGAAGTCGGGGATTGAATCCGGCTCAACGCTAAACGAACCTCGCGCAGAAGAGCTTGAGATTAGACTTCGTAAAGTTCAACCCACTCCCGCACCAGTCACCGAGCAAGCTGCACCAGCAGAAGCTCCCGCGCCAGAGGTTGCGCCTATCCAGCGTGATGTGACGAAGCCAGAGCAGATGACACCAGATGAAGCAATAAATGATGCTTTGAAAAAAGCAGAAATTTCTTCAACTGAAAAAGGTTATTTGGCATCAAAGGATAGAGCAATTGTCGGAAATAATGCTGAAGAGGCGCATTACATTCAAGTTGTTGAATCGTCTCAAAAAAAATTACCATTATCATCGGAAGCTGTAGATATTTATGGAATTAAACTTCCACAAGGCTATGTAAAACAAGGCGACTTGTATATTTACCAGCCCCCCCCCGCAGTATCGGAAACAATAACGGAGCCAGTCGTCGCTCCAGCAGTTATTCCAGAGCGTGAAGCCGCGCCCGTTGAAAACACAATAGATGATGTAAACCTTAAGCACGGAGGAACAAAGACCGCTAGGGGAATTGTTCTTCCGCCAAAATTCAATACGGTTGGAAAGATCGTAACCGGAAGAATTGCAAATGATGCTGCGCGTTTAGGAATAGAAGAAAGGGAACTTGGTGAAGGTAAATTCTTTGACGGAAAGTGGACGAGCTACCCATTTGTTTCGGTAAAGATAAATGGACAAGCCGTGGAAACATGGCGGTTTCAAAGTAATGAACAGGCAGAATCTTTCTACGATTGGATTGGCAGTGCAGGCGACCTCTACCAACCGTCTTTCGCCGCACCAACCGCCACTATATCAGCGGAGGTTGCATCCGCAGGCATCGCAGTAGGCAATCGCATCAAGCTAGGCAAGAGTCCTCAGACCTACACCATCGAAGAAGTAATCCCGCAGACTGCTAACGACAAGAAGTTCGGCGAGCAGTATTACAATGTAAAGAACGAGAAGACAGGCGAGACGCAAGTAGTCGAGAAGAACGACATGAAGCCTGTTGGCGCAAGAAAGCGCAGGATGGCTGCAAGAATAAGATTTATAAAGCCGCAAACCGCTGAAGAAATATCTGCTTTTGAAAAAGCATCTTCAAATAAAGTAATGGCTAGAAATCCACAGCTTGCCATTGCTGCGGTAAGGATGAAAAACGGAGAGATTACCGTTGATGAGTATGCGGACTTGGTGGATGCAATTGATCCATTCACGGTTAAAGGGCCAGACCCAATTCCAACCAAAGAGAAAATCCAGAAATACATTGCTGCTGACAAGGCTGGTCAAGTAATGCAACCAATTGAATCTGGTAAAGAGGTTGAATTCAGAATTGATATTCCTACATACAATAGATCAACTGCCGCTGGTGATACAGTGTATGCTGTAACAGCGCATGAGCCTGTTGCGGCAGATGCTAAAAGTGTTGGGAAAGTAATTTCATTTGTTGGTGTTGCTAAAGTAAATAACCCAACATTTATGACTCGTTCCGTTTCTGGAAAGGGAGCCGCTATTGATATTGCTACTGGTGCTGGCAAGTTTCCTCTAGCTACTGTTAAGGGCAACTACGAGCCTATCACAAAACTTCCAACTGACATCAACGATCCTAATGTGTGGACTGAAGTTGGATACAATCCTATTCGTTCTAGCTACTTTGTTGATGTAAGAACAAAGAATGCAGTTGTTGGTGGCGATGAAGCGATCATGGTTGGTTCCCGCGTGTTTGTTAAGAACCCACAAATGGAGGCTCGACCAAAAGGCTTAATCGGGCCAGATAGGCGATACATGGCAGCTAAACCAACGCCACTTCCAGATAACGAACGATACGGACAGGTTAAGCTGAACCGCAGAGTGCAGAGCTATTTCGGCGGGAAGATTCCAGACCGAGTGTATGTAGTGGATGACGCAGTTGATGAGGAATACGAATACAAGGCGGCATACTATCCAGACGAAGGAATCCTTATCCTCAACAATGCTTTTATCCGAAAGAACGAGAATATCGGTGACATCATCGCTCACGAACTAGGCCACTACGCATTCGG
>Ga0129333_10004654_pt1 | contig 12835 bp, 13 predicted proteins | sample CPB6_08_DNA_FD_94474 | JGI IMG/M metagenome (GOLD analysis project Ga0129333, IMG submission 94474) | Freshwater to marine salinity gradient microbial communities from Chesapeake Bay, USA - CPBay_Sum_0.6_0.8_DNA | ecosystem: Environmental > Aquatic > Marine > Coastal | place: USA: Chesapeake... | reverse complement strand
CGTTTTAATCGTGGACAAATGGTCAGATGTGTCAGAAGCATTGTTAATAAAAACCGTAAATGAATTCAGAAACAAAGTATTCAATTACGACAAGTTGAAATTAAAATATTGGATGGACAAAATATATTCTTACAAACCATCCATGCCATCCACGTAATTTACATTATACATGCAGCGAGTTCACGAAACGTTAGGCTGAACCCCACTGGAAGAAACTGTAGGCATTTGATTTTGCCTTTTTCTGCGAGGTGAACACGCAGCAATGTATGCATCCATGCCATGATTTGCAATGTATTGCAAGTTGCGCATGGTCCATGCATATGAATTGCCTGAATGACCCACCTGCATGTTGGACATTATGGCATTAAACACATGATTGTTTGAAAACATGTACCCAGTTGAATCGCTAGGAGGATTGTCGCGCAAGTAGGACCACATGCATGACTCTCGTTGGTTAGTGGTTTTTATAACAGCCTCAATGCCATCTAAAATATTGTAATCAAAATCATATTCAGAAAGACGCAGGTCGCTCATGGAGGTGGGATAAAATGGTGATGAAGAAGACATGATTGGAGAAAGGTATGACATGATGCAACTTCATGTCATGTCTTTATATGCATTTGCAAAATCATATGCACTATCCGAATGTGGACTCGTGGAACACATCTAAATACATAAACCCGTCCTCATCTTTGTGTGTTCTGTACATATCGCTCATGACCGTTGTGGTTGGGTGCAACTTGTTGTTTACGAAGACGTAAATGGCATCTGCTGAATCAAGTTTCATGTGTTTGCGGATGACATACATGAATTGTCCCAGTGTCAACTCATGAGGAACAATAAATTTGTTCTTTTTCAGCGGGTGAAGCGCTTGCAATTTGTCGCTGCACTCCACAACAACTGGAATGCGATCCGGATGCTGCTTCAAAATCAGAGCAGCTTTCAACTTTCGCTCGTCAAATGGCACATTTTTTCGATACTTTCCGGTGATATTTGCCATGTTTTGATAATTGTAATGTATTGTTAATATTCTTTTATATTAATACTTAAAAATAATATAATATATTTATTATTTAAAATAGCATTTTAATATTTGAATGGACCAACAGCAACAATTGCAATTGCAACAGTTGCAAGCGCAACAACAACAATATTTTGTTCCGGTTTCAAGTGAACGTGTCTTTGGTCCAAACAACGGAATTGTTGTTCGACACAATAAAACAGCTGTGAAAGCGACTGCTGTTTTAGGAGTTGCAACTGCATCTACCAGTGCGCCCGCATCAAATCCCGCATCCACCACTCCGCCCGCATCAAATCCCGCATCCACCACTCCACCTGCATCCACCGTTGTTGCTGCGGCCACTGAAGCGAATCCATTAGTGGGGATGGTGCAAGATGTTGTCCTTGGCATGATACTGAATATTCCTGCAATGCGCACAAAGCTGCAAAGCATTTTGGACAATCCGTCTCTGATTACGGCGGAAATCAAAAAAGCGCATGATGAGCTCAATACGAAACTTAGTCCTGGTGAATTGAGACAATTGAATTCTTATGCATGCCAGGACAGCAGCAGGCGGACCATTGGCAGTGTCATGCAAACTGCATTTGCAAATATTATGGCAGACGGGAAAATCGACATGAATGATGCACCACACTTTTTGACACTGATTCACGAATGCATAACACTGTTTTCAACCGACGCGGTCAATGCCAATGCAGTTGCTTTGAACAGCAACACAGTCATCACATTTTTGCACTTTGTGCTGAAATGCATCCTCATTTTGACGCTTGATGGTTCTGAAGAAGAGTCCGCATTAGTCATGTTAGACTGCAGTTTCAAATTGGTGAAACTAACTGTCATGCCTTTGATTGCCGGCAAAAAATGGTGCTGCTTCAAGTGATGCAATCTTTTCATATTATAAATTGTATCATGCCGTGTATAATTTATATCATGCTATATATAATTTATACAACACAACACACAAACAAACCCAAACACTAATTGCAATATGAAAAAACCAGTAGTAGTGCACATGAAATCCAATGAAAACAAAACGTATGAAACAAATGCTGGAATCCCGTTTGAATGTGTCGAATTTGTGCGCCGATATTTCATGCAAACATTTGGATTAACATTTCCATCCGTAATAGATGCCACCGACATGTTTTTCCAAATTCATGCATTAGTGCCTTTGTCATCTAAACAAAAACCAGTTGCTTTGCATACATTCATTTATCCTTACGTAAAACCAGCTCTCTACTATTTGCGTCCAGGAACTATTTTGTTTTGGAAACCCAAACAAACAGAAGAACTCAAATATGGCCACGTTGCCCTCATCGTGGAAGTAAATCCACAATATGCTGTTGTTGCACAACAAAATCGTGAACCCCCTATTCAAATTCATAAAACGAGAGAGTTGTTTAATTCAATAAATTGCCCAAATTCGGCATATTTAGGAATTAAAACAATTCCAATGAAATGATATATTGAAATTGTATAAAAATGAAACCACAAACCACCCTGTCTTTTTCCAGTGTTGAGTTGGTTCCAGAAGCAAAAGGTCTGTTTGATCACAGAACCAATCGACGAGCACATGGGTCGCCCGGATCAAATCCGAGAGGATAAACTAAACGTCATATCAATTTTTAAAAGTTCAAAAATTGATTAAAATTCAAAATTGGAAAAAATTGATTATGAGTATAAACATTTAGAGGAACACATGCATTACATCACATCAAGATATGTCGTCATCGGAACTTCATCATAAAACAGTTCAAGAACTAAGAGAATTATGCAAAGAACGCAACATAAAAGGCATGCGTGGCAAATCTAAGGTGGAGTTGATTTCAATGCTGGAAGCAACCTCAACATCGGCTGAAGAACTCACGCAACCGCCACCCCTACCTGCAACTGCATTCACATGTCATGATGCATTCAAAGTTGGAGACAATCTTGAACTTTTGAAAATTCTCGGAGATGAAAGCATTGACATGGTTTATCTTGACCCGCCGTTCAACACAGGGAGAGACTTTTACTACTTCCAGGACAAATTTGCCAACTTCAACCAGTTCATGAAAGAGCGGCTTACAGAATGTTGTCGTGTCTTGAAAAAAGACGGCAACATCATTGTGCATGTGGAGCCCCGAATATCACATCACATTCGAGTCATATGTGACCAGCTGTTTGGGGAGTCCAACTTCAAAAACGAAATTGTGTGGCACAGTGGAGGAAACTCGAAAAACAAGTATCAACTTGGCAGAAACCACGATGTGCTGATTGTGTATGGAAAGAGTTCAAAAACGAAGTTCTTTCCATTGTATAAAGACTACACGGATGAATACAAAAAAGGACTGAAAATGTGTCCGTTCCATCAAAAATTATATAGCACGTCGGCTGCACACAACTCACAACCAGAAGTCAATCCACGCCCCAACCTCACATATGAATGGAACGGAAATGTGAGACAATGGTATTTAACAAAAGAAAAGATGCAGGTGCTACATGACGAAAATCGACTTGAATACAATGAAAAAGGCATACCTCGCATAAAGCGATTCATGGTGGAAATGGAAGGCATACCAGTTCGCGACACATGGGACGACATTTCATCCATTCAAAACGGGGAAAAAACAAAATATGCAACCCAAAAACCAATCAAACTACTTGAACGTGTCGTACGACTATACAGTCAAGAAGGAGACACGTGTCTTGACCCGTTCGCTGGGTCAGGAACACTTGGGCGAGCTTGCAGAAATTTAAAAAGAAATTACGTGTTATTTGACATAAATCCCGAAGCTAAAGAGGTGTTTGATAAAGCTGTTTAATGACCTCGAGTGTCTTTGCTTCATCATCATACATTCGTTTAATTGCAATTGGAATTCCGGTGATGAGCTGGTCCGGTTTGGTTGGATTTATCAAAACGGATACAGGAATGCAGCGAATTGTAGACCCAGTTATTCCAAACGCGGGTCCTGGCTTGAAAATTGCAAGCACGTCAAACTCATCATTACGATATGCCACATGTCCAGTTGAATTTGTATCTGAATTTTTCTTGCTATTTCGCCGGGTTGTCTCAAAATGCCAAGCATCCATACGAAACTTGATTTGATTTCTAACTACGGGACCGTCATCGTCCGTAATTCCATCCCATGATTTTCCAACAACATTTTTAATAGGACGGCCTGATTTTTCAGACAACCACTTGTTGACATGCCCTTCGACAACATTCGCAAGTGCTTTGCCAATGTCTCTGTGCTGTTCCTTGTCCATTATTGCAGAGACCAACCACACTCTCATCAAAGATGGATATGGACCCAACCATTCAGTTGCACTTGCTTCTGCCTCTTCTCGGCTGATTTGCATGGAAAATGTATGTCTATGTTATAAATATGTGTCATAATTATCATTCAATTTTTAAGTAATTTTGCAATCAGATTTTAGATTCCAACTCCACTTCCATGCAACTTGCGTATTTATATTGCAACTATTTATTGGCGTCGTCTTTGGGGCATAGCACATGTAAAAAAATTTTGTATTGTTTTTGTGTTTTTGTGTTTTTTAATATGTTTGTGTGTTTATGCCCATTCAATCTTCACCAAGCGTGCATTGCCCATGCTCTTGAGTGATTTAAGTTCGCGACCAAGTGCTTTTGTGAGCTTGAGGGATGTGCCGCACTCACGCTTGATGTGTTCATAGATTCGGCCACCGCGTTCAAGTGCGCGCATGATTTCGAGAGACACAATGATGCCCTTCCATTCAGACACTCCATTGTGATTAGATGTGATGCACTTTGGGCGTTGCAATGAGTCTTCGATGCGGGATTCACGAATGAGGTCGCACAAGTTCTCCTGCATTTTTTGCATGTCATACGAGGTTTCAACCGCCAGCCGAATGTTGTATCCACCGTTGCTGAACATAACTATGCCGTCTTCTTGCTGCGTGCTGAACGTCTCCAAACCAGTCGTGCAAGGGATGCGAACATGCAGTTGTTGCAGTGGGCTTGGCGCATGTGTGCGAGTGTGAACAATCAAGTCTCCGCGTCTAAAGCCATGTGTTTGGCTGAACTGGTTGGTGTTGCATCGCCACACATTGACTTGCATTTCTTCGATCGAGTCAAATCCGCAACCACCACTGCTTCCAGTGTTGAATGGCATGCGCTGGTCAATCGAGTTGTACAACTTGTCGGGCATCTCCTGGTAGGTGGGATACAGACGACGAGTTGCTGGATTCACAAGATTCCGGGGACTCATGCGGTGTGGTTCAGCAGTGAGACGCATGATTTGTTCGCGAATTTCGGCGGTTTGTTCGTCGCAGTTGTGGTTCTCAATGGCACCGGATTCAAATGCAGCCTGAATTGCACGGATAGTCAAATCATTCTCATATTCTTCTGCGTTGGGGTCATCATTGTCATCATCGTTTTGTTGCCGCCTGCTGCGAACAACGATGGGAATGTTGTTGTACCACTCGCCAGTGCGGTCTTTGGGACCGGAAACCAAGTTCTTGCCACTGCGAGGCATGGTCTGGAGAGGCACATCGTCTGGATTTTCCATCATGCTGACATACTTTTCAATGTCCGCCATTTCAATGCGGCGACTGATGTAAATCTTGATGTCCATGTTGTCGTGGAAGCCGAACATGCGACCCATGAGCCCTTGCAGCACCACATCCGTTTTGGAGTCTTTGGAAGTTTCGATGACGAACGAGATGTGCTGCTTAGGCACGCGCTTGCCCATGCGGCACATTCCGCGAATGAAGATGATGGTGTTTTGCTGAGGCGCAACGGCAAGTTCATCCATGGACTGCATGCTGCCTGGCTGGTGGTACTTTGTTTCAGCATCATATACGCGATGGGCCCACCCTTGCTCAGTGGCCACACCAATGCAAGCAGACATATTGTCGGTTCCTTTGGAGTCGCGAACACGCACAATGGCATACTTGGCGGCGGCAGATGTGGCAGGTACTTCTCGGATGGCTTGAGCAACAACCTCTGCAGGAGACAGGCGGGGATCAAACTGCATGATGGCGCCAGCTTGCAAGAAGTGTTTGGGGCCCTTGTAGCCGGCGGCAGGCTCGAGACGCACAACGCGCTTCTTTTGGCTGTGATGCCAGATGTTGCTGAGCTCAGAGAAGGGAGTGGCAGACACGGTCAAGACATAGTTGTTGCGTTCGCCTTCAAGGTTGGAAATCTTTCCATCAGCTGTGATGCAGAGATTCTTGAAGAATTTGTGAGGGCGGTTAGTCTTGTCTTGGGCGTAGTGTGCCTCTTCCCAGATGAAGAGCGTGTTGCGAGCAACCGTGGGCTGGGCTGCGTTGTGCTCAAGTTCGGCACCACACCACACTTGGATGCGCGACTCCAACATGTTGATGATGGTTTGATTGCATGAGTTGATATGTTCGGTTTGGACATACAGACGAATGAACTCGGTCTTGGATGCACGGAGTTGTTCGGAAAGCTCATTTTCAGCATTGCCGCAAACAATGACGGTGCGTTCGATCCGGGGGTTGGTGCACAACATGTTGCATGCGACGTACAAGAACGTCTGGGTCTTACCGGATTGTGGAAATGCAAGAAGCACATTCCAGCGGCACTCATCTTCAAAGGCGGCAATGACTTGCTTGGCGGCGGCAATCTGGTTCGGGTAAGCCATGACGGCGGCATCTTGGACAGGAACTTCTTCAACGACTTGGGCTTGGTCTTGAACTTGAATGGGCTCTTGGACTTGAGCAGCAGCAGCAGCAACTGCATTCTTGTGCATTTTGCTGGACTCGTGACGAGAGCGGTTGCCCTTGTCATTTCCACCAGCACTGGTCCATCTTCCACCACAAATGGCACAGATGGTCTTAGGACGAGCTGGAGAAGCAGAAGCGGAAACAGAAACGGAAGACATTGTTCTTGAATTTGAAAGTATACGACTAACTAACGAGTGGAAAACTAATTCTCAAAAACAGAATTTGCAAAAAGCTTTCAATTTTTTTTCCATCATATGTGATTTTGGGATGACATCGGATGACATTTAGCCCGTTTAAATCTAGTCCATCCTTCGTTTAACATTGACAAATTGTATGTGTATAATGTATACACATACAATAACATGGTTTTTGTGGTAGTGGCTCACTATAATGAAGACACTTCATGGGTGAATAATTTGAAATACAAGTATCAAATCATATCAAAAGCAGGCATTCCACGCGAACATCCTCCAAACAAAGGAAATGAAGCATCATCTTTTTTGCAATACATAATAACAAATTATGAAAATTTGGATGATGTAACCGTGTTTGTGCACGGTCACAGGAATGACTGGCATCACAAAGAAAACATCGATGAAAAAATCAACAGAATGGTGTTTGACAAGGACTATTATAATATAAACACAAATGACAATCGAAATAGCTTGACACCGTTGTTAAAGCATCCAGATTCACTTGCCAAAATGAAACAAATGCTTCCTCAATTGGGAAATATTTTGAATATCATGATTCAACCTGAAAGGATAGTCTACAGAAACTCAGCGCAATTTTATGTTAAAAAAGAATTAATCAAAAGGCATTCCAAAGAGACGTACTCCAAATTGCATGCATGGTTGATGTATAACAGGGAAACTTCATATTTCACGGGCAGAGCATTTGAATACATATGGCACATCATTTTCACGGGAAACCATGTGGATGTTTACTAATTTAGTAAGCCATGCCTGGATGAGGAACGCCTAGAATCTCACCTGCATTGTCAAATGTTCCATCGCCACCCCCTTTCTTATCAGAAGGTTTATTGGCACTCAGGTCATGCAGCCGACGATAAGTGGCGACATGTTTTTGCATAAATTTCTTCGTTTTGCCGCGCGTTTTCTCCCAAAGTCTGTGTCTCAAATAACATACAATAGACAAACGCACTGCATCTTTGTTTTCCAGGTGGATGGGAAGATTTCCATGCCACTCATGCACATCCATGAACAGCACGTCGCCGGTGCGCACATTGACGCCGACTCCATACTGTGGGAAGCATGTCTCGCCACCAGTATACTTCCCACGCTCAATAACTACTAAGTTGCCGAAGCCCTCGGCATCATCGCCGCGGTCGGTGTGAATGGTGGTTTTATAATTCACATTGGTCGTCACAGTGGTGAAAGCAGTGTCGGCGATTTTAAAATAGGTCTGCTTGGCCTTGCGATGCTGCTTCTTGTAATGGTCGGGCACAATTTTCTCGTAATAATTGTCAATCTCTCGAATGAGAGGAATCAATTTCTTAAATTTGTCAGGATACAACATGTTGAAGCGCGTTTCACGCACGGCGGGGTTCAACTTTATGCCATGTTTTTTCAGCAACATCTTCTGGCTGGGACCGAGCGAGTCAAAGTAGCCGACAATGTTGGTCATTGCGGCGATGTCTTTCTCGGTCTTGACTTTTTTTGAACGCGTTTTGGTCTTAAGTCCGGATGTCAGCCGGCGATTGGTGGACGTGGTGCGTGCAAAGTCAATCATGTTTTCATAAAACGTGTCGATTTTCTCCTTGGACAACTTGTTCTTCCTAAATTTGAGAAGCAGTCGGTTGTCGTCAGTGTAAACATCTGCGTCGTCATTGATGATGATGTCAATGAGAGATGGAGTGACAAATTGGTGCTTGTGTTTTTCCATGCCGGCATCGGTGATATTTTTCTTGACGTAGTAGACATCAATTCCGCCCTTCTTTTCGTGTTTTACAATCATTTGGTGAACAATGCAACGTATAAATTATGTCAATATATTTTTAAAAATGTCGTTATAAATATATCTCTACGATGAACCATCTTTTGTTCAAATCGTTGACAACTGCCGTCATTATTACCATTGTGTTTTTGGCACTGAGTCATTTTGACGTATATTTAGAGGAAACATATAACATCACCGGATACAGAAAAAATTTATTGAAGGCACCTGTGCAGTTCCTACTAATATTCATGGTTTCAACAACAGTCATGTATTTTTTCTCTCACTGGTTTCATGTGAAAGCGTGAATGCGCCGAAATATCATCTGAACGTCGCACATTCAAAAAAAAAGACAACATAAGAACTATAACCACAACCACTGCGTCTTTGCAATAACATTACACGCTTGCTTTATTTGCGTTTTTTGTGCATGGATTTTTTGCGATGATAAATGGACTTACAACCACGTTTTTTAGAACGCAATCTTTTTCCGCCTCCTTCACCTGGTTCCGAATCAGATAAATCTGCTCGTGAAATTCTGAATTTTGCACGTTCAATTTCAGCATCGTGTTCATCCCATGTGTTGCAAGTCAAATCAATCAATGTTGCTAAATTGCATTCTGGATATGCTTCCATCAAGTCAGTTATCACTTGATTTCTATCAACCACAACTTCCCCTGCTTGGTCAAAACCATAAGGTTGTTCAATGGTATTCAAAACTCTAAACTGCACAAAACCATTTGAGGTAATAGTGACACTAACACTCACGAATTTAATGTATTTGTGTTCATCTTCTGCATCTTGGGAAAAATAATATTCTTTATTACGTAGATTTTGAACTATTTTAAATGATTTGCCATGAAACGTGGGTCTTGTGTCTTGAACCAACCTCATGCCAAAAATTCCTTTTCCTGTTTTTTCATGTTTTTTATAAGGCAATAGTTTGCATGAAACTAACTCATCATTCATTGCTCTAAACTCTTCATGACAAAGTCGCATATCACCCACGATATATGAACGGTTTGGTGGACATCTGCCCGTTCCTGATTCGGGTCCTAAAACATAACTTTTCACAAATTCACGGCGTGCAGGAGGTGGTTGGATCAACCCATTTACTCTATTTTTGAACTCACGGGAAATGGTTTCAACAATTTTATAGATGGGTAATGAATCATATTCCGTTCCTCCATTAAACTGATATTCTTTATTAAACATGCCAGGCGACTCAGGCGACTGTTCGACCAAACGAGCAACTTTATCAGCATTTTCTGAATCCACTTTGAATTTAAGACCCATGTAATCCAATGTTAAAACATCCTTGGGTTGTCTTTTAATGTCTAATAATCCAGCTACTCTACTGCCATGACACTTCAATATGGCCAATGCCATTGTAAATGTTTCACTCATTTGCATGATTATTATATCAATCTGATATAATAATTCGGTTTCATCGTATCCCACCCCTTTTAAAACAAGCTCGAATTGCCCCAGCCCGCTTCATTGGCAGCAACCGGTTCAAAATCCATCATCTGTGGTTGTTGCATCTGCTGCTGCTGCTGTTGCGGGCCACCACCTGAATACATTGCGTTAAAATCCTTCACCATCGAGCTCATGCCGCCCATTTGAGCCCGGTTGTTCGTCAACTGTGGGGGAGGAGGCGGCGCCGTCATAGGAACACCCGACGCCATTGACCCTGTAATCGGCTGCGTCACGCGCACCTGGCTCTGCCCTTGTCCCTGTGCAGGACCCGCCTTGGTGTTTCCTGACCACATGTCAACCGCGCGCTCAACCAGGATTTGCGCTTTTTCGCCCAGCTTCGTCTTAATCGAGAAGAGCACCATGATGAACACCATCAGGATGTTGATGATATGGAAGCGCTCGTACTTGATGCCACTGTAAGTGGGAAAGTAAATGATCATGCGGTGAATGAAATAGATGCCGAGCAACATGGCAAACGTTTGCGCAAAAATCTCGGCCAGAATGGTAAGACTGCCCTTTTCATCATCCGGGTCGGGAACGTAGTAGCGAATGATATAAATGACCAAAATGGCGGGTATAAATCCGATTGCCACATATTGCATCATGTTCAGGACCTCGCCTTGTGCATCCTCATTAAGCTTGAACACTTGCTTAAAGAAGCCACCACCGGCATTGGCAGATTCTTTTGCGGTTATCTCAATGGCGTCCATGGAATTCTGTTGTTATAACTTTTTGCTTTATTATTTTACAATTACGAGAGAAAATTAAAATGAGAACAATCAACAAAAATATTAAATCTCATTAAAACAGCATAAATGCAATCAAGTGAAATACTATAATAAAATGCTGAAGAGTCTTGCAGAATACAATAAGTATAGACGCGTTCCAACCAATGCGTTTCATGTGCCGTCAAATCTAGATTTTCCCATGCGACACGAAGAGAACCAGTATCTGAATTTAATTGAGGATATTCTCTTGGATGGGACAAAAGAAGAAGGAAGAAACGGCACAACACTTGTTGCCATTGGTGCGGCCATGCACTTCTCATTGGAAGATCGTCGAGTGCCATTTTTAACAACCAAGCGCTTGGCATGGAAAACATGCCTAAAGGAGCTGCTCTGGTTCATTCGCGGAGAAACCGATAACAAGCTGCTGCAGGCTCAAAATGTGCACATTTGGGATGGAAATGCATCGCGCGAGTTCTTAGACAGCCGCGGATTAGTTCATCGCGCTGAGGGCGACCTTGGACCCATTTACGGGTTCCAGTGGCGGAATTTTGGAGGAGATTATGAAGGCGAAGGCGAGTGCCTTAGAAAAGGGGTTGACCAGTTGCAGGCCGTCATCGATGCACTAAAGGACCCTGAGCAGCGCACTTCACGGCGACTCATCATTTCTGCATGGAATCCAGGACAACTAAATGAAATGGCTTTGCCACCGTGCCACGTGCTCATGCAATTCCACGTGACTGATGGCACCAAGTTGTCGTGTTCGTTGTATCAGCGCAGCGGAGATGTGGGTTTAGGAGTGCCCTTTAACATTGCGTCTTATAGCATGTTGACACATCTTTTAGCACATCATTGCGATCTAGAACCGCATGAATTCGTGTACTATTTAGGAAATGCGCACATTTATGATGACCATGTGGAGCCGCTTCAGGAACAGCTGAAGAGAGAGCCGCATGAATTTCCAAGAATTGCGATTCGGGCACTGCATGAGGACATTGGGAAATATGAAGTGGGAGATTTCGAGGTGCAAGGGTACACGTGCCACGACACTATTCCAATGGCGATGCGTCAATGAGAGATTCTACACATTTTATAATATCATCATAACTTAAGCAACAAATACCACAGAATGGGGAACAAACAATCAACAAAACAACCACCACAAATAAGTGTGGAAGACAAGATGCTACTAAAAAAACAAGTAGAACAAGACAAAGAAGAACGGAAAAATCTAAGAAAAGAGCAAGATGATGCGCGTGCTGCGGATGCAGCAATACAACAGTCGAGACTCATTGGTTCAAGCAATTATTTTGTTTCAACTGATAATAAATTTAAATTCGTAGTTGATCCAAATGTTACTCAACCATTTGTTTTTAAAGAAGAAAATGTAGGCCAAACTAAAAAAGTACCAGCCACCAAGTTTAATTTTTTCTTTGTAAGACATGCAAAGTCATGTGCAAATGAACAAGCAGGACTATTGAATCTGAAAAAACTTAAGCTGGATGATCCATTCATTTCGAATGATGGAATACTTGCAACAGCTGTAAAAAAATCGGATTATGATAAGTTTTTTGAAGCATACGAACCTATTGACCATTATTTTTGTAGTCCATTGATCCGAACATGGTGCACTGCAGCAATGTTGTTTACTGAGCACATCTCTGATTTTGAAATTGCTCCACATATCCGTGAAGATGCGGTGAACTACACAAATCATCCATATCCATATGAAACGAATGTGAAACGATTCAAATTCTTTTCAGACTATGTTAAGACATTCACTGATGGAGAAAGGACAATTGAAGGAGTGCCAGGATATGCGTTAATGAATAAAGCATTGGCAAATTACGGCAGTGATTTTGTGGACCAAATTGGAATAGAACTGTTCATGCAATGGTATATCAAAAATGAAAACATACTTGGCAGAACAAACAAGTCAATCAGG
>Ga0129333_10004653_pt1 | contig 12837 bp, 7 predicted proteins | sample CPB6_08_DNA_FD_94474 | JGI IMG/M metagenome (GOLD analysis project Ga0129333, IMG submission 94474) | Freshwater to marine salinity gradient microbial communities from Chesapeake Bay, USA - CPBay_Sum_0.6_0.8_DNA | ecosystem: Environmental > Aquatic > Marine > Coastal | place: USA: Chesapeake Bay... | reverse complement strand
TCCCGAAAGAGTTTTACAAAACTTTTCGTATTCTATATTCTTGTTTATAAATTCTATCACTTGTTCTATGTCTTGTTGGGTGGACGGCCAAGTGCTGTCTTTTTGTTTCGCACCCAAAACAACTACGATAGAATCCGCCCTGTCAAAGTTCTTTTTATCTATTGCCATGTTATTGTTTAGAAGCCAAACAATATCTGGATACCTTTGTGCGACCAAAGACAAGACAATCATTTTCTTGTAATCTGAAATAGTTTTCCTTTCCAGTCTGCCATTGAGAACCCCAAAGAGAGATTTACTCTTACCCCCAACCAATTCTGGAAGACCAAAGCGCCTTGCCTCATCAACGGTAATATAAGTGATTTTGCATTTATAATGCTGGCGAAGGGAGGCATAAACAATGCCCCCAAAGTAATTCAACATCGCTGCCGTGTCAGTTTGTTGCGAACTAATCAGTGGAGTTTCCAATATAATCTCTGAAATATTTTCTGGAACATAATTGGAAACCAAAAAGTTAATCACAAGCAAACATTTGTCAAGCAGAATATCTTGTTTGGAGAGTTCTTCGTTTTTAAGAATAGGTGAAACGTGATTGAGTTCCATTAACTTACCATCTTCATTGAAAAGACATATACCTACAGTAGAGGTTGAAACATCAAGTCCCAAAATAAATTTTTCATTTTCCATAAAACAAATATATGAAAAATATTAAAAATCCATTTGCAATTCAATCAACGATTTTGTATTCTCTTTTATATCAATTTGCTCATAGAAGGAATTAAACCAAACGAGATTATATTTGTCATCGTAAATCCCAATCTCACAAAGTTTCAAGTTTTGGTTTTTATTCCAAGTCGGGTTAGTACTGTTAATGAAAACATCTGAATCCAATACGATTTCAATAATGCTCTTGTAAAGACAAGCACCGATTTCAACATCTACATTTCCGAACAAAAATGTTTCACAACCAAATCCCAAAATATCTGGGCAATTTTCATCTGGAACATTAAGAATTGAAATGTTGAAGTCTTGAGCCAAGGAGATTTTAAACGGGTTTATGATAAATCCTGTTTGAGCACTGTTTTGGGTTTCGAGTTTAAACGGGTTGATTGTGTTTCCCACAAGATCCGTCAAGAAATTATTGGTATAATCAATAATTTTCCATCCATCTGAAACAGGTCTTGTTCCGTTATCAACTATCTGGTATAGAATCTTGAACCTTTGGAAACTAAAACCCAAGCCGTCGTATCCGACTGCTTCTTTTTGTCGCATATATGGAAGCAGGTTTGCATCTTCCAAATAAAATTCAATATCTTTTGCGTATGAGGTATTATTGACAAATTTGATAAATTCTTGTTGAGGTAGAATATCTTTTATATCTACATCAGATTCAAAAGTATAAGTTAAAAATAATGTCTTTCCTTTTTGTAGGACTGCGTTGTTGGGGTTGGACGGCGAAATCATTTTTCCAGCAAGTTTAGGTAGAGTAAAATTCCTGTTGGATTTGATACTCATTGCAGCTAAAAGGTCTGGATGGTGGATTGTAGCTATATGTAGATTTGCATATACCCTGCCGACTACCATAGCAGTAGTTCCAGTAGAAATCAAAGAACTGTCCTCCACCAAATCATAATACACTATATCTGTATTCGTGACATATTTTTTCTCTGGATTGACAATAAATGTCATACCGAGTTCATCACCTGTTGCAGTACCACCAGTAAAGAACCTTCGATGCCACATCAAATCCTTTAGATGGAGTTTGAAATCCGTGCTACCAGATATATAAAAGTGCTCCCCATAAAGATTGCTTTTATTTGTGTTGGTGTAATGTATGATACCGATAGCCTTCACATAAGTATCATCCACTGCAAGGAGCTTGTCATCACAGTTGGCAGAAGCAGTGGTATAACAGCAATCGAGATTATATCCAAGGTATTCCTTCTGACCTATAAAATCATAAGAGCAATAGTCAGTGTATTGTTGCTGATTATCCTGTGTACCGATTACATTTTCCCCCCAAACGATGTTAAAATTCCAAATGTAAGTATCCTCTTCAAGACATTCGATTTGAAAATTAAGGTCTTCATAATCCCAAAGCGTAGCCGCATTACTGGTTTTATAATCTGCAATATCTTTACTGAAAATATAGTAGTTGATTGCCACATCCTGATAATTAAGATATGGCATATTCCTGTCAAGTTCTAAAAGTTTTGATGTGGGGTTCTTCCCGATTTGAAAGAACAAATATGGTACAGGTGTATCCGTTTCATTCGGATTCAAATAACCTGTTGTTGGATTGTCGATTTTAAACAAGATAAAATCGCCGTCGTTAAAATCAGTATTTGGCAAAACAATATTTTTCGTACCATTTATTTGTTGAGATAGAACAGTACCAGAACTTTTAATATATTTTGAATTGATTTTGAGTTTATACCCGTCCAATTCATTAAAAAAACCTCTTTCTTTCGCTCTGTTATGTACACAACATTCCAAAACCTTTATCCCGTCAATAGCGTGAAATGGCTCACAATCTGTTTTGGTAATGTAAGTTTTAATATTGGGTTGTTTGTCTTTCGGTTTCAATATATTTTGAGAGCCAGATAGATTGAAATAATCAATTTGGCTATCACCAAAAGCAAAATATTTAAAATTCAAAGCACCCTCTGCAATTTTTTGCCGTCCAATTGCAGTAATCTTTGAAGTGATAAGTGGGACGTTTATTTTATTTAAAAAGCTCATGGGCAGTCATCGTATGTTTGATTTGGATAATTATATTCCAAAATTATTTCATTAGTTGTTTTATCTACTTGCAAAAGCCGTCCACCCCCATAATTCGTTTCAGAATAATTTGTTGGAACCGCATATTCATCTGTCAAGCAAAGGTCGTGACTGATTCTATATTCAGCATCAATTTGTGATTCAAATGTAGGATTTTGCTCACAACTGTCTATAGTCTTGAAAATACAATCAATATTTATTTCCTCTGGGTTCGTACCATAAGTGGTTAAATATCTTCTATAACCGAATTTCTGTTGGTGAAAAACAAAATTTGAAATATAAACATTGTTTTCTTTCCAAATTGCGGTTTCAGGTATAAACTCTTTGACCATACTGTACCAGTTCTTGTTTATCCGCTCAAGAACTTTGAACATAAATTCATAATCCAGTTCCTTACTTTTAGCAGAACAGAACTTAAAACTGTTCATGTATTGTTCATACAGATGACAATAATAATAATGATATTCGTTGGTGAACAAGGAACGAACTGGCAGAAAACTTTTGTCGAGTTTATCAAGTGTCATACCTTTGAATATCTTGTGATACAAATGCTCATAAGTATTCAAAAACTTCACCACATCGTTCTTAACATAATTTGGAATATCAACACGCAAAGTAATTTCTTTGGTGTTCATAATGTCTTTATTAGTGTCCAAATCATAAGTAGATTTGACATTGTCTTCAATCAACGACAAATCAAATCCGAAATTATAAGGTATGACAATACAATCTGTATTTTCAGTAGAACAGATTTTATACAACTTTACATTATCCAACAAGACCTTCGTACCCTTAAAAGACAAGTTCTCAAGGAACATACCCACCTGAACATCTTTGTTCAAATAGTTTGTTGGGATTTTTAATCGTGCAGTTCGCCAACTATTATCAAATAGAACATCAACATCTTGGGGGCATTTTTCCCCAAGCTCTGCTGCAAGCAATGTCTTAAATGTTAAACAATCTTCAGTACAACTGGAATAGATTTGATATTCCAAAGGGCAACCAGTGAGGACAGTATATTCAAACGTGCAACCTGACGGGCATCCGCTTAATGCAATATAGTTTAAGAAGCACTCATAATCGCAACCAGTAAGACCATAATATTCTAAAGTACACCCAGAAGAACATCCTGTTAAAGTGACATATTCACCTGGACAACCAGAAAAGCCGAGGTAATCCAAAGAGCAGCCAGACAACTCAAAATATAATCTGTCATCTGTCAGAGGGTTTATATCCAATTCGATTTGTCTGTAAACATCATCCACTCCACCCCTGACTTCACTATATAACCGTAACTGGTCAAGAATCTGAACCACGGTTTCCTGCGTCCTGTTTTGAAAGTAATTAATGAACAAACTGCAATCCAGAACCATCCTGTAATCAAATTCCAAGAAATAATCACATTCTGTGCTTGTGCCACTATTTTCAAAATAAAAAACATTTTCGCCGTCCAAATCAAACAAAATCTCAACCTCATTACACTCGCAAGAACCATCATCAATACCAGCAGAAGCATTATAGTTATCTGCATTCGGGTTGGTGCAACCACTCACAAAGACACAAGAACCATCATTAAATGTGGCATCGGGATTGTAATTGGAAGCATAAGGATTTGTACATCCAAGCACGACAGTGTTAACAGGTAGATATAGACAACTGCCGTCATCCTGTGTAGCAAGGGGGTTGTAATTACTTGCACTGGGGTCTGTACAACCAAGCAGCGGAGGGAGAATACAACTGCCATCATCTATTGTCGCACATGGATTGTAATTAGTAGAAGCAGGATTGGTACAACCATAAATGTCCCCTGTGAGAGGATATATACCCGTACAAGAATATATACCTTCGTTATTAGATATATAGATTATCGTACACTCTGGAAGTTGTTCAAAATCGACTTCTTTTGTGTATGTACATTTTCCGTTGTTGAGTTGGACGGCGAAAACACCTTTTTTCTTGTCAAAAAATGCACCCTCATCCAAGTAAAAATTCGCTTCCGTTTCGTTGGAAGTGGAGACATTGTACAATGTCGTAACATCATCCAAATCCGTTAACTGCAAGGTAGCCTGTATCGGAGAAACAGAAGAACCATTTGTAACAAGAATTTTAGCGGTAGATTTCACTGGAACGCCGTCCACCGTAAAATTCTCCCTTGTCACATATAAACTAATTTCTGGACAATCACAAGTACAACTACCATCATCCTGTGTAGCAAGGGGATTATAATTACTTGAATTGGGATTTGTACATCCAAGAACTGGATCACCAGTGCCCTCTAGAAAATATTCTGGGAAGCACGCTTCAAGTATATGCGGATTTGTTGGCGAATCCATTTCACCAGGCCCAGTAAAACAATTAAAGTCATCATAATTTACAGCAATGTTTTTAGTATAAAGACATTCACCATTGTTTAACGAAATATTAAAAGTGAGGTCATTGGCGACATAAAAAGCATCGCTGGGTATGTTAAACGTACATACGAAAAAAGAACCTGTGGGATTATAGACTGGATAGACAACAGGGTTTCCAGAAAAGTCTGTTATCGTCAGACTCCCATCCAAAGGCGTTGTTGTTTGGCCTGACACGACCTCTACAATAGCGACTGAATTATAAGTATAAACGCCGTTGTAGAACTCGTATGAACGATTTAATGCTATTCTGATTGTCGGACAGGCCATGTTATGTTGTTAAAATATTATTGTAAGTGACTGTGCTGTTGTTTCCAAGTTTTGTGCAATCCACAATCAAACTATAAGTATCGCTATATTTACATCCGTTGGTGAGTGTAATGATAACATCCACATCGAAAACCATAACACCGACCGCTGGGGTGAAATCAATAACCAATTTTTTTGCACCATTTTGGCTTTGGAACACCTCTGTAACAGGGTCGCCAAGTAGCGTGCCACCAGAAGCGCCTTTGGAAATGGTCATCACCACACTGTTCACATCAACACCATTCGGAACATTATCCAAGTTGTAAGTAATATTTACATTTACCTTACTCTTGTCTCTATTCGCTGTGCATTCACCAGTAGAAGAATAATCAAGCGGGTCACAAGGGATTGGAAGTGGGCAATCAATTGTCTTCGTTATTATACCACTTGTACAACCAAGTGCATCTATAACCTCTGTGGCAATGATTTCACCATTAGGTAATATATCCCCATTAAGACTTCCGTGTATAATATAAGGGGGTGTCCCGCCGCTGACAGCGACAATAACCGATGCGTTCTGTGTCGGAACGCCATTGTCATCATAGAGACAATTATAATCCAGATTCACCAAAATAGGATTATCAGAACAGATAGTGTTATAACAATACGTGTTTCCAGTAGTGACCAAAGATTGGCAACCGATACTGTCAATAGCCAAGACACTAAAAAGCGTTTCTGGGGGGAGTATCAAACCATCTGTTGCCCCAGAGAAGGTGTACGGAGGCTTGCCGCCGTAGGCATTGATATGCAGCTTAACCATATTAATTCCCACACATTCCTGCCAAACATCCAAAACAGGTTTGGTACATCCACTGTAAAGGTCAACAGGGTCCAAAGAAATCTGAAGTGCTTTTTCCTCTGTGACAATAAGGCATCCACACTCATCATATTTGGGTTGCGCCAAAATATCATCAACGATTCCACTTTGGGAAATATAACAACTGCTGCTCAAGATTTGATAATCGAATGTCGAACCAGTAGATTCAAACCCGTAATCATAAATCGGTGTTTGGGTTACAATCCTGTTGACAAGACTTTTATATTTACCGTTAAGGTTTTCATCAAGCACATAAAACTGTGTCCAAAAACTGTTGTCCTCGAAAATATATTCCTCCCTGTATTTTGGATAACCCTCATCATCAACAGAAAGGTTTGTGTAATCAGAAGTGCCATAGATAATTGTCAAATATTTTTTCAACAAATCCATGTTAATTGGTGCATCAATTTTCTTAACATACTCTTTGAAATTAACAAAATCGAGTGGAATATTAAGAAAATCAAAAACAAAGTCAACTGCCGCCTTTGTACCCTTTGACTTTTGAAGCCAAGTTAATACCAAGCCGAGTTCTCTTTTCTGATTTACACTTAAATTAATATCTACATTGAAGCCATGAGAAGACAAGAAAACATCCAACATCTCAATCGGCATATTGTCTTCACCGTCGTATGTCAGAATATTAATGTTCTTTAGAGAATTGATGAACTTATATTGCTCATCGAAGCCAAAAGCGAAAGTAGATAAAAGAACATCGAGTTTATCACCCTGATTTTCAAGAGCTTGAAACGTATCAACAAATGGAAGTAATAATTCCTCTGACACATATTTCCTTAAAACAAGGTTTGTATATTTCTCGTCTTGTTTCTTTGCATACTCCAAAAGGGCTTCTTTGAATGTAGTAAACCTGTTGGTTGAAAAATCTACATTGTATTTGTCTGTCTTCGGGAATATAATTGTCAGTTCATATTCAAGGTCGAAATTCTGATTGGTAATTTTTGTATCATCGAATATCAGATAATAACCATCACTTTTTTCATTCCTCGTTAAGATAGAAACGAATAATGGTGCGTTATCCAAATATGTTTTTTTGAGTTGGGTGGACGGCGTTATGTAGCAAAGTTGGCTGTGATTTCCATTCGCAAAGGGTCTTCCGCTTACTTCAATAGAAAGAAAAGAATTTTGTAATTTGTTTGGCCCCTCATAGTTCGTTATCGGATATTGAATACCGTTTATTTCAAAGTAATAGTCTCTATATGAATCTTTGAGGTTGCGGTGGACGGCGAATTTCTCTCTGTTGGGAAGGTCATGTCCCAAGTAATTAATGTCCAAAGGATTAAAAAGAAAATTACTGTTTACAACGAAAACTGTTTTATTTGTTATCGGGTTATAAGCGGCATTTAAAATATTAAAACCTTGGTTTCCAAGGACATTATCTTCTATCAATATTGTCGCTGGGAAATTATAATATATGTAATCCAAGGAAAGCAAAACATTCTTCTGAACAGAACCATATTTTAAGAAAGAAGAAATGTTTTTTTGATTTACTTGTAATGTTACATTCTTGAAATTCGTATTGCTGGTTGTACCAGAAGAAGGAAGACCGAGAATGTCATCTAAAGTATAGCTTATCAGATTTTGAAATACAGTGTAATTGTTGGTAGTCTTAGATGAATCTAAATTCGTTGTAACAGAAAAATCACCGACCTGCACCAAAGATGTTACAAATGGTGTAGAAGTGCCAGTTTTATGTTCGTCATAAGGAATATAGATATATTTCATCAAATTAACCTGTTATTAAATCGAAATCTTGTGTAAAGTCAATATCAGCTCTTTCCTCTTTGACTTCATATAATGATTCGTTAGAGAAAGAATCTTTAATAACATATTCGTTAAACTGTTTATAAATTTCGTTATTATTATTGTAATATGTCCTCGTACCTGAAGAAATCTGTTTCAACTGATTTCCAAAAATACCTATCGCCAGTGTATCGAAATCATTTTCTACCATTTCAATTTCCAAAGCAATCGGATCAAAAAATGTATTGGATAATATAATTTCTTGATTAGGAACACCGATATATGGATATACATTCGGTTTTAGGTTGAATGCGGTGGACGGCGTAACAGTGCAAAAAAGCAGTGTTGAATTATCATTCAAACGATATTTGACAGATTTTTGAGTAGTACTTGTCAAATTGTCACTAATAGGCTCGACCCTGAAACAAGAGGTTATAATCCTGAAAATGTTTTGTATTTTTTTCTCTGCGACGTTGGTTGATGTGTTAATATACTCGACCCTGTAACCAATCAAACCGTTGTTCTCAAAACGAAAAAGGTCTTCTGCTGGAACAGAGTTTAAGTCAATAATAATACCTTTGACATCTGGTTTGGCTGCCAAAATACCGCAATCAAAAATCCTTAAACTGATTTCTTTGGGCCTAAGATAGACAGTGTAGATTCCCAACTGATTGAATGTCGTTGTGGGCAAACGGAGACTGTAAAGGCCACCCAAGATTCTGCTTGTTTGTTCTGGGTGGTCAAGTTTAAACAATATCTCCGAAGGCGTCAATCTAAAAACCTGTGTCGGTTGAATAGTCCTATCTTGGATGTAAGAATAGTATGCTTCAACATCTCTTGTCGGGTCTATATCGGCTGGTCTGATATTTCCAAATGTACCTGTCGCCATTTATGATAAATTAAAATAGTTGTTTCTGTAAGTTGTAAGGTCAGTCAGATTATTGACTTCCCCCAAGATGTAATGGTGTTCAAAGACATTGTACCCACCTCTATCTATATTTATTTCATTTTCAATTTCAGCCACCTCTGTGATGCCAAATAACCTGTCATCTTTCACTAATTGCTTCAATTCCACATTATTCGCCGTCCAACCCTGCCCCTTTGCCTCAAAATTTGTAAGATTTATTTCAATGTAGCTTTTAGATTTGGTATCGTAAACCAAACGCTTTTCAACCAATGACTCATAATATTTTACACCAGTGTTTGGAACATACCCGTTTTGGTCTTCAGCGTTGATAACATAGGTCACACTAACTGGTGTCCTAACTAAAAAACCAGTAAAAGAACCCTCGACATCATCATAGTCAAGATTTACCTGTGGGTTGCCATAAAAATCTATTTCGTTTATTCTGCTTTCTGTTTGACCTGTGACCAGATAATTGTCAGTAGTCAAATAGTTTTCGAGTGGAACTCCCCGCTTCCTGACAAATATATCGTATGGTTCATCTATCGTCTCTGTATATGGAATAAAATCTTCGTTGTTATATGAACCTATATCTAAAGTCGTTGTGGTGAGTTGGACGGCGAAATAAAGGAAATCTGTTTTTAATTTTCCATAATTGGTATTCTGATTATATTTTGCGCTGTGGGTTATGGTGGACGGCGGATCACAGTCACATTCATCCTGAAACAAAGTAACATTTAACTCTGGTGTAATGTCTCCATTACCAAAGTCAAAAATGCTATCCCTTAAAACTCTCCTATATATTAAGCGCATATAAATCTATATTTAAAACATTTGAATTGTATGTCAGCGTTTTACCCAGAGTATCAAATAAAAAGGAATTGGATGAAAAGTTCGCTTTAACATATTCATCAGATTCCAAGACAGTATTTACAAAAAGATTTTTTTGGGGATAGACTACATAAGAAACTCCATTGCCAGCGTTATTAAATCTGAAATTACAATACAAAAAGAATGGTGCAACATATTCATTATTTTTCAAATATACGAAATACCCTTCAGTTTCATTTTGAAACTTTTTAGGATTCTTGATATTGAAAAAAACAGTTGCTTCATCCGCTGTCTTTACACTCTGGTCTGGATTAAAAAGATTTGCTCTTTGAACAAATAAGTCTGTCACATATACTGCCGTTTGTTCCAATCTATTATCTACGGTGTAAAATGTTATATTCAAATAACTGTTTTCGACCCTGTTATAAAAAAATTTAATATCGTCGTCTGTAAAACCAAAGTCAGCGAATGTGAAGGGAACATTTTCTTCTTTAAATAATCTTACAATAACTTCATCAACCAAGGCAGGGTAGTACTTGCTAACCTCATAATCCTCTTCTGGTGGGATATAACTATTCAGTTTATCTTTTACATATACGTCTCTAATAGCTTCGTCTTTATCAGCGACATCAAATTGTGTGCTAAGAGGTATGTTAATAGAAGAATCTCCGATTTTGAATTTATATTTTAACATATCTTTTCAACTGAAACTATTTTGTTCTTGTCTATATCAATACAATTGCCATCTATTAAAGGTAGATTGCCGACTTGGTAATATATAGTACAAGGGTCTTGCCTTCTAATAAAAACATTTAGATTGTTATAAACATAATGGTGTTTGTTCAAATAAGGTAAATCCGAAAGTTCAATTTCCCTCCAATACTTCAAACCATTTATTTCTGTTGCATAATCAGGTGCTTCAGTTATACCATCTTCTTTTGAGATATTATCTGAAAAGGTTTTAATTTCTGCCCTGTAATGTGGTCTATAATAATATGATTCATAAAATTCATTTTCCAATCTGTCTTTTGTATTAAAGACGTGCATGGCATAATTCAATTCGACTTCAAGTAAGGTCTTGACATTGTATTCGACAATATTACCGAAAAAATATTCAAGAGTTTCCGTGACAATTTCTATTGATTCCAATAACCCACCTTCATAAAGCAAACTATAATCATAATTGATGTTACTGTAATCCAATTTCAAAGCACTCAATGTTTTACCCCAAAAAACGCCGTCCGAATTTTTAACAAAAGAAATGTAAAGCTCCGTAAGGGGTCTGTTCAAATGATCTACCACATCTTTTAAGTCAATAGTATTGGGATAAACAAATGAATAATTTTTATCTTTAAAGACATTTGCAGCAAAAGAAGTTTTGAAAGCATCGTAATCGTTTATAGTAGTCATTTTTTTGTACCACCTCGAATAATATTCCGATTCATAACCCGCAATAACTTTTTTAAATCTGTATTTCTTTAAAAAAACTTCACCTGTAAAAGATACCTTTTCGTCAATAAAAAAAACATTTTTCTTGTAAGTGTTATCTGAAGCCCCTAATTGATAGACAGTCGCTTCTTTAACAAATCCATTTTCATTATATATGTTTATTTTATCTCCGACAGAAAGATTGTGTGTCAAAGCACAAACAAAAAATGAAACCTCTTTACCATTTACTTCTGCATTTCCAGCAGAAAAAATTGCAAGGCCATCGTTTATGTTAATATTATTAAAAAATAATGGTTTCAGATTTTTTGCGAAAGGGTAAGTTACAAAGACTGTCCATTCAGAAGCATTTGTCAAATCGAAACGAGACTTGAAAGGCTCCAATTCAGTTTTCTCACACAAATCCGATCCATTCGGGTCTATATAATAATAAAACCCTTTATCGTTTTTCAAAACTTCTTCTGTGGTAAATTCATAGGATTTTAAACTCTCGTCATAATTTCTAACAGCTTCTACACCCTCATAACCATTTAATCCAGTGTAGTTACAAAGAACATTGCTTCCAACCAAAAAGGTATCACCATAGATTCGGTATTTTGTAGATGCAGCTCTCTCCTGCAAATAGACATCGTAAGCAGATATATTATGTTGATATTTTTCCAGCGGAGACAAAGACGTAGTCTGTTGAAGTCCGACAGATGTAAAAACATCTTGGTCTGGTGCCAAAAGAGATTTTTCAGATGGTTTTAAAATCCTGTCACCCATTAATCACAATTATTAAAAAAGTTTTTCATTAAAATGTCGTAAGAATTTTTACCCTTATTGACCCCGAAATAGAAATAATAAGGGTGTATTCTTTTGTATTGGCTCGGATTGTTGGTACACTCTTTACAAAAATCGTAAACAAAATCAACAACCTCTTCGAGATTATTGTCATCATCTACTTCTTTAAAATAAGCAGAATTTGAAGCGTTGTTAACATAGCTTTCGTAGATGAAATTATTACCAAAATATTTCCAGTTTCTACAAAGATATTCTCTCAAATCTACATCCGTTCTTGAATATGCCACTGGAACTGTTTTATTATTCGTGTTGGCATCGTATTCTGGGAGGTCAGAAAAATTACCTTGAAGTTCATACCCGTAAAAAGCAGAATATTGCTCAACTGCTATTTGGTTTATTAACATAATAGCGTTTCTGTTGAACCTTCCAAAAGTAAGAGATTCTACATTAAAGAACATATCCCCTTCATTGTTTTCCTGGAAGGTGGACGGCGAAAATTGTTTTATGATAAAAGGCTTGTTGTCAGCATCACAGGAAACAGATGAACCGAGTTCCATGATATTTGTTGCGAACATAAGAGGGCTTTTATCTGTGGGAAATAACGGCGGTGTGGCAGGAGCATTAGGGGCTACATCATTCCTTGAGACATAGTAGTAGAAGTTGTCGTAAGAGAAGATAATACCTTTGTTTACATTCTTTATTTTGCCCCCATCAGTTTTCTTAAACTGTTTATTCTCCATGATATAGGACTTGTAACACCTGTTCTTGTCGTTCAATTTATTGGCAGGTGCCTGACCATTTGG
>Ga0129333_10004651_pt1 | contig 12842 bp, 21 predicted proteins | sample CPB6_08_DNA_FD_94474 | JGI IMG/M metagenome (GOLD analysis project Ga0129333, IMG submission 94474) | Freshwater to marine salinity gradient microbial communities from Chesapeake Bay, USA - CPBay_Sum_0.6_0.8_DNA | ecosystem: Environmental > Aquatic > Marine > Coastal | place: USA: Chesapeake... | reverse complement strand
GCACTTGTCTGTCTCTACACAGGGTGAAGAGTTCTTTCTGGTGGACCGGGCGGGAATCGAACCCGCGTCCAGAACACCTTTCTCTCGGCTTCATACAGCAATAAACAACAATATATACTTATCAGAAAAGTTTGTCAATTCAAATGGTCTAAACCGCGAGCAATTTTTTTACCACGCCCACTATGATCCCTACCGCGGGTATCAGCAAAAGGCTGATACCAAAGGCCACTGCCAATGCCGCCATGACTTTGAGAAGATTAGCCATGATCCCTAGGGCAGATGCGATCGCTCACATAGGTGGTCAATACGCATGGAATCGCACCGTGTATGATCAGGGCCAGAGCCATGCGCCAGGCAAAGATCAGATGTTCAAAGTAACCCATCTTCTGTTCAGTGAGATGTTGAAACATGATCGGTCTCCAAAAAATGTCGCAACCGCCGGGGCGTGTAGATCCTGCGACCAGACGTGCTGTCTTGCACAGCACCAACCTGACAGGCAGATGGAATCCAGAGCCACCTGGGGTTTACCCCCGCACGGCGTATTGGTATTTAACACTATTTCAATCGATAGTGCAAGCGATACGGGCAGGATCCAACAATCGCAACACTTGCTGGGCGTTGTGGTGGATCAACGGCTGCTGAGATTGCCATACATGGGGCAAATCATCTGCAGATATCTGCTGGATAAACCTGTCCAAACTGTGTTTGAGAAGTTGGATTCTAGTAAAAAAGTCTGGTTCATTTTGGTAGGAGTAATCAAACAAGTCGTGAGCGAACAAGAATCCCTGATGTTCAAGAGCTTCAACTGCTCTGTAACTCATGGGTATAGCCAGACATCCGTGCCAAAATGCTCGCAATGTCTTTTCGGTATAGTTAGAGAACGGTAGGCTATCGCAGGTTTCTCGTATCACACAGGCCAGACATTGTTGATCTGTGTGCCATTGGATGTCATGGCTATCTAAAAATTCATTTTTCTGATCGGGATCGTTGATATTGCTTAGGAATTTTTTATCCACAATAAATCGATCATATCTTGCTGAAATTCGATCTACGGTGTCCTGGCTTAGGTAATGGGTGATGTTTTCTGTGTAATCGATGATTTCTTGTTTGTCCAGCACAGAGCCCAAGTGATCTAAATAGGCCCAGGGTTGATATTGACTCATTTCCAGCAGTAGATAACCTTTGTGTCGAGCAGGATAGGTACCACCCCAATAACTGAAATGTTTCACAATACCGGAGTGATTTTTCAAAGGCGGCTGTGAACGTCTTATATAATGCAATCCGTGTATGTGAGGAATTTCTACCACACGATAGGATTTTTCGCACATGACGCCGAGCCAAGAAGCCCACCAGGTGGAAACGACGTTATCGGTCACAGCCACATATATGTTTTGGATATTGGTGCATTTGGTTCGCAACCAATAGTGTAACGAAATAGCTATCTCGGGCGTGAAAGTTTCATTGTAAATGATCAGTATCTTATGCTCGAACCCCAGAGACCAGTCAAACTCTCGGAACAGTTGTTCCAGTACCGGCCAGATCAGTTTATCTTTAGATGACCAATCGTCAGAAGCTGCTAACGTATATACTAGCTGTTGCTGGATGTGCCCAGCAACGATCACATCGCCTTTTGATTGGACGTTATCGTTACAGAAAGAAAAAAAATCCTGATTGGTGAGTATCATTGATAATGTTGAATATTTACCGGTTACCGAATCCGGTGTAGTCCTTAGGTCACTACGGCTCTTTACTTTAGTATCACCCCACTCGTTCGGCATGCACACGGCAGAGGCCTAGGTCGATAGCCACCTAATCCGCTTGCGGTGCATTACCATTGCGAAAGCCTACCACACCGCCTTGCGCACGGATACGATCCTGCACTTCCTCCAGGCTGATAGGTGCATAGTCAGTCTGTTCCACGCACACCGACATGTAACGCGGATCGATTTCTTCGGTACCTGACCGGAGCACTCGGCGATCATGCAAGTGACCGTGTATGTTGGTACCAAAGCGATAGAGAGCCGAATCATGTACCGGTATGTGGCTGAAGATCATGCCGTTGAGCACATGATAGCCGCGCACATCTCGGAAATGCTGGGCATAATCTGTGAGCTGGAAGATGTCGTGATTGCCCTTGATCAAGACCTTGTCACCGTTGAGCCTGGCCAACGTGGCCAAAGCCCGGCGATTGATAACCACATCACCCAGGTGATACACCTTGTCTGTGGGTTTCACGCGGCTGTTCCAGCGCTCAACCATGGCCTCGTCCATGGCCTCTACATCGGTCCAAGGACGTAGCGCGGTCACGCCATCGGCTCGCTTGAAGCCGCAGATGTTGGCGTGGCCAAAATGGGTGTCGCTGATCAAAAATACAGTTTTCATGTTGCCAGTATAGCAAACAATCTAAATTAGGTCAACCGGATCACGGATCACGTCAAACAGCGTGGGCAGCAGTCCAGCGTCGATCAAGATCTGCTCGCGCTCACGGTCAGTACGCTCGTACCAGGCCTTCATGATTTTTGCGTTGCCGTAGCAGCATGAAGGCAATGCATGCTGTACCCATAGAGCAACATAAGCCAGGCGCTTGATGTTTTCGGAGTCGGCCTGCGCGGCTGCACGATAAAGATCATTGGTCAGCACCGCAGTGAGAAACCCGCCTGGCATCCAGCCGTGCACGAGATAGTTGAACATGGCTATCCGGCAATCTTCATGCACATGATGCCAGGTTCTATCGTGATCTCGCTCCATCACACGAAGGAAATGGCTGCGATAGACGCCGCTCTTGCTCATAGATTCACCCTAGTTTGCAAATCATGATCCTTTGGTGCCCAACACTGTTCTGACTTCAACACGCCGCCCTGCGAGTCATAGTAACTGCCATGGCTGTGCCAGATCTCCCGGCGGTCTTGACATGTTGCAGTATCCTCACCGCGGAGCCGTGCATGAGGTGTGCCTCGCATGTGACTGAGCTTAACTTCCTCACCCTCGGCAAATTGTGTGATACCATGTGTTGCGGCGCCCTGCATGCCGGTATAACTCCAGGGGGTTTCAATGGGTCGATACACTGACCCATTGACCCTAACATAGAGACTGTGAGCATCCTTACGGATCCGGCTCATCACATTCCCAGTTCGGCTTTCTGTAAACGTTTCATTTCAAGTGCAAATTCCCGTTCAAACTCCTGCCACTCAGGAGTGGCACTCATCGCTTCAATGTCACGCATGCCTTCGAGAATGACCTTTTTGCCATTGATCTCTGCCTCAAAATCACTGAGGATAACTGGCAATTCACCCGGCGCGGTAACCACAGTTGACTTCAATCTTTTGCCCATTTCCTTAAACTCCTTTCACACACATAACTTGTTTGAGAGTATGAACCACTTCCACCAGGTCCTGCTGGTTTTCCATTACCACGTCGATGTCCTTATACGCACCCGGAATCTCGTCAATCACAGCCGAGGTCTTGTTGCATTCCACACCCGCAGTCTGGCTCTTGAGATCTTCCACCGTGAACCGGCGCGCAGCTTCAGACCGCGACATACGGCGCCCCGCACCGTGGCTGCAGGAGCAATAGCTTTCGGCATTGCCTTTACCACGCACAATATAGCTGCGGGTTCCCATGCTGCCCGGAATGATACCTAGGTCGCCCTGGCGAGCACGTATAGCACCCTTGCGAGTGATATACATGTTGGTACCAAAGTGGTTCTCAATCTCCAGGTAATTGTGGTGACAGTTGATAGCTTCCTGGGTGATCTCAAACTCTACCGGGATATGCCGACGCAGAGCAGCGATAACCGCAGTCATCATCACAGCACGATTCTCGCGAGCATAGTCCTGCGCCCAACCGATAGCATCGATGTAATCCTGGAAGTCCTGCGTGCCATCCGGCAGATAAGCCAGGTCACGATCCGGCAGCGTGATAAAGTATTGTTCCATCAACCGTTTGGCACGTTCGATAAAGTGCCGACCAATCATGTTGCCGATACCACGCGAACCCGAGTGCAGCATGATCCACACCGCGCCCTGCTCGTCCAGACACAGTTCGATAAAGTGATTACCCGAACCCAGGGTTCCCAGCTGAGCAGACGCCTTGTTGAGGCCGTTCTTAGCCAAACCAGGATGTTTTCGCAGTATTCCTTCCAGATGCAGGGTCGGACCAAATGCCAAACGATGCTGATCAGTGTTGTGAGCACCACCCGCACCCAAGGGCACGTCACGCTCGATCTGCAGACGCACATCGCGCAGGCTATCCGGCAGGTCCTCTGCTCGCAGGCTGGTTCGCACCGCGTTCATACCACAGCCGATATCCACACCCACAGCCGCAGGGATCACAGCACGTTCAGTGGCAATCACAGAGCCCACAGTGGATCCGATACCTGCATGCACATCCGGCATGAGAGCCACACCGTTCTTATGGATGAAAGGCAGGCGTGCCAGGTTCTTGGCTTGGGTCAGCGCGGCGTCTTCGATGTCCTGGGTCCAGATTTTCACAGGCACTCGCAGTTCGGGTCCGGAAATTACTTGTTGCATGGTCATTTTATTTTGTCCTTGTGTTTGGTCAACAGCTGATTCAGCAGCTGAATTTCTTGTTCTTCGGCCAATCGCTGTTTGGCTGCGGCCTTCATCTGGCGCTTCTTTTCAGCAGCAGCCCGCCGTTCAGCAGCGGCCTTCTCCTGCCGTTCAATCTCGGCCATGTAGTCGGCCACGCAGCGTTTGATATCCACATCTTCCTGTCGGAAGATGGTGTACTGCCGGTTGCCCTTGCAATTCTGGATCTGGCACCATCCCCATAGCTGGCGGTAGGTGTCGTCGTCCACTGATTCCCAGTCTGTGATGTCGTGCACGATCCAACGATCGAAATCGTCGTGATACTCGCCTTCGTAGCTGATAATTTTGATCAACATAATTTTTCCTAAGTGTGATGCATTATACCCGGCCAGACCTTTTTGGGTCAACCGGAGTCAAAATGCCTTGTATTTCAATGAGTTAGCTGGCCAGCCAACGCTCTAGGGCATCTAGGGCCGGTTTGGCCTCGCCTAGATACAGATATGCCCATCCACCCTGCGCACGCCATTGATCTATGTTGCTGGCGCGGTCATCAATCAAGATCTGGCCCGGACCGGATCTAATCTGCTTGTCGTCGCTGTAGGGACCAAACCACACCGGGATATTGGGAAAATGCTGGTTGGCCCAGTGCACCTTGTCCTCAAATGCCCAGGGAAAATCATTGCGGCGAGGAACAGCAGTTAGAAACCGTAGCTGATAGCCGTGTTTCCCAGCCAGGTCCTGGCACTGGCGCACCAGATAACGAGCATCGGGCATGAGTGGCAGTTCGCTATACAGGCGCTGGAATTTGATCAAGCCACGCCAATCCTCGTCGGGCCAACGTTGACCTTCGGGCAGGGCATGACCCAGGATTTCGCGCACTCGCGATTGCCAGTCGGCAACCACACCGTCCATGTCTAGGAATATGGTTTTCATGCCAGTTGGTATTCGTAGTTCACAGTGGTGGGGTTTTCTCGGAACACACGGGCGCCGTTACGGGTATGGAAGCGGTGTGCCATGGCTGTCTTGGGACTGAGAGTTACGAAGCGCGTGATCTGGGGAAACCGTCGCCGTATGTCGCTCACGGTATCAAACAGCAATCGACCACCTGCCCCGGGCACGTAACTCCAGATGGTGTAGAACACAGCCACCGTGGGATTGTTGTCCAGGCTACCTAGATCCTCCACAGCCTCGGGCACTGCGGGCTGGAGGCTCACGCACACCAGAGCCTGGGGCCGCTCATCAACCAAGGCCGCTACAAAACGGTTGGGAGCCACTCGAAATTCTCGGGGTATGTCGGGCCTTACGGGATCGTCGCGCATGAAGTCTAGTAGGGGATCTTGGCAGTCTGTAATTATGCGGAACATACGCATATATATCACAGATGCCAAAATCTACTCACGTTTGGGTGGCCGGCCTAGGGACTCTGCTTCTAGAGCGTCGTATTGACTGAAGGCCACGGTCTTGGTCAGCGCCGGGGTCGAGGTATGTCGGGCAGATCCACTTCGCGTGCGAGATATTCACGTCCCACAAGTCCCTGCTCGATTTCCAATAGAGCAGTGCTGATGTCAGTGGCCTGGGCGGGCACTCGCGGTTCGGCACCCGCGTGGCGCAGTTCTCGCACGCGATTGGCCGCGATCAACACAAGGTCAAACTGCGAACCCACGGCCCGGGCCGCTGCTGCACTGGTGGTATGCTTAATCATTGGTCGCCTCCTGGCGATCGCCGCGGCGAGTGCGGGCACGTTCGGACACCAGCTGTGCCTGGATCAAGGCCCGCTTGATGGTATTGCGCTGCTGGTCGTCATCCAGAGTGGCCAGTACACGTTTGGTCTGTTTGTGCATGCGGAAACTGCGATCTGCTTTCATCTCATTCCTTTCTATGTGGTAGGGGTTAGACTTCTAGTTCATGTGCTTTGGTCAGTGCATAGCGGAAACCGCTGGCATGACGGTGCCCGCCACCGCCATACTGCTGGGCAATAGCAGCCACATCCTCACCATCGGGTGCGCGGCTGCGCAGGCTGAATATGCGATATTCAGGACCGTCGTAGTAGCAGGCTGCAAAGGGCTGTGTCTCGGCTAAGATGTTGGCAGCATCGCTGCTCATGGTGTAGGGCATGTTGGCCACTGGCACCACATGGCCGCCAATACACATGAGACGGGTGCTCTGGGGCAGTAGCTCTCGGATGTCTTTGAAGTGTTTGCGCTCAATGGCCACACCATCTGATATCAGTTGGTCCAGAGGTTGGTTCATGAGGTGGTCCCAGATCTCAAAGTCATAACCATAGCTGAACACCGAACTCTGTATCTCTCGGGTATAGGGCAAGGCAAAACGCCATAGATCGCGATCCTCCACGTGACGCAGCAGCTGGGGAGCTGGTTCGTTGCCAAACAACCACTGCCAGGCCAGCATGGCTCCGCTGTGATTCACATCTGTGAGCCCACGCACTTGTTTGGCGTCCAAGAGTGGCTTCAGGTCCTCGATAGCAGACTTGTGATGGTCGATCAAGACCACACTGCGGGCCCGGGTCAGCATGGCTTCTACCACGGGCCGCTTGTAGCTGAAGTCCACTAGAAATACATCACGCCCTTCCACGTCCGGCGGTTCGTGCTGATACACACCCGGATGGAAATCATAGCCGTGGGGATTGTAGTGATGGAAACACCAGGCCGCACCAAAGCCGTCAGCGCAATTGCCGTGATAGATTACCAAAGGTTTCATGTTATTCCTAAAAAACATAGCATACACAAGATGCTGATAATTGTCAATGGTGCCCCTGCTCGGATTCGAACCGAGAATCATCTCCTTTTGGGAGAGATCGCTAGACCAATTTGCGTACAGGGGTCAAAAGAAAAGCCCAGACTGTTTAGGTCTGGGCCGGGAATGCTCGGGCCAGGGCTCGCAAGCGAGCTATCCAGAGCCGGACGATGATCTCGTCTGAGAGTTCTTGGTCATCGTCCCAGGGGTCGCGATCTTGTGTGATCGTTAGTCTGAAACGACCCGGGTGGGTCGCAAACTCTAGTTCTACGAGCCCATCCGGATCATCCAAGAGCCAATTACTTCTTGGCAGCGTCAGCAGCGGGCTTTGCGTCGTCTTTCTTAGCAGCAGGTTTGGCGCTGTCTTTTTTGCTGTCTTTTGCGTCTTTCTTGTCGGCTTTGTCAGCTCGGTCAGCTTTGGCGTCACTTTTGGCAGGAGCTGCAGGAATGACCGGGGGAGCGGGTTGGGCCACAGCAGGCTTGGCATCCGCTTTCTTTTCTTCTTTCTTAGCGTCGGCAGCATACACACCGGTAGCAAACAGAGCAGCGATCAGGGTTGTTACGAGTTTCATAAAATCTCCTTGGTTATGTGCACTTGATGTGCATACTATATAACGCCACAGAGCTCAGAGGGTTGACTTAATTGGTTTCTGAGATACAGATAGTCGGTCTCGTGGTTGCGATATTCGTGACCGGTGGTTGTGATCAATATCAGCTCATTGGTCTGGGACTCTAGGGCATCTTTGTATCCGTCATGCTTCAAAGTGGCACTAACAGACAAAATTTTGCTCTTGTTGTCGCGGTAGTCTGCGTCACCGGTAAAATCAAAGATGAAATCTTTAGCAACCTGTTTGAAATTTTTTGGATGATCAAAGTTTCGATATTGGGGATTGCTCATACTCCATCTCTGCCAATCCCAGTTGTTATAGAAGCAACGGGATCGTCCCCAAAGATCTGCTTTACCAGTCCAGGTTATAGGGCGGCCATGTCCCCAATCCCATTTGTGTAAAAAAGTCATGGCCCACAGTACATCTTGCACCGTCTGGATTGGCACCGGGAATTGTTTGACCTGTTCAGTGATATAACTGTCAGTGACTTTCATCAACCCCGCACCTACTTGCGTCTTGAAATAGGATGAATCAAACAGAGCACGCCAGGGCGCTGTTGGTTCCACGTCAATTTTCTTTATGCCTGCGAACAGTTGCCCCCCAACTGAACATTCTACACGCACTTGGTCGTCGGATGCATACAGATCCTCAGACCATAGGTCCCATCCGCGGTGCACAGTATGATCACTCTCGACGAGATACTGTTGATAGAACCATGGATATTCCACATCCAGCGCGTACCGAGTGGTACGTATCTTCATTTGTTGTGACCATCGTGGATTGGTTCTCATCAATGCCACTAGCGCCGCTGTGGAATCGATACCACCAGACCACCAAAAACACAAGGTTTTGCCTTGCAGCGTGTTCCAAATGGAATTGGCTATATTCAAACAGATTTCTTCAAAGGTTCGATTGGTATAACAGTCAGGTGGTAGCGGAGTAAAATCAAAATCAAATATAAATGTGTGGTTTCGAGCTATTGGTCCTGCGCACTTGGTCAGTCGACCGACAGCAAAGAGAGCAGAAAGGTCTGCTATCTCTTGGCTGCAAGGGTGCCATCTGCCAGAATGCAAAGCCATACCCAACATGCGTTGTTGTATGTGCTCGCTGTTGTAATATAAAATCACGAATTATTTATAGTGAGAATGGTGCTCTCAGAGAGATTCAAATTCCCACTGTAGGGATTTTTAGTTCTTTGCCTTTGTCTATTGAGCGATTCGGACCACAACAATACGACTGCGATAGTACTGCACACTACCTAGCGCCAGTGCAAGAGCCCAAGGTGCAGCAGCAAATGCCCAGGGTTCAGCCACGGCCTGCCACGCCAGTAGTGGTTCGCGTAGGATCATCTGGAATGCCACCACGAACAGTACCGCGCTGCCCACGAACACAGTGTCAGGCCAACGAGTGAGTATGCGAGTGACCAATCCGGCACCAAACAAGATGATGGGCACAGATACCAAAAGCCCAAATATCACCAGAGCAAAATTGCCCCCGGCAGCGGCTGCGATACCCAGGGCATTGTCCATGCCCATCATGGCATCGGCCATGATGATGGTGCCTATGGCTCCCCAGAATGTGGTTGCAGCAGTCACATTGTGATCGTTTTGTTGTGTGAGGCGCCAGCCGATCCAGAGCAGAGCCAGGCCGCCGATCAATCGCAGCCCGGGAACCATGAGCAGATAGGTCAGTGCGGCCACGCTGGCAAAACGCACCGCCACGGCACCCACAGTGCCCCATATGATGGCCTGGCGCTGTAGATGCGCGGGCAGTTGTCGTGCGGCCATACCAATGACCAAAGCGTTATCACCTGCTAGAACTAGATCGATCAAAACAATGGCCAGGACGGCCCAGACCGCTTGTAGGGTCAGCAATTCCATTTTCAGTCTCCTAGAAAATGGTCTTGCCGCTTGCTCTGTGCACCGGGATTGCTCCGGATTGACGACACACAGAACCCACTCACCTGAGTGGGCCAGCTACTCCCCATGGTTTTATTTATGTTCCAGAACTCGCAGTGCGAGTATCTCGCTGTGGCGCTGCAACCAGATACGGGCATACACCCGCACTAGATCATCGGGCTCGTTGGTTACCAGAGCCAGGCAGTGGCGGATGTGTGCATCATCCCAGGGCGAACCCTGGGTGATGTGTTCAAGTCGCTGTTCTCGGTCCATGAAGATATTTATGCACTGCAACATAAATTATGGCCATAAGAGATCGAATCGACCGCGCATGATATCAGTCACACGCGCTCGCCGCCCGGTCACATGGTCCTGCACACGGTCATCCTGGAAGCGATAGGTGCGTATCTTGTCCCCACGCTGGCCTGATCCCACCTGCAGGCGTCGATCCAGACTCTGGGCCTGATCATGTTGCTGCTGGGTCTGTTCCTGCACACGCTGGGCCAGCGTGGCCCGTGCTTGTGTGAGGCTGTTTTCTCGGCTGCGACACTGTGCAGTGGCCACGATACCTGTGGGTCTATGGCGTATGCGGCAGCTATTTTGGTGTTTGTTTCTATGCTGGCCACCTGCGCCTGTACCCGAATACCACTCTATATCTAGATCCTGTTCACGGATTGCCACACTGGGCCGGGCAGGATCAGTCACGGCCACGGTCACAGTGCTGGTGTGCACTCGTCCGCGGCGTTCGGTGGGCGGTATGCGCTGTATGCGATGTCCACCGGGCTCGTTGTTCAAGCATTCAAGATCAGGGCCTTCCACTAGGATATGCATTTCTCCCAGTCGCTGATCTTGAACCCGAGCTGTTCAGCCCACGCGATCAGCCAGGCGCACATAGGCCTGGGCAAGGTCTTGCACAAACAATCGGCTGTCTTCGCCGCCTTCGGCAGCACGTATTTCGATACATCGTTTCATAATGCTCTCCTTGTTGAAATGGTGGAGGATAGGAGAATTGAACTCCTGATTCATCCATGCCATGGATGCGTGATCCCGCTTCACTAATCCCCCGTTTGGTAGGTCCTACTGGAATCGAACCAGTGGTCTTCGCGATGTCAACGCGACGATTTGGCCGCTAATCTAAGGACCTAAGCGATTCGTCGTGGTGGCCACTGTTTGCGGCCAGGATCAAAGGTCACTGTGCTTTCCACATACTGCTCAGGACACAGTTTACACTGTGGCATGCATGTATCACGGTCACGCACAAACTGTTCTAGATCTTGATCACTGCAATCTGGTGCCAGACTCTGATAGCTGTCCAAAAGGGTCTGCTGATCCGGCGTCATCTTGACCCGATACTGTTGTTGGAATTCAGGTAACACAGCGACCACAGGGCACCGATACAACCGTCCGTGCAGCATGGTATGACTGTATCGCATGGTACAGGCTCTCCAGGCCAATTCAGCATTGCTGTCGTGCACCGTGAACTCTGCGCCCTGCTCCTGCAATGCGCACTGAGAAAACTGCCAGGCCGCAAACTGTCCTCGGTGCGCACCTTTCCATTTCCGTTTGAAACTGGGCAGAAACTTTGGACTGTGTACCGCTATGCCCAGTCCAAGATTGGGATGGTCCTGACAGGCCCGTTTCCACCAGACAAAATCCTGTATGCAGATCAGGCCATTGGTCTGTATCACAACCGGTATATCCGGCCATGCAGTTGCCGCTCCACGCGCCCAACTCTCTAGGTCAGGGTGCACACTGGGTTCACCACCTATGATGGTGATCATGGGTGCAGTGATGCGCTGGCTCCAGGCCAGGATGGATTGGCTATTGTCTGTCCAACTGTGGTGACCTCTAAAGTCGTAGTTGTTGAAACGATTGCAATTGCTACAGGTGAGGTTGCACTCGTTCGTGATGTAGAGCTCGATATAGCTTTCGAGGTTGAATTTCATTTTATTGGTGCCCCAGGTGGGAGTCGAACCCACAAAATTCAGATTTTGAGTCTGACACGTATGCCAATTCCGTCACCGGGGCTGCATCTGTCTACTTATATGGTCCGGACAGTGAGACTCGAACTCACGACCTCCTGCTCCCGAAACAGGCGCGCTGGCCTGGCTGCGCTATGCCCGGATGGCCTCCGCGGAGGGAATCGAACCCACTTGGTCTGCGTTAGGACCGCTGACCCCTATCCAACGGCGCGGAGCAATGGAAACAGAGTGATGAGGCAAGTGGCAGATTGAACAATGAACACGACTCAGGGTCGAGCAATCCACAACCGACATTTGACAGGGGCCGGTCTATCCTGGGGAAGCAATCTACAAATCTCGTAAGATATCATGATCCCCACTCACACCAGCGCGATAAAACATAGCATTGTCTCTGCTGTTTAGGCAGCTTGATCCGCTCTCATCTCCCCTTCACTCTGGGCAGTTTGCCCCCGAAAGGGCCCACTGCCAAAACCTTACACCAGATCCTGATCGCGCAGCGTTTCCAGAGTCTCTGGCGACAATGAAATTTCAGTACGCACATTCAATTCCAGGATCTCGTCCTGGAGACGTTGACGCTGTCGGCGCAGTTCCTGCACCTGCCGTTGATACTGCTGGATATCTTCAGGCCGCAGGATCGTGGTCTCCACTGTGCTGTCATAGCCATACATTCTCGGCTCGGGCCGGCTGGCTCGCAGTTTCTGCAGCTGGCCTTCGATCACTTCGCTGGCCTGGCGCGGTGCACCCGCCGCTAGATTCTGATAGTCCTGTATGGACTTATCCAGGCGAGCGATTTCAGTGAGACGACTATTGATTCCAGCTGTATAGTTGGCATCGCCCACCGCCCCACGGATCTGGTAGACAGCAGCAATCAGATGATCTCTGCGGCGCAGCGCCTGGGTCAGCTGGGTCTGCCGGTCCTGGATCACGCGCTCGGCGTCCTGGAACTCGTTGAGCTTCACGTTCACATCCAGGACAATACCACGCAGTACTTCCTGGATTGAGTTTTGTAGTGCAGCAGCACGTCGGAGGCTGATGTTCATGTGTGTATTCCTT
>Ga0129333_10004650_pt1 | contig 12843 bp, 19 predicted proteins | sample CPB6_08_DNA_FD_94474 | JGI IMG/M metagenome (GOLD analysis project Ga0129333, IMG submission 94474) | Freshwater to marine salinity gradient microbial communities from Chesapeake Bay, USA - CPBay_Sum_0.6_0.8_DNA | ecosystem: Environmental > Aquatic > Marine > Coastal | place: USA: Chesapeake... | reverse complement strand
TCAGGTGCTGCCAGTGCTTGGCGGGGCAACGCCTGTGGAGCATTTCTCCTGGGACCACAAGCATCCAGGAGGCAAGAACGGCAGGCAGGTCGTCATGGACCTGAAGGCGGACATCGAGCGCCGCGCCCCCGTCCATGCCGACAAGGTGCTGATGGTGCTGCGCCAGGTGTTTGACCACGCCATCGATCAGGGATGGATGGCAAGGGACCAGAACCCAGCACTCGGGACCAAAGGCACCAAGTCCAAGCACAAACCAACCCCCCATCCCACCTTGCGTTGGGAGCAACTGCCTGCGTTCTTCCAGGCGCTGGAGCAGAACCAGGCAAATGGGTCGCACATCACCATCTGTGCGGTGAAGGTGCTGTTCATGACTTTCCTGCGGGTTGGGTCCATGACACCCATGCGTTGGTCTGAACTTGATTACGACCAAGACCTGTGGATCATTCCCGCTGAGCGCATGAAGAGTGGCAAGGAGCACATCGTTCCCTTGACCGCCCCCTTGAAGGAACTGCTCGAGTCGCTCAGAAAAATTTATGGAGATGAAGAGTTTGTCTTCCCCTCACCAAGAAGCAGAGGCGAGGGGCATCTCAACCCCTATTCCATCAACCAGCATTTCATTCGCATGGGGTATAAGTCGGTTCTCAGGGCACACGGCATCAGGGCAATCCCACTAACTGCAGGGCAGGAGGTCCTTGGATTCTCTGCAGAGGTCATTCAGCGTCAGATGGCACATGCGATTGGCGACAAGATTCGCCAGGCATACGACAGATCACAGATGCTTGATGAGAGAAGAAAGTTTATGGTTGCCTGGTGCGATGCGCTGCTCGCCCAGGGATTAAAGGTCTGAGATTTATTGTTGTAGAAATACGCATAAAAAAGAGGGGTGTTACCCCCTCGCTGCTGAAACCTGCTCAGCAATCCAGTTTTGGATGTCGGATTCCAACCAGACCACCAGGCGCGGTCCAATCGGGATCTGTTTAGGGAAGGTGCCCTCTGCAATACGGGCATAGATGGTTGACTTTGAAAGCCCCGTAACTTCCTTGACTTCAGGCAGTCGCAAAAAGCTTTTAGAAATAGAATGGTTCATTAAGATAGATTTGGCAGATTTGCTCTAGGTGGGCTATGGACAGCCCCAGACGCTATTCCTGGCGCCATCGTATTGTTGAATGGGCTTGAATGATTCAATAAAGACATGCATCTCAATCCCCAGAGCTTGAAAGAACGGGAGACGTTCGCTTGTCTTTAGAGTATCAATAAAAAAGCGAATCCGATGATCAGCAGCTGCGGGATTGCCAGTCTCTGGCGCATCTGTTATTTTTTGATCATCCGAAAACCAAGCAATAGTGACTTCATTATTTTCGCAGGCAAGAGATTGTATGCCAGGTGATTGCGATGCAGCATAAAGGATTGCAGCGTAGTCTTTTCTGTACTCGATTCTGCCCTTAAGTACAAGTTCGCCTTGAAGCTTGTCTGAGTCGTTCAGGGGGAGGCTGATTTTGCCAATTGGATTTCCATTGCGACCAATTGAGCTAATGCAATCAGTGGATTTGTGCATAATCGGCAAACGGGTATGCGGGAAGCAGTTGATCAATATGAAAAGTTAGAGTTGGGGGATGGTGCCAAATGAGGCATGGATTACCGTTTTCTGTGATTACGCGATTAAATAAATTCACACGATCACAGCGGATTTCTGAGACTTATGTGCCTCTTCGAGGATATCTGCGAGCATCTTCTTGACCCAGAATGGGGATCCCGTAAAGCTGGTCATGCAAGACGTCATGACTGACTCAAGGTAAGAGATTTGACGCTCATATAATTCGATAAGCTCTGAGCGAGTAAGAGCTTGACCCGCCAAAGGCAGAGAGCGGTCTTTAATAAGTGAAAGATCGCTACGCATCTGCGGAAGAAACTCATTCCGCAACAAATAAATGACGCCAATCTTCTCTCGCCATTGATTATGGCGCAGGTTGCCCTTCAGGTATTTGTTGCTTGATTTGATATTTGCCAAGACTGCATCCTCGACAAGCATGTCGGCATAAGCAAGACCAAAGTCCTGGCTCCCATTAGACCGCGTATATTCAATGACCGTTGCAGCTCCTTCAACTCGCTGGCAACGCTCAGGTTTCCCATCCGCATTATCTAGCCATGGCAGGCAAGCGGCTAGTTGGGCATGCTTCTCTTCTGTCTTCTTCTGCTCGTCCAGAGTGCTAAAGAGATTGACATGGTGCAAGTGAGCAATTTTGACTAAGTCCTGAGGAATCTTCTCGGCATCTTCGTCGTAGAGATAAACGCTACAGGGTCGAATAGTCAGACGTCGCGTGCCGCGCTTTACGTCATCCTTCCATGACTCCATGAAGCCAGTCCAAAAAACAGTTTTGCCCAGATGGGGTTGAAGCTCAGATCGCATAGAGATTTAAAATGATATGTAGTGGAGCCGACGTAGAAGAGGACCCAAAGAGATGGTGTTCCTCAAGTTGCTTGTTTTAGTCTTCGAGAAATGCTTGGAAGCCAGTAGGCGTCTCTTCACTAGGAGCACGAAGATTTGCCATAGGTACGAGGGCGTAGAAATCCTCGACCTTGCCATTTAGATCTTGCTGCCAGCGTCCCTCACGGCGTCCTGGATTGATTTGATAACCCATTGCTTCCGCGACACGCTTGAAGCAGCGCGTCTGCCAATTGCCTTTCCAGGATTGATTCGGATATTCGAGCTCAGGCGTATCGAGTGCAAGCAACAAGGCAGGACGATTGGTGACACCAGACTGAGTGGTGACTACGTCCTGAATGAATGCCTTAAGCACCTGAAGCAGGTCCTCATTGCCATGAGTAGCAGAGAGCATCAAACGATCTTGATAGACCTCATCCTTGAAAGTGACAAGCCCTTCCGTCAGATAGTGGTCAATGCAATGGATGACAACGTTGTAGAAGTCAATCCAATCATTTTCATCCCAGCCTTGGTAGAGCCACTTTCCGAGATACTCCTTGATATTCTTGTTATGCAGCCGATGCATAGTGCCAAAGAAGGTGCCGATCGGTACAAGATGCTGGCGCCTCGCGTCAGACCATCCTTGGTTGTCAACAGTGTGATTTGTCGTAATCGCAATCTTGGGCGCAAGATCACGAGGAATGGTCATTTTATCTTTACCTTTTTGCTCGACAGTGAAAGAGTCTTCGATTTGGTTGTATAAGTGCTCAAATTCAAACTCAGCGCGAATATCCTGGATTACGGCGATGCGCTTATCAGGTGTGTATCCCGCCCAAGCAAATTGATTGTCCCCCTTCTTAAGATGTTTGCCTGAGACCTCGTGTACTGGTCGTACATACTCCAATGCTTCGCAGAGGCGTGACTTCCCATTGCCCCCACTCTTCCACTGATTTGTGCGGTCATAGAAGATGACGCATGGACGCTGGTCAGGGCGCTGGAAGTTATGGCATAGATACCCAAAAGCAGATGTGATAGTGGATTGCTGCGCGGGATTTGGAGTCCATTTTCCGTTTTGCTCCTCCAGTGCAAGACGCTTCAGAAACTCCCAGAATTGCCCAGATGGATGGTCATGAAGCCTGATGTCATAGGGAATTACTTCGTTATCCCAGACAAAGCATTGCGTGGGGATATGGATCCATGGCACAACCTCTGGCTCTGACTTGGAGTCAATACAGACGATTCCATTTTCAAAGGGAAGATACGCCTGATGAGGATTGTCCTGAAGAGGCTGCTGCTTGACCTTAATGGATTTTCCGTCTTGAGACTGGACCTCAATCAGGGGCAGCTTGGGAAGAAAGGCGATGGTACGTGTTGCAAAGAGCTCGGCTGCTGCAAAGACCTCTTGATCAAAACCAGGAGGAATAGCCGATCCCTTGCGTCCGCATCCAAGAATTGACTTGAGGTAAGGGACTTGATCCTGAAACCATTCAAATATCTCCAGAGAAGTGTGTTTATCAAGGTCATTGCCAATGATGCGCACACGCTGCTTATTCTTCTGAATAATCAGGTATCCACCATCATCACCGACGCGATATTTGTAGAATCCCCAAAAGGGCAGAAAGAGATGGGAGAAACGATAGACAGCACCCTTCTTGCTAAAGGGCTTGCAGTTGCCATCTTTATCAGCATCCCAAAACCAAGCTCTCTTAAATTCTTCACTAAGCAAGACACTCGTATTGGATCCAAGAATCTCTTTGATGGACCACGGAGATGAATTTGACTGCATTGATATCTGTTGGAAATAATGGTATAATTAGGATTTGCGAGAATAGATATGAGTCTTATTTCTGCGGGTAGAAGAAAAGCCAAGAAGCGCATTGAGCCTTCTTGGCACATTGTCTTTACGTATGGAAGTCGCTACTACTGGACCTATCGATAAAAAGTAAAGTCGGCGTGTTATTCCGTGATTCCGTTTAGATGCTCAGTCTGTCAAACAGAAGCTTTGCGCGCGGTGACATCCACCGCTTTGACTGCAAGAGCTCCATCCAGTCCTGGAGGGTAGGGATAAAACCGAGGTCCTCCTTGACATGCTGCTCCCCAATGAGGCGCACGGGCACCTGAGCACCCGTGCTGATGGTCAGAGTCAGTCCGAAGACATGCGTGGCATCAAAGATTCCCTGAGCGTGATGAGAGAGGCAGCGGTGCTTGAAGTCAGGCTGTGAAGCCTTTCCACGGTCAAACCACTCATGGATGGAAACGTAGTCTTCAGGCACCCCACCAAAACGCTTTGCGCTCGAGACAGCGTGATAGTAAGGATTAGACATCAAGAGCTGAATGCCCACTCGTCTTCATATTCATCTGAGGCGATGTAGTTTGCAGAGTGGCTGAGAGAGACTTTCAGAGAAGGAAACTCGATGACAAGAGACCCACTGCTACCGTCGGCAACTCCATCAGAGATTTCCCAACCAGGATGACGGTTGTAGAGAATTTCAAAAGCAAGATCTTTGATGACTTGCTCCGTCTCATCAGATGAAAACTCAGACGATTCGTCCTCATCCTCAAATGTGACGCTCAGATACTCAGGAAAGTCACAGTGGTTGACTTGGATAGTCGGCTGGTAACTCTCCCCTTGCTTCACGCCATTGGGTCCATCCCAACTGCGGTCCCAGACCTTTTCAGGTCCTTCGTTGATTGTGCGCAAAGGAAGGACAGTGATATCATCGATTTCACCGTCATCACCGCATCCACTATATTCAATCTTAATTGCTTCAGTCGTATTGGGGAGTAGCGGCAAAAGAGCCTTCCCGATTGCCTGCAGTCTCTTTACGCTTTTAGGCAGTTGATTCTCACGACGATCGCGGACACTCTGAAAATATTCGATAAGAAAATCAGACATAAATGAGATGGGAATATGTTGTCATGTAGGACAAAGTCCACTCAGTCTCCTGGTCCTCTGCAGGGTTTAGCGACGGTCTGAGGTCGTCGAAAATCTCAAGGTCAATCAGTAGTTATAACAATATCTGCAAAGATGATGCGCTCATCGCCCACAGCTTCCCGCAATTCCGCAATAAGTCCTGCAGAATGCTCGGCATACGATTCGCCTTCGTATTGATAGACAGTATCTTCGTAGCACTCTGGATCTTCAGTTTCACGAATCACGGTAATATTCTGTGCGCAGATATCGATGATAACGAAGATAATGTCAGATGCCTCAAGGATCATGTCGATGATTCTATTTGCGTGAAAGGTAGTTTGTGATGTTGGTCAAGTAGCAGATCAGCTCATGCCTTGTCACTCCATATTCCAAAAGCAAATCGTCGATACGCGCATCTACTTGCGCTGCCGTATAAAGCCCTTTGTAGTAGAGAGGAATAAGATGATTCACGACTGTTACGGCAAGTTGTGAGATATGAGGCTTTGCTTTGTCGCCCATTGTTGAATATGCCAGATTTCAGGCTGAGCTATGCGTAGTTTTCTGGAAAAAGGAAGGCAATGCCATTGCGCACTGGGAGACCCACACGCTTACACAGATGCTCAGATCGCTCACAACAGGTGAGTGACGGGACTACATAGGTAATCTCTTTTCTGACGGCATCTATCAGATGTGACAAAGACCCAAGGTCATCCAACACAAGAGATTTCCACTGCTTGTAAATCAGGCTGCCATACATATCAGTTATACGCTTCTGGATTGCATCTGGATGAAAGCACATGCCACCACCCGTATTTACTGTAATTGTCATGTCATATATCCTTCGATCATTATCCCAATTAATCATTAGTCCCCATAAGCCCTTGTGTGCCATGAGTAGGACCTCGAGTGACTTATGACTCTCGCGTGCCTGTCTAAATGACGGAGATGTATCAATACATAGCTCGTGATACTCAGGATTTAAAAGATCTTCTAACGAGTATTCATGCTTTCTCTGCGAATAGTCTTCATACCACTCACGCCGTTGTGCTTCAATGGCTTGCTCTAAGGTCTCGCACCCACGAAGAATCTTGCGGGATTGGCGGAAATAGTTTCGAATGTAATCCTCTTGACTCTCAGTCTTGATTCCAAATCCAGTTGCCATGCCACTAATAATCTGTGCCAATAGTTTTGACTTTTAGCTGCAGCTTGCCTGCGGTGTAATCACTCAGATATTCCAAGACGACGTCGTGCCCTTCGCCTGAAAAGATATCTTGCTCTTTGCCTGGCTCAATTAAGCCATTTTCTCTTAGATACGAAGGGAATTGTCTGAGTAGATATGAGATCTGATTCTGAAAATCCTCGTATAGAGCATCTCGCACATAGTCAATTGCATGCTCACGCATATCACGTGAATTCATAGTTAAAACATTAGTAGGATTACCGTCTGACCCTTTTGGTCTCTCCACAATTGAATCTTGTAGATTCGACCGAAAATCTCCTTACACCAATACAAATTCTTCTGGCTCTGTGTTGGAATCATTCACGCTGACATCGCCACACCACTCGTAGTCTTCAGCTGTATCCATATAGATTCCAGCTTCTATCTCTTCGAAGATAATCGCGTATGGATTCATGGTTATTGTCTGTTAAAGATCCTTGACTACTTCTTTTTATAGATATCAGGGAGGCTGGAAATCAGGCTCTCTGATGACACACCTTCTTTGGGCTGAGATTGCGGTTTTACCCAAGTTGCAACACTTTTATCTACCCAAACACGTGCTTTTGCTGTATGGCGACGTGTACGCTTAGATGTGGCAACTGTTACGCCAGTCCATGTGCGCTGTTTTGCGCGAGGTGCTTTCTTAGGATTTTCACCTGTACGGATATGGAGCGCCTTGTAGCGCGTAATGAAATAACGCTCGTCTTCGCTTAGAGTCGAGTAACCGAATTTTTCCGCCTGCTTATTCAGTTGTGCGTAGATGTCGGTAACGGTGAGCAAAGTTGCTGCTGCAAGGTCAAAGAGGCGCCATTGACCGAAGGCGCGTCTTATTGGAGGAAGTGCTCTCCCTTTGCGGCGGCTAAGGGTTTTGAGGCAGTTGCCGATTGCCTGTGGCGGAGCGTGGTGCCAACCGTTGCCCCGCCGATGGACACACTATACGACGCTCTCTGGGTCTCTGCGCAGATCCCGCAACATTCTGTAATAGTCCACGACGCTGCGACATTCTCTGGGACGGTGAGAGCAGCCCAGGTCCTCTCGTCCTCAGGGATTTCGCTCATGCGCGCGGGATGTCCCCATCCACTAATCCACTTGTCTGACAGGCTTCTAGGCGTTGAGCCCCCGCCTAGCCCTGTGCTTCTGATAGCTTGATACGACGCTCTCAGCTCTAAAGTCATCTCATATGTGCTGAGAAGGCATGTCCCTATCCGCCTACCAGCGGTCCCTTTCGGCTTCTCGCTACAAGGGTGAAGGCATCAGCGCCGCAGAAGTGCTGCAGACTGCCGCACTGATCGCGGGTGCCCGCGCAGACCTGTCTGACGAGGATTACGAGCAGCTCAGGGAAGAATCAGGCATCAACCCCAAGGTCTGGTCGAAGTTGCTGCAGATCGGACAGGACACTCGCCTTCCGCCTCTGGTATCTCAGCTTCCGCCCTCATACACGACGATTCATGGGATTCATTGTCTGACCTCAAGCGAGCTACAGCAGGCTTTGGACGATGGTGCTATCCGCCCGACTGTGGCAATGGCAGTTATTAAGCGATGGCTGCAGGAGGTCCGACAAGAGACAGATGGTGGGGGTGCGCTGCTACAGGCACCACTACTAGTCCAAGGACCGCTGGTAACACTGCAGCAGGGTCGCGCACTCAGCCAGATGGAATGGGACGAACTCAGAGTGAAGCTGGAGGAGCTTGTGGGTCCCTACGAAATTAAGTGCCTGTACCCATTAGCAGGGACGCTCCTTGCTACCAAGAGGAAGACTGCTCAGCAGAGAGCCAGCGCCATTTGCGAGACACTACTAGTGCGTCTTCAAAAATCATGGAGCGACGCACCCGAAGAACTCAAATCACTATTCAGACTCAACTCCCCAAAAGATCTTGTCGATTGCTCATTGCAGACATTCACGGGATTCTATATGAAACTGGCTGAATCTCGAGACTTGTTCTGGCAGAAGTATGGTTCAGACTACATCCTTAAAATTGCTCTTGAATTCAACAAGGCGCCAACCAGAGCGCAGAGGTTCAATTACAAGCGAAGACTTCTAGAGATCCAGAATCGCCATTCTGAATATGCAAGCACCGTCAAGGAAGTCTTCTTAGAGTGGATAGACCTATAGCAGCAGGATTACAACATACTCTGCCTTAAGGTGATTACCTGAAGAACAGGCAGAATCGCGCATTCGCGACGCCATAGTCAGAAGCTGGTCGCAGATCTTGGCATAACGAGATTTTAAATCCCTTTTAAAACTTGTCTCTGCCTGCTATCTAACCGTGCATTCGACCGAATTCGGCGTCAACCAAACTCTTGCCTTTGAAGATAAATAAGACATAGTCTGCCGTAGGACAATGAGGCAAGTATCACGACACATCAGCATTAAGCGCGTGGAGGAGCAACTGCTCGAACAGATGGAGAAGGATCTTCAGCGCAAATGGCGAACAGATATTTCAGGCGTTTATAAAATGGCACTCAAGCGAACTCACTTCTATGAATTCAGATCGCAATACGAGCCTGACTATTCACTGTTTGTATGACCATGAAATTCAATCCGACTTCCAGCACCCTGAAGAAGATCCAGGAGATGCTACAGAAATGCCAATACTATCGAAATGACATGGACGACCTACTCGAGGATGCTGTTCGATATCAGTACGAACGCTTGAAGAAGGCAGGGTTTCGCCGCTGATCACGGAATCACAGAATCACAGGAGGAAGTCATATTGTCTGAATTCTGCTTGGATTGAGGCATCTCTCAGTTCCGACAAGGCGTGAACTAATCAGCAGATGCATTCCGTAGGTCGATGACACAACGACCATTTGGTCCCACATACCACCCCCGATTCTTCTTCTTCAAACCAAAGGTTAAATACGCAAGAGCGATCCCACTCCCTAGTCGGCGTAAAAACATCTCACCCTGATCCTCCAGGTCTTCCTCGGACATGAGGTTAAGCAGCTTCTGTCGTATCTTTAGCTCAAACTCCTCGCGGTCAAACACATGCTCTCCATCAAGCTGCTTTATTGCTAGCTGAAGCTGTGCTTCCTTGAGTGCACAGATACGAACTGGATCATTGCGCTCATAATACCGATAAGCAGTAGATCGAGTCTTTTTCTTTTTTGATTTACGATATTTCTTCTGCGAGGAGACAACGCGTGACCTTGCCTCAGCAAAGTCCTGCTCAGTGATCTCTTCCTGTTTCTCATCTCTTGAGGTGTCCTTGTAAGTATTGATAGGGAATGACGGATGCAGCAGCTCATCCTTGAGGACTGAAACAGCACTGTCATGCTCGGGCATGCCTTCGAGACATTGGCTAACAAAAGCAATTAGCCGTTGCTTCCTATCGTCCGAAGCTTTACGAAGCACTGATACTGATGAAAGATAAACTGGACGCGTGACCCTAGAATCGGATATCAGTTTCTTGAGTTGCTCACAAGCTTCGTGCTTTGCTGAGGCATCTATGTTACGTGAGAATCGTTGCGCCTCCTCTTGACTTAAGATCCATTCAACCAAACTATTTCTTTTCTTTCCGTTAATTCTGTCTTTAGGGGTGCTTTTGTTTCCCGAAAAGCGCATCAAGATATCAATCGCCAAATAGATTTCATGAATGAAGGATTTGAAGATATTGCTGGCTGTATTGGATGGGTCAGAGTCCGACTTGCTACGCAGATATTCAGATAGGTCATCAATGCTGATGAGCCGTCCTGAATGTATGTCTTTCCAGTGCTGGATTCTCTTGCTTACAAAGGTCCTGTAGTCCTTTCTGCGATGACAGAAAGCACGAATAACCTGTACGCCATCTTCGTAATCAAAGATTTGATCGGTAGTGATCTCACGTCTTGAATATTTACCACTCTTGTCTATGTAGTCAATCTCAGCATCAACAGAGACTTCATAAGTATCGCAAGAGAGTGTTAAAGGGATATCACCTGATTCGTCCGTTTGAAACTTAATCGCTTGGCTTCCACTCTCACTCATGAGCAGATGCTGAGCATCCTCAATGCTTCGTGGAGCGACTGTGGAAGGATTGTCTTCTGCTCCAAATAAAACCCACCAAACGCGCTTGAGCAGGGATTTAACTCGCGCGCGAACACCCACTGTGATTCTGTGATTCTGTGAGCAGTATAGCCCCACACCACATACATCGATAAATACTTATGCAGCGCACGACATCTCAATACTCATGGTAGACGACGATATCAACCAATATTTGCTTCGAAAAAAAGCAGCTGAGCGACTAAGAGATATTATTCGAAAAAGGCACAAGAAGGTCAAGTCAAGCGAACGCGGTGGTGGTATTCAAGCCAGCCCCACTGACCAACATTCCATGCATGGACTACCAGATGAGAAGACCAAACTGATTCACATCGGTGGAATAGCTGGCTTTGACGAATCCTTTTTGGACCTCGAAGAATCGATCGCTTACCAAAACTTTGTTGGATCTGCTGAGTCAATTGCTCTTCAGATTCTTGAAGACCAGAGCTTCTATATCTTCCGCACTGACACTAATGCTGTGCTTGCCCGTGGCATTCAAGGGTTTGAAGCAGCAAAAGCCAGAGCAAACCAGTTACGCAAGAGTCATGGACTCAAATGGGATCAAGTCAAGTTTAAGGCTGAACGAGGAGCACAGTCTGGAGGAGCACCATCTAGCAGTTCCTCAAGCTCTCAGCCACAAAAGAAGATTCGATTTGGAGTTAGCTCTGACGGAAAGACATTTACTAATGCCTATGGAGAACGTAGCCGAGTTGAATATTCACGCAATTTCAATCCATCAAAGGGAAGGCGATTCAGGGGCTATACAGATCCGCAAGGAAACTACCATGACATCGATTAGGACTGTCATCTAATCTGTATATAGCAAGTAGAGATCCCCCTCAAAGCCAAGTGATCGCATGTGAATGCACCACTTCACCTCGTCTTCTGGTTCATATGCGTCAGACTTGCTTTGATTGTCCGCACCCCATAAAGGCTGCAGATTTCTCCAGTTAAAGCACACTTGTTGATGACCATGTTCTTCTAACACAAAGCTATTGCATGGTCTCAAGTGATCTATATGCCATCCATCATTGCCATAGTTATCCCATGTCATTCCATCGATGAAAAGGCTCTCTATATGTTGTCTCGCATCAGAGAGCGAGCATCCAAGCAGATCTATGGCTGACTCTGTCTTGTCAGCTCTTTGAGCAACCAGTGCGAATCTGAGGCGGTCCCTTAATCTCTTTGCTATAACCCATTCTGGATCATTTTCTCTTTTTTGCCTGTAATACCTGCTAAACCATTGCCTCCCTTCTTCTGTTTGCCACTTTCCTTTCCATCTTTCGTAAATCTCTTGTTTGTTCTTAGACCAGTATTCTTTGCTGTGAAGTCTCCTTCTTTCTCGAAGGATAGGGTCTTCTGATATGCGCCGCTTTTGATCTTCAGCTTCACATTGAACGCATCCTCCAGAGGATGTCTTTTGAGGTGATATATGTCCCTCTCTCGCACATGGACGTCCATCCCAATATCTTGAAGATTCTGCTGCTCGAGCATCACTTCGCGTCATTGGCAATTCATGCCATTCATCAGGAACGGCTCCCCTGGACTTTTCTCTGTAAGCCGTAGCCCTGAGTTTTAGGCTTTCATTCTTTCCCTTGGGTCTTTGATGCCCAAGTTTTTCTAGTTCTTTCTTTACTGTTGCTTCGGCTATTCCGAGCTCATTCGACAGATCTACTATCGACTCATACCAGTTTTCCTTTAGATATTCCCTTTGCGTGTCCGACAAGAGGCTTTTTCGCGAATCAGATGTTCCCTTTCTACACAGCTTGCATCCCTGCATCCTTTCCGCCGAAAGATGCTTTGATGGCATTACTCTAAATTCGCCGTGCTCTGGGCAGGAGATTGATACCTCAGTGGAAGAATCTATATATGTGGTTCGCTCATACGTGTATTTTTTCTCTCCATGTAGCTGGCGCGACCTGTTTATGAATTCGTCGGTGTTAAGTCTTCGCATTCAATAATCCTCTTCGTGGGCGTGGACTCTATTGTGTATCTGCTATGTCTAGCAATAATCCATTCTTCAGTAAACGATAGCGATTGCCTGTTGACTCGGCAAGACGCTGAGCAACCCGATAGGCATCCGCCTGGTTTTGCTTGGTCTGGTAATGATGCCAGTTGCCGTGTTGGTCTTGCCATTCAATGTTGATCGTCATTTGAGGGACTCACACGCCTCCCCATCGCCATCACGGTCAAGGTAGGTGTGCCCTTGCTTGAGTAGGTCCTGTGCCCTGCTCCAAGACCCGATCTCCTTGCATCGGTACTTG
>Ga0129333_10004649_pt1 | contig 12844 bp, 4 predicted proteins | sample CPB6_08_DNA_FD_94474 | JGI IMG/M metagenome (GOLD analysis project Ga0129333, IMG submission 94474) | Freshwater to marine salinity gradient microbial communities from Chesapeake Bay, USA - CPBay_Sum_0.6_0.8_DNA | ecosystem: Environmental > Aquatic > Marine > Coastal | place: USA: Chesapeake Bay... | reverse complement strand
ATCGATTACTAGATCCTCGTAGTGAGCCATTCTGATAGTCCAATGCCTTTATTCTATTTATATCTTTTCATCTGCTAATATCTTCAATAATCCAATCTTGCATACCAACAGACATTTCTGATCTGTCAAGAACAAAAGCAATCGTCATTCTCCAGCAGTTTGTTCTAGCCATGTGATAGACAACTTTGTCCATACCATCGTCATATGAACCGTAGTAGCCTACTTTACATTGCCAGCCTTTAACGTCTGGAATGATCACATGTTTTTGTTCTTGCATATCCCAATGCTGCCAATAACCGTCTCCTTTTTCACTCCATGTGAACAGAATGTTATAAGCAGACGCATTAGCATTATTGTGCCAAGAAATATAACCACCTGGTGGATAAACGCTGAACAACGCATTTCTTTTCAGATTGAAAGTTGTCTGAACTTTCTGAAGAAATTCGCCTTGCTTAGACATAATCGAATGAACATCAATGTCGTATGAGGGATTACTTTTATTGAAATGAATTCCCGTTGTACCGTAAGAGTAGCCTACAAGAATTTCAGGAAATCCATTGTGTCCTCTCTCCATATTTTTAATTTTATGAAAATACTCATCGCCAGTATAGTAATCCACTTCATTGATTTTATCAAGCTTACTACCCATTAGCTTCTTACAGTTTTCTTCTTTTGCGAACCATAAAGCTTCGTTAAGAAGATTTGTTGCGAAATCATTAAGGGGAATATCTTTCATCATGGTAGTTCGTTCAACGCCTCTAAAGATTTTGCGCCAGAAGATGAATAATGTCTAATCACGACTGGCTTTATATTGTGTTTATACTTGTATTTAGTATAGAAATTCCAACGTGCGTCATCTTCTAAAATTCCTACTCTGAGATCTTTGTATTTTGGTTCTTTATTTGTCAACCACCACAATGAAAACTGATCCCATCTTTTCAGAGTTTCAGGATAGTTGTAAGTGTCTTCTGTGCCATCTTCTTTAGTCGGCCACCATGTTCCTGCATACTGTCTGTTTGTCAAATCAAACCATTCGTGCATGAATTCACGAACAAGAGGATTTCTCATGTCATAAAGACACACTGCTCCACAAAGCTTGAAGTATCCTGCTGGAAAATAAACTTCTGCGTAACAATATTGGCGATCTTTTGGAAGTCCTGTAAACATGACATCATATTTACCATCATTCATTTGATCAAAAATCGTCTTGATATCTTCATGCTCGCATTCTGTGTCTGCATCGATATAAAACGTAATGTCATAGGGAGACCTAGCCATTCCCCATACCTTCGCTCTTTTGTGATCGTCGCAAAGTTCTACAACGCTCGCAACTTTCTCTCGTCCATCAAGAAACTTTTCTTCTGTAAAAAAACAAATGTTTGCTTCTGGATAAAAATCACGAATAGATTCCATCAAGTTAATTGCAAATGTATAGAAAGATCTTCTTCTTGATGCTACAATAACGTATCCTTTAGTGGGTTCACTCATTTACAGCCTCTTTCTTAGGAATATAACCAAGTTCAATACCAACAGCAAGAGCAGTCAAGGCATTCAATTCCATAATATTTTTTGCTCTGCGCATCTTAGCACGAATGTCACGATCAGAACCATTCTTCACTTCTTCAATTTCAAACGCTTGAAGTTTCAAGTTGAAAAGTTGTTCCAATTCTCTTGACTTTCTTTTCTGTTCGTCTACCGCTTGTTTTTCGCGAGCTTCTTTTTCTTTCTTGTCTTTTCTTTCTTGTGTATTTTGGTCAATTGATTCAACACCAAATAACTGAATTACTTCATGATAATTTGGATTTGCTTGACCATTCGGAAGAAATTTCTTAAAGACTAAAATCTCTTTAAGCTTTTTGCCATCTGCTTGCTTGGTCATTCGAATACATTTCAGTTCAGACTTATCTTCTTTTTCCCAATAAGCATTAGGTAAGTATTCATAATTTTTTTGTTCTTGCATCATGCCACCCTCACGTATAGTGTGTAAGTTTCAATTGTTGTCCATGGACCTATAAAAACATTTCTTTGATAAACTAAATTGTAATCTGCTTGATACGGTAATGAATAATTTTCATCAACGTAATTTTCGGTACTTTGATCACCAGAATATAATGATTCATAAACTGTTATGTAATCTTGACCTTCATATGGTCCCTGATATTCAGAACCTTCATAACTATCGGAATAGATATCTCCGTCAAATTCGCCAGTATAGATTTGAGTATAACTTGATTCGTCATATACAACGTTGTACTCAGTATCTATATAGGTTCCAGTATATAACTCTTCGTCGTAATTTGTATCATAAGCAGTATCATACTGCTCGACATAATCAGAAGAATAAACTTCTTCATAAACTACTTCGTATTCTCTAAGATATTCGCCTTCATAATCAGTGTCATATGCAGTTGTATAGTTGGCAACATAACTATCGGCATAGTCTTCGTTGTAATCGACATTATAATCTGTATCATACGGATCATCATATTCAGATGCATAATCAGTTCCATAATCTGTTGCATATGTATCAACATAATCTGTTTCATAATTATTTTCATATGTTTCTTCATAAAAAGTTTCATACTCAGTATTGTAGTCTGTTATGTATGTTTCCAAATATTCTGAAATATAAGAAACACTGTAAGTATCTACATACTCAGTAGCATATGTGCCATCGTAAGTACCGCTATATACACCTGTAAATTCTTCCTCGTTAATTCCAATATACGATGGTGTATACGGTTCTTCATAATCTACATCATAACCATCAAGCGATGCATAGCCGCTAGATATTTCATCTACCTCATATACTGACGATGGTTCAAAAACTCCTGCATATTCAAATTCATAATCACCAACATAAGTTATTTCATACCCTGATGTATAATCAAATTCATAATTTGTTGCATACTCATCTTCGTAATCACCAGTATATGTAATATCATAATCAGTAGAATAATTTTCGACATACTCATCTTCGTAATCACCAGTGTATTCTTCTCCTGAATATGCTCTCTCATATCCAGTTTCATAATCGCCTTCTGTGTAGTTTTTAGTATATGTGTCTTCGTAAGCTTTTACATAAACAGGCGTATAGTTTGTATCATAATCTGTTTCGTAAATGCTTTCATAATCAGGAGTATAATCAGTGGAATAAGGAGTACCATATACATGTGTATAAATCCCAGCATATACACCCTGATAATTTCCAGTGTATGTAGTGACATAATTTAAATAAGGACTATACTCAGTTGAATATTCTAAAATGTAATTCTCGCTGTAATTTCTTTCATAATTTCCAGTATATGTATCGGTGTATTCGGTATCATAAGATCTTAAATAACTTTCATCACTCGAATACGCACCAGGACCAACATAGTTTTCTGTAGGTGAGCCATACGCAACGGTGTATATATCATACGTTGCTTGTACATAGACAGCTTCGCCACTAGCGTAAAGTGCTGTGAACTGACTAGTGCCTATTTGAGAAAAGAATTCTCCACCAGAACCAGAGATATAATTTTCTAGTTTTTCATCAAATCCTGTTCTTGATGAGGAGTAATACAAATTACTTCCTGATTGTAAAATTAAAGCGCCTCTTTTATAAAGATATCCATCTCTGACGAATTCATTAAAATCGCGTGAGAAGAATATTTCTTGAATAACAGCATTTGAGCCTGATTCTGGATAATTGGTACTCCAATATACTCTCCAGACCGAACTATTGATGTTATATTCCCATAAGTAAAAATGTGGTTGAATAAACGAAAAGAAGAAATCAGATGTTCTGTCGCCTTCGTAATTTTGAAGATAGTTTATAGTAGTATCTTGATAAACTTCTCCAGCATAATATTCTGAATAAGGATTTGCATAGTTCGCATAGAAATCAGGTGGTCCTTGATATTCGAGAAGATAAACGTTATTATCAACGTAACTTGCAACAATGTAAGGTTCATTTACTATTGTCGTTGAATAACCTTCTTCGTATGTATTATCGGCAACATAACTAATAAGATTTACATAATTTCCTGTGTAGTCAACAACATAATCTATTTCATAAAACTCAGAGTATGTAGTATCATAAACGGTATCATAATTTGTGACATACATACCAATGTAACTACTGATGTAATCTTGTTCATAAGAACCTTGATATCCTGTATACTGTTCTTGTGGTTGTTGCGTTGCAGCATTGTATTCAGAGTTATATGCATTTACAGCGCCAGTAAAATCAGTGTTATATGTGACTGCGTATGCTAAATTTCTTATTCTACTAATAGAATAAATGTTAAACTCGCTGGTTACAAAAAGCAACGTTCCTCTGAAATATCTATAAAGACCGTCGTCAGAAGTAAATTCAGTGGCATCAAAATCAACTACGCCCTGATTAAAACCACCCCAAATTATTCGGGCTACACTCGCGAGTAATACTACTCTCCAATATTCGTTTGGCGTAATAATTTCACTAGCAGCATATCCTGGTATGTAATTTGTCGAAAATACTTCATATACTGCTTTTTCATAATCAGTATCATAATCAGACAAATATGTGTCGGAATATGTTACTGTGTAAACAGAATCATAGTCCGTAGGACCATCATACGTGTTATACGTAATTTCTGAAATGTAGGTAGTTGAAAAATCACCTGTATACAATTCAGAGTATGTATTTTCAAAATCGGTTTCATAAATAATTTCTTGTAAAAGCGCATAATCTCTAAGGTAAGATCCTACGTATACTTCGTATTCTTCTGGAATATACGCAATTGATTCAGAAACTTCGTAACCGTTGTAACTTGTTACTCTGTCAGTTTCATACGCGCCTGTAAAATCTCTATCATAAAAAGTTTCATACGATTCAGCTACATAATCTCCTATATAATCGCCTGTGTATAATGTTTGTTCATATTCAACAGTGTATAGTAAGTCACCAAGATAAGTGGAAACATAATTATTGTAATCGCCAGTTCCTATATTATAATTATCACCACCAGTAATTCCAACATACACATCTGGTGCACCATATGCCACAGCATACATTACATTATAGATACTTGTCGCTCCAGGAATATAATCAGCATCTCCACTTGCATATAGTGTAGTAAAGGTTCCATCCAAACCGGTATAAGTTGGAGACATAAAGATAGCGTCATTTCCACCTTGATAGTTTGTAGCAACTGCACCTGATGCTATATGCGATCTAGCTATTGTGTAATATAAAAGATTACCGCTTTGAGCAACAAATTCGCCTATACGATATAGATAATCTCCTATAACAATTTCTGTCAATCCTGAAGGTAAATCAATGAGTTGGTGAACTGCGGCACCATTCCAAATTATTCTACCGTTTAAAGCTGCTCTGCCATATTCAAAGTAATAAGAAGGCACACCAGTAGAAAAAATAAATTCACTTGTTCTGTTACCAGCATAATCTTGAACGTAAAGAGCGTTACCAGAAGCAACATTATATGAATCGACTACATATGCTTCGGTGTAGTAAAAAGTGTTAAGGGCGTCGTAGGTGTTAGTGTAATTTGACGAGCCGGCCGTGTAAGGTGTTCCCTCATAAAAAATAAATGTTTGAGAAGTAAGATATTCTTCTGTCACATAAGGCGTCAATGTTTCACTGATGTATGCATCATATGCGCTACTATCTTCATAAGGCGGCTCAGTTGCATACGTGGAATAAAAAACTACAGCGGTATCATAAGAAGATTCATAATCGTTGGCGTATTCAACATAAGTGTCAAAATCTTGCAAATAATCAGGAGCATAGTTTCCAACATAATTTTGCTCGTAGGCATTATCACCATATTCACCTGTGTAGACTGATGTATAGTTTTTCTCAACATTTTCTTCGTAATCGCCTGAAAAATCACCGATATACGTTGGAGTGTATTCTCCAGTAAAAATTCCTTCATAATCAGGAATATAAGATATGTTGTAGTCTGTTACATAATCACCAGTATAAGGTTCTTCATAATCACCAGTGTAAATAATTGAGAAATCACCCGTGTAATTACCAGTGTATATTTCACTATAAAGTGTTAAATACGTTATTTGAACATCACCTTCATACGTAGGTTCATAAGATGTTATATAATCTCTATCATATCCTCCAACATAATCAAACAAATAGTCGCCAATATAATCAACTTCATAGTCAGGTGTATAGTTACCAGTATATAATGGTGTATATTGAACATCAAAATCGCCAGTATATACCGTTTCAAAAGTTCCTAGATATGTATCAGATCCAATTGGATGTGTGTAATTTTCAAAAACATCAGCTACATAATCACCAATATAAATTTCGTCATATTGCGGCAAATAAACATTTCCAATATATGCAATGTAAACTTCACCAGTATAGTTTCCTATGTAATCGCCAGTATATGTTGCTTCATAAATTATTCCGTAGTCTACAGTATATTGAAGCGAATATTCTTCTCTGTCTTCTCCTTGAACATAATTTCCTGTATAGCTAGGAGTATAATTACCAGTGTACGGTTCAATATAAGCTTGATCCTCGTACATTGCGTCATAATTTACAATAGACGTTTGAGTATAGATTTCTGAGTAAGTGCCTAGAAATGTTTCAATGTATTCTAAAACATATTCTCCAGTATATAATGGAATTACACCACCAAGTTCTGCTCCTGTAAATGTACCAGCATAAGCAAAACTTGGACCAACGTAAATACTGGTTTGAGTTGTATTAAAATCGCCACTATAGCCGTCTAATCTTTCATAATTTCCAGTATAGTCTGTGCTAAAATTGCCAGTGTAAATAGCGCTAGAAGTGCGTGTATAGCTATTGTCGAAAGTGCTAGTATAAGACAGTAGAAAATTGCCAGTGTAAATAGCGCTAGAAGTGCGTGTATAGTTATTATCGAAAGTGCTAGTATAAGGTTTAACATAGTCTCCAGTATATATGGTATCATCGTAATTTTCTACATCTATAACACCAGTATCAAAAGAGCCAGTATAATATCCAGTAAATGTTCCTGTATAAGGTTCAATATAATTTCCTTGATATGTCTCTCTATCGTAATTTTCTACATCTATAACACCAGTATCAAAAGCGCCAGTATAATATCCAGTGAATGATTCTGTGTAATTGCTAATGTAACTGCCTTGATATGTCTCTGTATTGTAATTTTCTACATCTATAACACCAGTATCAAAAGCACCAGTATAGTATCCTGTGAATGAGTCTGTGTAATCTGAAATATAACTGCCTGTATATGTGTCTCTATCGTAATTTTCTACATCTATAACACCAGTATCAAAATCGCCAATATAGTATCCTGTGAATGAGTCTGTGTAATTTCCAGTAAAAGTGCCTGTATATGGCCTATAAACTACTCTATTATAAGAACCTGTAAATATTTCTGTTTCACTGGCAACTAAACCTTCGTAGTTTGTAGCTCTGAAAGACTGAAATGTACTAGAAAAATCGCCAGTATATGGTAAACCAAGTCCACTATTTTGATATCTTTGAACTCTATAAAAATCTTGATAATAATCAGCGCCTGTTATAAAATTGCGAAAAGGACCAGAAGAAAATACTGGAGTGCTTTGTCTTCTATAGATATAACCATCGGTATGTGTGTACTCGGCCTGATTTGATGCTGGACTGGTAAGAGCAATTGATGTCCCCGTAGTACCAATGGCATTCCAAAGAATTGTTGCCGTATTAACTACGGGATTAGTTGGATAACGTTCGACATACCAACGATATGTTGATAAATTGTTAGTGCTGCGATAAACCCAATCTGATTCAACCAATCGGTTATAGCTAGCTGAACTGCCACTTAGATCTAGAATAAATCCTGTAAAATTGACAGTTTGAATATATTCTACATTTGGCGTTTGAAATGCAAAATCCCGAGTGTAAAATTTGTCAACAAGAGGGCCAGTAAAATTACCAGTATAATCTCCTGTATAAGGAACTGATTTGAAAACATTTTTTAGAATATCGGAACTAAAATCGCCATCATAAGTTATACGATCATAATCACCAGTATATGTTGTATTGCCGTCTTTAAATTCTGTAGCAGTTTTTTCGACAGTTCGAGTATAATATCCAGTAAATGTTCCTGTGTAATCTGTTACACTGAAATCACCAGTGTATATTGTGTTGCCTTCAGTAATTTCGGTAGCAGTTTTTTCGACAGTTCGAGTATAATATCCAGTAAATGTTCCTGTGTAATCTGTTACACTGAAATCGCCAGTATATGGATTGAGATCAGTAATTTCGGTAGCAGTTTTTTCGACAGTTCGAGTATAATATCCAGTAAATGTTCCTACGTAATCATCAAGTCCATCACCATCATATGCTTCTCTATCATAATTTCTAATAGCAGTCTTTTCAACAGTTCGAGTATAATATCCAGTGAACGTTCCTGTGTAATCTGAACTAAAGTTACCTGTGTATGTTGCTCCATCAAAAAATCCAGTATATACTGCGCCGTCAAAATCGCCAGTATAAAGATCTTCGTAATCGCCAGTGTATATTGCTCCATCAAAAAATCCAGTATATACTGCGCCGTCAAAATCACCAGTATAGTTTGTTCCGTCATAATCACCAGTATAAGGTGTTTCAAAATCTCCAACATATGTTGAACTAAATTCACCAGTATAATTTCCTTCATATAGTTCATCTATTATAGGAATATAACTTAATGTGTCATAATCTCCAGTATAACTTTGATTATAATTTGAACCTTCATAGTCTCCAGTATAGTCACCAGTATAATCTCCAGTATAATATTGAGTATAATCTCGCAAAACTTGAGTACCTTCGTCTATTCCTTCATAAAGTTCAACATAATCACCTAGATACTCTGTGTTATAATCTAGTTCATAGAATACAGCATAACCTCCAGTGTTATCATAAAATTCATTATAAGATTCTAAATCAACTCCAGCGACTATGCTTGCGAGATATGGTTCTTCAATATATGCTTGCGTATTGTTAAAGTCTCCTGTATAAGGTTCTATATAATTTCCAGTATAGACATCACTGTAATCTCTGAAATATTCAACAAGATATTCAATTCTATCATAAGAACCTGTGTAATTCTTTAACGTTGCTCCAGTATAATTTTGATCATAAGTTTCGACATAATCTTCGCCAGTATAATATTCTGTGAATGGTTCTAAAACCTCTATCTCATAATTTTCATTGTCTTCTATGATATAAGATGTTTCGAATACGTTTGTTTCATCGGTATAATTACCAGTGTATGTTACAGTCACACCTCCTTCAAAATCACCAGTATAATTTATTTCTGTACCCGTGTCTAAAGGAATATAGTTTGTAGTATATCCACGCAGTGTGGTTTTTAGATATTCTACTGTGCTTTCTACAGTATAATCTGTTAAATATGCGACTGCAAAGTTTTCGAAAATGCCAGTATAATTTTCTAGAACAACATCAATATCATAATTTGAATCATATTCGCCTGTATATGTTCTCGAATAATCACCTGTATACAGTTCAAATATATCGCTAGTATAGCCACTGGCATAAAAATCCCTTGTATAGTCTTCTTCTTTGTCTACGCCAGTGTAATCGCCTGTATATGTTCCAGTGTAATACTCACCGTAACGAGAGTCGTATGTAGTATTGTCACCAATATAGAATGAAGAGTATGTATCACCGTAGTTACTTAGATACTGGTCTGTATACTCTATATCATAATTTATGACAAAATCGCCAGTGTAAGTATTTCCTTCATATGTTGCAACATAATACTCTATAAATTGTTCATACGTTGCAAGATATTGAGGATCACCAAATCCAACATCTTCTTCATAATAAAGGGCAGAATAAGTTTCATAACTTCCAGTGTAAACTAAACCAGTATAGATTGATTCATATGCATTGCCAGAATAGTCACCAGAATATGCATTAGTTAGATTATAATTTGTTTGATAATTTCCTGTATAGTCTACAGCGAAAGGATCTGGATTAGTGTAGCCAGCATAATCTCGAGGTCTTTCGAAATTACCAGTATAAACGGTGTTGTAATTGCCGGTATATGCTCCAGTATACTCTGTATTATAATCTGGAATATATAAGGCATCAAAATCACCTGTATAGGTTATAATTTTTTCTTCGTATTCTATTGTGTAAGATGTGGCATAATCTGTAGTATAGTCTACATCATAAGATGTAGTGTATTCTATGATATAAAGCGAATCGTAGTTATTGCTTTCATATGAAGTGATTACGTATTCTTGACTGGTATAATTAACTTGATCGTAATTAGAAAGATAATCTAAAATATAATCGCCCGAATATTCTATTTCATAATCAAAAATATACGATGGATTATAAAGAGCATTAAAATCGTCATCATACGATTTAACAATGTCGCCTTCAAAATCACCAGTGTAATCTCCTGTATAATCGGTCGCATAGTTATAACCAAGAAATTCATTCAGATAATTTCCACCAGTATATACATCGATGTAGTCTTCAGAATATTCCGCGTTATAATCAACGGTGTAATCTTCTTCATAGTCCGCAGAATATGCGACTAAATTTTCACTAACATAATCAGGAATATAAGATTCTTGATAAGTTGTATCATAATTGCTAGTGTATTCTTTAGTATATTCTAAATCATAATTAACTTCATAAGTCGAACCATAATCTGTTAAATACGGAATTGAATAATCTGAAGCGTATAAAGCCTGATCATAATTCGATTCATAAGAAGAAGCATAATCACCCTCATAAGAAGGAACATATCTTGCACTGAAAGTGGATATGTAATTTTCACTGTCATATACACCATCATATTCACCAGTATACTGACCTTCGTAGTCTACATCATAAGGCTCTTCATACTCTGTTTCATAAAAGGTTTGATCATACTCAACTTCATATTGAGAGCTATAATTACTCGTGTCATAGTCTGTAATATAATTAGTGTCGTAAAGTGTTACATAATTGCCCGTGTAAAGTTCAATATACGAAGTTTCATAAAGTTGATTATCATAGCCAGTTTCATAATCTGTTCCATACTCAGAAACGTAATTTCCTGTATATGAACCAGTATAATCTTCAACGTAATTTCCTTGATATGATGTTTGATCGTAATCAGTATCATAGTTTTCGTCAAATGGATGATTATACAAATCTACGTAATTGCCTGTATAAATTTCAGAATATAAAGTATCATACTCTGAGATATAACTTGCTATAATATAACTTTCTGTAAATGCACCTGTATATGCCGATTCATAATCTAATTCTGTAAAATCGTTTGAATATATTGAAGCGTAACTTGGAGCTGCATTATAAGTTTGAAGATAATCACTCTCATATTTCTGAGCATATGACGCCAAAAAAGTTCCTGTATATGTTTCTGAATAATCAGCGCTATATGTAGGAGAGTAATTGATAATATAGTCTGTTTGATAAGTATCGGTATAAACCGTTTGATAGTCACCAGTGTATGTTGGAGTATATTCACCAGAATATGTTGCATTTGGTGTATATTCGTCTGCATAACCAAGGGTGTAATTTAGAATATCAAACTGCTTTCTTGTATCAAGAGCAGAACCTCTAGCAACCCACTGACCTGGATCTGTAGGACGTCCTTCAGCAGAACTTCTTAATTGATAAGTGCCAATTCCAGAAGAAAGAATTGTGCTTTTAGATTTTTCACCAAGAGTAAACTCAATTTCTGCGTCTGACATTGCTTGCAGACCAGCAAATTGACCAGACGATCTTTTAATAGCCAATGGTGCTATTTTTTCAGGAACTATTCCTGTTTTCTTAACCCATATTGTGTAGTTAAATGATGTACCATCAACTCGTGAATCAGTAAATACATTGGGTATAAATGCTTCCCAATCGCTGTCTGGTCTTTGAATAGAAAGTCTATAGCTTCCTGGCAGTTCTTCATTTACAATTTTACTAACAACTCTTTGACAAAGTGTGTCAAGTTCGGAGTCATTCATCTCCTTTATAGCATTTCTGGTTCTATCCCAGAATACAGGGTTCTTTTTATTAACACCTGTTGCTGAATAAGTACCAGAAGATAAATTATGTTGATATAATTCAGTTACTATTGAAGATGCGATAGGACCATCAGCTTTTAATGCTAGTGTTGTAGAAAAATTATAAACTTTATTTACTGTACTTGTTGGTCCTGATGCACCAGACACGAATGGTAAAACATTACCAAGATCTGTCTGTGAAGCGATGAAAGCAAACTCAAATGATCCAGGAGATGTTATTAATATTCTTATAACAGCTTCGAAAGTTCCCGATAAAGTTCCTTCGGGTGATGTCCATTCAACATCAAGTCCATTAATTGAACTACCTGCGAGTGGTGTAGTTAATACGCCGATTATTTCATAACCAGAAGTTCCCGAAGAAGTCAATTCATAGTTGATTTGATTGAAACTTCTTGAAAACGATTCGACTGTACCTAGAACTCTTAACTCGATAATGTCATTAACAAAAACCGTTTCTGGAAAGAACTCTAATCTTTGAATATAGATATTTTGAAATTGATCAGTTACAGATGAAATGTGTCGTATTTCAATATCTCTGACGTAAGTTTGAGGAGTCGCAGGACCATCTACTTGAGTGTAGAATGTGTTTTCGTATGATCCAATGAGTGTGCCAGCATCGTTTAAAGTGAGTGCCGCAGCATCACTTGTAGTCAAATTACTTAAATAAACGCCAGCACGATAGGCTAGATAATCTTCTTCGGTCGTGAGAAGTTCTTTGAATGCACCTGAGCCTAGCTGTTTTAGAGGATTTGCTGCCATCGAAAAATCTTACTGAGAAGGACTATTGTATTTATAGTTTATT
>Ga0129333_10004648_pt1 | contig 12845 bp, 16 predicted proteins | sample CPB6_08_DNA_FD_94474 | JGI IMG/M metagenome (GOLD analysis project Ga0129333, IMG submission 94474) | Freshwater to marine salinity gradient microbial communities from Chesapeake Bay, USA - CPBay_Sum_0.6_0.8_DNA | ecosystem: Environmental > Aquatic > Marine > Coastal | place: USA: Chesapeake... | reverse complement strand
TTACACGATGGATGACATCAGCTCTGGTGAGCCCGACTACATGACGCCTCGCACCGGCAACGGCGGCGAGCAGATTCCCTTCTGATCTACTCTCAACCTCGACCACATAGGATACCTCGAATGAAGCACATCAACGACTTCAAGAACCACCTCGCCGCTCTGCGCGGTGTCGCAGATGACAACGGCAATCTCCCCGAGACGCGCGAGGATCTCGCTTCCTGCACCTACAACGGCGAGACGCCCGACCTCACCACCGATGATGGCTATGACACCTGGAGCGACTTCGTGTTCGGTGTTCGTCACCACATCAAGGTCGCTGACGGCACAGCTCGCGCCATCGTCCAGAGCCTCGCCGCTCACCGTTGGATCGAGGTCGATGATGTCTGAGAAGATGTCTACGCTTGAGGCGCGCTGGTGGTCTCAGTGCTTCTGCCACATGGCGAAGCGACATCTCGCCAAGGCGCAGCTCATCCGGTCGTTCGACCCCGATCAGCTTGAGAGACTGAAGAGTATGGTCAACAGCTCGTCGCGCTTGGTTCAGAAGTATGTTGAGGATCACCCCGACAGCCAAGACCTGAAGCAACAGTTGGAGATCATCACCTCCTACAGAGAGCAGATCAACAATCTTTAGAAGCTGGCGCTCGCGCTGATCAGCACGAAGAGCCCAACGAGCATCAGGATGTCGCTGTCGGTGACGATGCCATACCACAAGATGGCGATGCTCAAGAGTAGAGCGAAGGTGCTCACAAGGTGCATAGACCACCTGCGCAGGCGGGGTCGAGCGCAGGGTTCTCGACTGGACCCTTGACCCGGTGAAGGTCGACGCCCGACCAATCGAGAGCGAGGAGGCGCTTCCACTCCTCTTCGGAAGGGTTGCCGTCGATCACCGTCTGGTAGGGCGCCTGGTCATAGAGGTGGTCACCGAAGTAGCTGAGGAGCGCAACGCCGCGCAGGTGGTGTCGGTTCTGCCAAAGGTAGTCGGCAACAGCTTCCCACTCCTCAGCGCGCACCGTGCAGGTGTTTGAGACATTGTGGGTCAGACCATCAACGCGAGAGTCCGCAGAGCCCGGCGCGACCCAATGCTTGTACACGAGCGAGACGCGCTCGAGATGAGCGAGCGCCGTGTCTCCCTCTCTGGTCAGCGCGCCCTCGGGAGCTGCGCAGGCGAACGCGATCACGCCGCTGTGCTCGTCGAGGGAGGTGCAAGCACCTGGCACATGGTCGAGGAGCTCCTGCCAGACAGGGTTCACCTTGGCGATCCTCATGCGGCGAATGAAGCGACGAGCATGGGCTGTGTGAACACCTGCGCTCACAGCCCCTGCGATGGTCGAGGTGTTGCCGCTCGGCTTGACCGTGGTGACGCGCGAGGCTCGGTTGATCTTGATCATGTCCGCGACCCTGATGTTCTCAGTGACGGCGATCAGAGCTCCTGCCTCGAGCACATCGGGATTGAACATGATCTCTGGAGTCTCACACATGCCGGTGATGCTCACGCCGAGGAGCGCCTCACCTTCGATGATCTGCTTGCTCACGCTGAGGAGGTAGCCAACCTGTGTGTAGGAAGCCTGGAGAGTTCCGATGAACGCCGCCGCGCGGCAGGCCTCGTGGAACGCCTCGGCGGTCTTGAGCTTGGAGCCGTTGATCTCGGTGAGGTTGCAGGTCTGCCAGCCGCTGACGAATGACCAGCCTTGCGACTCAAGGCGCTCGCGCTCACGAATGATCGAGAGGGTTGGATGCGTGACCCTGCGACCCATGTTGTTGAGGATCATGTAAGGATAGAGGCCGATCTCGGCACATGGGTTGGTTCCCATATCTTCAGCAGGGAAGAACGCCACGCCGGGCTCTCCCCAATGCTTCGCCATCTTCACCACCTCATCGACGGTGGAGCGGCTTTCAAAGCCGTTGAGCACCACACCTGCGCTGATGTTAGCGAAGGCGCGCTGAGGGTTGTCCTTCCACCAATCGCCAGTCTTGGCCGCCATCATGTAAGCGTCGTTCTCGTCAAAGATGGCGATGCTGGCAGAGCGCCGAACGCCGCCGCTCAAGACCGCCTCGCTCAAGAACATCACGATGTCGAAGCAGTCAATCGACCGAAGGCGGTGACGCCCCTCGGCGATCCTCGACCGCAGGAGGAGGTCGATCTTCTCAAGCGCGACCTTGAGCGGCTCGGCACCGGGAGCGCGCCCACCCGAGCTGATGACCGACCCCTTCTCTCTGATGTTGGAGAAGTCGAAGGTCAGCCGATCATAGTCCGCATAATAGCCTTGATGGAGGTACTGACAGAGGAGCACATGGGCGGCATCAGCCCACCCCTCGATCGAGTCCTTGACCACATAGGTGCGCCGCCCCTTGGCTTCTTGCTCCTTGGGAGTGAGCAGTCGAGGGAGGTGCTTGATGTGCCGCTGACGGAGAGAGAAGCCTGTCCCACAACCGGAGAGGAGGAGCCAGAACGCCTCGGCGAAGAAGCGAGTCCTGTCACACGGCGAGAAGGTGCAGTTGTAGATCCTCATGTTGTTGCGCTCGATCGCAGCTCCACCGAACTGCATTGAACGCTGAGAGGGAAACACCTCCTGCCGACGCACGAAGCCGAAGGCGTGCTTGATCTGATCTGCCAGGTGAGGGAACTTGCGCGTGTGCATCGCCTCAACGCGATCGACAGCCTGATCCCAAGTCTCCCGACCACCCTCTGCGGTTTCGCGCGAATACTGCGCCGTGAACGCGACTGCGCCCAAGAGTTGATTTTGAGCCATACTGAAGCCCTGCTTGCTGAGTTAGCGCGTGGCGATGACCACCACCGACACGGCGCTCAAGACTAACACACCAACCGACGCCGTTCGCCACACTCGGATCGAGAACCGAGCTTGATCAAGTAGCTTCCCCTGCTCTTCGAGCTCGCGCTTGAGCCGATGGTTCTCCTCGATCGCCTTGGATGTCAGCGCTTCGCAGTCGGCGCGAGCCTTGTCGACTCTCACCTGGCAGGTGCGCCGCTCCTCGTCGATCGCCTCAACAGCTCCAGCGAGGTCGTGCTTGACCAAGACGAAATCCTCGAGGGCAAGGCAGAACCCATCCTCGGCGGCGTTATACTTGGCAGGCACCTCGAGCCCGGTGGTCAGCGTGAGCGGCTCAACGAAGCTGATCGAGGGGACCGCCATGTTCAGCGCGAGGGAGAGCGCGAGGATCACGGCACGACCCCTGCGGCGCAGAGCTTACAGCGAATGATCTTATACTCGTCGAGCGTAGCCTTGCACTTCTTCGCCTCGGTGGAGATCACATGAATGCGCTCCTCCTCTATGTCAGAGCGGCACTCGGCGAGCTGCGCTTGGCACTCGGCGATCAGCGACTCCTCGACCGAGCAGTCCACCTTCGAGCCGTGCTTCTTGCCGAGGAGGTAGAAGGCAGTACCGCTGAGGACTAACCACACGCCGATCGCTATGGCGAACGCCTTAGCCTGTCGTTCATCTAGCTTGATCATCGTGCCTCCTGAGTGATCCGTTCCAACATGCGCTCTATACGCTCAAGCTGAGCGTGCATTCCCTCGAGCTTCGTCTCGATCTTCCCTAAGCGCTCACGGGTTGTTCCCGCGCGCTCCTCAAGGCTGTTCACCTTGCTCTTCAAGTCGGCGAGCTCGGCTGTGCTCTGCTCAAGCTGAAGCCGCTGGATCTCGACACCACGCGAGACCCACAGACTCCACATGATGGTCGGGATGACCAAGATCTGAACGATGTCACGAGCGCGATCCCACATGACAGCTCCTCAGCGCAGGAAGATGAGAACGAGATCGCCGGCTTGAGGTGCCTGCTGATCGAACGCCACAGGGGCCACGATTCCCGCGCCGGCGAGCGGCCCCACATACGCGCCGCCGTTCTCCACAGCGAGCCCCCCGCCCTGCGGGTCAATAGCGCGAGACGCGAGAGCGAGACAAGTCCCCGCAAAGGTGACGCTGGCATACCAAGCGCCATCCTGCTCGAAGGGCGAGCGCGTCACCACGCCGACGAGCTGCGATGCGTCTGCGGCAGGAGCCCACGCTTGAGCGGTGCTGTCAAAAGAGACGATGGAGCCGAGCGCGTGAGCCCCAGTAAGTTTGAGAGTGCTGTACATTATGCGTAGCTCCTGATGTCGATAAAGTTTGGCTTCTGTACATCGGTGGTTTCGATAATACCAGCATCGCCATTGGTCGAGGTCACCCGCGCGAACAGATAGTTCGTGGCCGTGGTGGTGAACGCTGCGATGAGATGCCCACCGTGGCGCTCCCCTGCGAACACTCGGAGTGTGTTGCCGACATACTGACCGGCTGTACCTGTCGTATTCGAGGAGAGAAATAGGCGTAGGCTGGCTTCACCTGTGCCAAGACGCTCGTCCGTGTTAATGGCCCACTTCACCACATGAGAGCCAATTGGAAGTGTAATCGCCATCCCCCAAGATGTGTTCGCCAAGGGAGACGGCGGCGCTGTCGATACGCGAAGAGCCACGCCACTTGCCAGCAGTTCGGCGCTCGATGCAGAGCGCCAGACCCAAGCCCACTTCGTGGAGGTGTTGTAGTAGTTCGCCGATGAATTGACAGTCGTGGCTGTAGCAACTGTAAAGATACTCGCCTTGCGCGACCATGTTAGCTGTGTCGGAGTAGGGATTGAGGTGTAGTCAGTGCCATCAAAGCCCAACACTCCATCTCCACTCGGCGCGACCACCGAGGAGAGCGTGAGCGGGGTGTTCGCGTTGGCAAGCGGCTCGATGCCGTTGATCGTGGTGGTGTTGTGGCTCATCTTACACCCTTTGAATCAATAGAGTGCCATACTCTGCGGGCGTGGTGCCCTGCGATGTAGATAGGTTCGACTGAGCGTATATCTTGAGTGTGTATTGAACCGTGGCAGTCGGTGAGACGGCAAAACACAGAGTGCTCGGTGTGCCGCCATAGGTAGCCAAGCTCGCGCCAGTGACCGCAATACCAGAGACTGCGGTCGCGCCGCTATAGCACGCCACTGCCAAGTAGCCCGAAGCCGAGAACGCGCCCGCAAACTGCGCGAAGATGTGATAATCTCCAGCGGTCAAGTTGAACGAACTCAGCCAGCTAGTGCCCGCGACATAGTTGAAGGTCACGGCGCCGGAGGTGTGATTGATTGGCGCGCTATCATACACGCCCCAAGTGCTCCCTGCCGTGAGCGCGAAGCCGCTGTTGGTGTAGTCATTGGATTCGCCTTGTCCGAAGAGAGCGAAGCCGCTCCCCCCGCCCGTGCTCGTTGGACTCCAAGTCCCCGCCGTGGCGTTATACGCGAGCACCTGCCCGGTGGTCGGTGTGCCTGTCACATCGAAGAGCGTGTCGAACGCGACTGAGATGTTGCCGTTGGCATCAGGCTTGACGCCGTTAACCTTGGTGTTGCGATAGCTCATTCACATGACCTCCCAGTCGTTCTGCCCATTGATCAAGAGGAGAGACTCCTTGGGAGCGGAGAGCACAAGCGAGCTCGCGCCGTCGATCGTGTCTGCGCCCGCAGGAGTGAGCGTGAGCGTGCTGGTGCTGTTGTATAGCTTGAACGAGATCGTCAAGCCTGCCGCCACGCCCGAGCGCGCAGGCAAAGTTGCCACGACCGCGCCGCCCGAGGTATCGACCGAATAGTGATAGTTCACTGAAGCGGTGAAGCTCGCCGTCTTGCGCTCGTACACAGCAGGGGTTGCCGCCACATTGGTGAGCTGTGAGCCGTCAACCGCAGGGAGCTTCGCTGAGGCATCAAGCTGAACGACATTCAGCGCGCTTGTCCCAACATTCAGCGCCGCAGCGGTGCCGAGCGTGGGGAGACCACTAAGATCGGAGTAAGCTCCTGTCGTTGCAACCGTGGCGAGCGTGGGAGTCCCTGTGACATCGGCATAAGCGACCGCGCTGTTGATCCACTCCGAGGTCGCGCTGTCGTATGTGAGCACCTGGCGATCTGCGGCGCTCGTGATGGTGACATCGGTCAGCGCGCCGAGGGTAGTAGCCCCGCTCGGAAGGTTGGTGAGCTGTGAGCCGTCGACCGCAGGGAGCTTCGCTGAGGCATCAAGCTGAACGACATTCAGCGCGCTCGTGCCGACATTCAGAGCTGCTGCGGTGCCAAGAGTCGGGAGCCCGCTCAGATCAGAGTAAGCCCCAGTCGTTGCAACCGTTGCGAGCGTAGGAGTGCCGCTCAGATCGGAGTAGGCCCCAGTCGTTGCAACGGTGGCAAGACTCGGAGTCCCCGTGACATCGGCGTAAGCGACAGCAGAGTTGATCCACTCCGAGGTCGCGCTGTCGTAGGTGAGCACCTGGCGGTCTGCCACCGTGGTGATGGTCACATCAGAGAGACCGTCAAGAGTCGTGACACCGCTCGGAAGGTTCGTGAGCTGTGAACCATCGACCGCAGGGAGCTTGGCTGAGGCATCAAGCTGAACGACATTCAGCGCGCTTGTCCCAACATTCAGCGCGGCAGCAGTCCCGAGGGTCGGGAGCCCACTAAGGTCGGAGTAAGCCCCAGTCGTTGCGACGGTGGCAAGCGTAGGAGTGCCGCTCAGATCAGAGTAAGCGCCTGTCGTTGCAACCGTGGCAAGGGTCGGAGTGCCGCTCAGATCAGAGTAAGCGCCCGAGGTTGCGACCGCGGCGAGCCCGCTCACATCACCTGCGCTCAAGACAACAGCACCGGTGCGACCTGCGACCGAGGTCACGCTATCGGTTGAGTCAATCTTGTCGATCTTGCTGTTGGTGACGGTGCCACCCATGTCGGCGTTGACGAGCAGGTGATCGCCAACATCCCAAGAACGCCCCGCATAGGTGCCTGCGCCGCTGATGATGTAGAGATCACCCTTGGTGGCATTGGATAGATCAATGGGAGAGCTCGCGTCAAAGGTGCCCTGGTAGGTGACGCCGCCGACAATAGCCGCATCGACAACAGACTTCACCTTGGCAGGCGTCATCGCGGTCAGATCGTTCGTGCCTGCCGTGGCCTCTGCGCTCGTGGCGAGACGAACCTTGCCCTCGGTGGTAGTGGATGCGGCAGGGATAGAGGCTGCGCCTCCGCCGATCTTGATGGAGATGCCCATTCTTTACTCCTTGTCGAAGCCAGCGAGGACAACGAACACATCACCTGGCGCAGCCTTCTTGACGCTGACGGTGGTGATCGAGTCGCGCAGGGTTGCAAGATCGTCGGCATGGAGCGAATAGGGGAACACCGGGATCTCATGCGTGGTCGGGTCATCGACCGCATCTGCTGCACGATACTTCACATACGCCAAGCTATCGAGGCTCAGATTCACGACGCCAATCCAGGCGAAGCGCAGGCCCGAGGCACAAGCCGCCCCTGTGGTGCTGTCGTAGAACGACGCTGAGGTGAGGTCAGTCCAATCGGTGCCGTTGCTCGACAGGTTGAGCACAGCTCGAATGGAGCCTGCCTTAATGGGATAGGTGACATTCAATGCCGACATGATCAACGCTCCTCAAAGTCCTCGGGAAGTAGACGATAGATGTGAGCGATGCTGTTCACATCGCGCTGACGCTTGATCACGCCCTCGGCGCGTCCCTTCGGCGTCTGACCCTTGGCGTTGCCCTCGATGGTCGAGAACAGCCCGAGGTCGTTGGGAAGCTCAACACAGAGTGTGATGTGGTTCCCCTGCACATCGCTCTTATTGCTGAGATCATTGAAGATGACCACGATGTCACCGGGCTGAGGATCCTCACCATCACGACAGCGCGAGGTCTTACCCCAAGCGTTCCACATGCGCAGGCAGCTCGCCATGATCTTATGACGGATCGGGAAGGTGAGGTGATCGCCATAGCAGAACGCTGCGAACGCTCCACACCAAGCGAACTCACCGTTCTTGGTATAGTCGGGCTGCCACCCCCAACCGAGCCCCTCGCGGCTCTTGATATAGGTGTTGATGCGCTGCCAGTCACCCTTGTACTCGGGTTCGGTCACATTACGCGCCCACTCAGCTTCAGCGCGCTCGATAGCATGGCGGCTCTGCTCGGAAGGATAGACCCTTCGGTCAGTAATGACCGTGACCTCAAGGGCGGCGCGCATGTCGAGACGAAGCTGACCGACGGTGCGGTTGGCGCGGCGCAGCTCCTCCTCAAGCGCAGCGATCTTCTCCGCTGAGGTCTTGAGCTGATCTGCGATCTGACTCTTGGTGGCACTCATTAGGCGTACTCCTGCGCTGAGTCTGAACCTAGCACGGGAAGCGCATCGTTGGAAGCCAAGAATGCGTCTGCCTTGTGCGTGGCGCTCGCGCTTGCGTAGGTGGTCGGCTCGAGCGTTCCGCCGCTCGCGCTGATCCCATGGTTGGTGGTGAAGGTGATCGTCTGACCGACCACAGAAAGAATGATGAGACCTGTCAGCGCGCCGTCCTCGTCTGCCTCTGGCAAGTAGTCCACAACATCGCCGGCGGCGAAGTAGCTCGCATCGTCCTCGCTGAACTGCGCTGAGGCGATGGTCACGCTCGAGGAGGTCGGCGTGGCTGTGACGAGCGCTGAGGCGTTCCAAGTGACAGGATGCAGGCCAAGCGCCATCATCTCAAGCTGGCAGCCCTCACCCATGAGGTCTTGGTGAATGGCCTTCACAAAGCCAATGCCGTTGGTGACGCCAAAGCTGTCCTCGTAGCCCTTGAGGTGCTTGGATGTGACTCCGACATAGGAGCCGACATCGAGGAACATGCTCGCGCCGGTGCCGATGCTTCCGACCCATTCACGCATTGGATTGGAGAGTAGATTGAACAGGCGAGACGCGCAGGGGAGGAAGAAGCCGAAGCTGTTGCCAGCTCCATCTCCGACTTGCTGTGCAGTCAAGCCCTGCACCTCGATATTGATCTTCTTCAACTCGCCACCATATCGGTTGATGGCTTCTTGGTTCACATAAGCACGAGATGCCGTGTACTGCTTCTCTTGTTGATCCCATTCATAGTTGAAGGTCACCTGCGTGATGATGTCCTCGAGTGTAGACCACCTGGGCGGCGGGTCTGCTATCCAATCGGACTCGCTGATGGTCGTAGCCAAGAGGCGCGCGTTCTCTGCACCGATCGGCTGAAGAGTCAGCCTGGAGAGACCCGACGCGGGATCTTTTGCCATGACGAGCGCACAGCCCATCATGCGCAGGATCCCCTCCATGATCTCTTGCAGGTTGGTATCTTCCGATGAGAGGGAGCCGCTGAGAGTGAAGAAGCTCGCGCCGTCGTAAGAGAGGAAGCTGTCCTCATTAATCTGCGAGGAGGGGATCCCGAGCCCGATGGTGAACACATCATAAGCGCCATTCTTCTGACCACCGCCGCCACTCTCCAAGAGGCGCAGGAGCAGCTCACCAGGGCGCAGATAGAAGTAGCGCGCCGAGACTGAGAGAATGCAGCGCTCTTGCCCCGACCAATCCCCAAAAGAGCGCACCTGATCGAGATTCTGACCGACCTCGAGATGGATCAAGTAGCCGATCAGATCACCATTGAAGATCGCCTCGGTCTGATGTGTGGCGCGCAGCCATTGTCGGTGACTATCACCAGAGAGGCGATCGTGGAACTGAATCTCAACAGAGTAAATGGCACCTGTGCTTGAGCTCGGCAATCCGAGCGAGCCCTCGACCAACAGCACCGGCTCTTGAAGGGAGTACCACGCAAGAGCGACCGCACCGAAGTCAAAAGATGACCCGGTTGTGCGCCCTCTCTGCTCAAGCTGATAGTCGATCAGTCGTTGCTCACCCGGTCGAGATGGATCACCTACAGCTCCATCAACGAACTCGAGAGGATAGGCGAGCCGATAGCGATCAGCGAGTGCCGCATAAGGTGCGCGAGCGTTCCAATACTGCGCCGAGTTGTAAGAGCTGTTGGTGAGCGCATGCCGCCCAGTCCACATCAGCATCGAGACCTTGAACGGCATCAGATCCTCAGTCGCAGTCGTGGAGACATTCTTGCCGTCAAGACTCCACCGAGCCCACGCGCCATCTGTCCCCTGTGCGCTTGTGGGTCGTGCCGCCACAAGCGCATCGTTGATGCACTGAGGGTGTTCAACGATCTCGTTGAGCCCGAGCGTGACACGCTTGATCTCTGGATAAGAGACGAACCGAACCGTCATGCCTGCGCTGAAAGGGAATGTCGTGACAGTATTGTCAATCTCGACATCGGTTCCAACAATGGTGATCGGCTCGAAGAAGAGTGCCGAGTTGGTCAGAGTCATTGTCGGAAATCGAGGGTGCGCGCGCGCGAATCCATCTGCCACGCTCGGAAGCGTGAGATCAAAGACACGATCAACGATGTTCTCAATGTTGTCAGAGAACCTGAGAACTGTTGATGTCCCGACTGTGATAACAGCACCGATGATAAACACATGTGATGTGTCGCTGAGGTGCCACGCCCATTCGAGCTGATTCTTGAGATTGCCGAAGTAGTGGAAGCCTTGGAGTAGACCTGTGGTGACCGAGGTCGCGGCGGTGCTTGCGGCGATCAGCGATGTCAGCGGCAGGATTGAAAAGCTGACCTCGCTCGCCTCCTCGACTTGAGGCGTGTTGTCGATGAAGCCGTTGACCACCTGAACAAAGTCCGACAGCCCGCCGTCTGGATATTGGTGAGCTGCCCACAATGACGCGCGCCGACCTCGGAAGGTGGTGATCTCTGCTGTCACCTCTGGCTTGTTGGTGCCGCCGAGCGCGATCTCGTGAGCTTGGCGCTGCGACCCGCCGACAGCTCGATGCGTCAAGATTAAAGTCCCCACACTAGCGAGCCCACAGCGGAAGGTCTCAGCGCCGATGTGAAGCAAACAGGGAGTCGTGAGGGATCCTGAGATGTCGCGATCCACATAAGCCAAGATGGCGGGATCTTGATCATAAGAGATGCTCTGCGTGAGCTTCGCTCTGGTCACATCAGAGCGAGACCCGCATCGACCAAACACCACATGTGGGTCGGTTGAGTCCCCTCGCGCGCCTCGAGATGCGAGCGTGACGCTGACCCCTTGATAGCTCGCAACACCTCCAGATGGATCAAGCGAGCCGCTGAGAGCCCCAACAGAGACAAGACCTGTCATGTTCTGATAGGCGATCCCTGTGGTGACATTCTGAGCTAGATTCGAGCTGCTGAGATCAAGGTCATGGCTCATGTATCTGATCGGGAGACCTGCGATCTGTAAGACGAACACGCGCCGCCCATGCTGAGAGTTAATCATCACGCCTCCTGATACACATCAATAAGGTGGAGAGCCAAGACAGCAAGCGCGGTGGTGGTGATCCTCACGCAAACCACTTCTCCCCTGTTCTCGACAGGGACATAGAGCGGGCGAGAGACGCGCGGCGTGGCTCCTGTGGGAGCCGTTCTCGCCTGCCATCCCGAGTGCAGAACCTTGGGATCACCAACAGCGCTGTCCATCGCTTCGATGTAGTCATCGAGGATCACGCCTGCGTCGATGGTTCCGGCTATCGCGCCACTCACTATCTTCTTAAGACTCACCTGGAGAGCAGGCTGGTCATCATTGTAGTAGATCGAGTCATACATCATCTCAAAAGCGATGTGCGTCGTGAGCGGCGTCGTGGCATATAGGATCTGCCAGGTCTCCTCATATCCCTTGCTAATCGTCTCGCCGATATGTCGAAAGGCGCATGACCCGAAGTTGCTCCCACGCTGGAAGTGATAGTGTGCTTCACCAAGCATCTTGACCGAGGCGAGTTGAAGCGCACTAGAGGCAACCTGCGCCATGGTCGAGCCCATGACCACACGACCCATCTGGCAGGAGTTGACGCGCGGGAGTTGTTGAGGATCTGTCGGTGTAAGCATCACTCACTCCACATGCAGAAGCCGCAAATGCCGGCGCTGTAGTCAGGTTGATTCGGTGTGGTCGTGACATAGTCCCAATATAGGGCGTCGAGGTTCGCAGGGCTCAGATCGGGTCCAACCCGATAGGTGGGCAGCTTGAAGAGCCCAAGGTCGCTGTCAAGGGGCTCGACGCCGAGCTGTATCAAGGCGAATGTCCAACCATTCGCGCTGATAGGAACCTCTTGACCAAGCACCTCTAGCACAAAGCTCGATGTGACATTCATCGCCTTGATCGCCACATAGACATAAGACTCAAGGAGCGTGTCTGCCCAAGGAGCATTCACCGGCGCTCGCAATCTAAAGACATCGCCTGCGCCAAGCCACTCGGAAGGTCCACCAAGTGTGAAGGTGTTGTCGGCGTTAGTCACAGCAGACCAAGAGACCCATGTCTTGAGGCGCTTCCGCAGAGTGTTGATATTGCGGATCATGTTGTAGCCGACGCGCGCTGAGAGAGGCTTCTCATCATCGAGACGCCCAATGCCGAACGGCACGAAGTCTGAACCCATGACCTCTCCGGTGGAGGTCGGGAGAGGCGATGTGAGAGGAGCCCATCGAGCCATGATCGAGGCGATCTTGATGGTGCCGGTCGTGGCTTTGCCCTCGAGGGTCAAGCTGCCGAGCGCAGCTCCAAAGTTGGAGAGACTCATAGTCTGAATGTACAGGCTCTCACCGCCGCCGCTGGTAGCGACTTCTTGCACATCTGATGATCCACCAAAGTCGAGCGTGAGACGGATCGACCCTGTGCCACGCACAAGCAGATACACCTCAAGATCAAGGTGGAGGTTGCTCGCTTGAGGAAGCCACCACTGACACATCTCTTGATAGCTCGTGGAGCTCTGGGAGCAGGTGCCATCGTACCACGCCTGCGAGATCGCGTTGGTGATGCCGCCCACGCCGAAGGCGTAGTTGAGCGTCTGACCGATGCTATTGATCGCGCCATAGCTGATCGGTTGACCTGCCACAACGGTCTGAGGATCAGCGAGAGGAGGAGGTGAGGCGAAGCTGTTGCTCATAGGTGCTCCAGGCTGACCGTCACAGGCACACGCTTCTTGAGCGCGCCGAAGGAG
>Ga0129333_10004646_pt1 | contig 12848 bp, 20 predicted proteins | sample CPB6_08_DNA_FD_94474 | JGI IMG/M metagenome (GOLD analysis project Ga0129333, IMG submission 94474) | Freshwater to marine salinity gradient microbial communities from Chesapeake Bay, USA - CPBay_Sum_0.6_0.8_DNA | ecosystem: Environmental > Aquatic > Marine > Coastal | place: USA: Chesapeake... | reverse complement strand
TTGCTGTAATCCACGTAGTTCATATCCGCCTTCAGAGATAACACTTGAGCAAATCTGCTTCAATGTACTACTACTTGCAGTTGTCGCAGTATTTTCAATTTCATATCGCAATGGGAGGGAGGCGGTTGTGATGTAAGTCGATGTGATCAAGTTTGCGTGATGGAATGAGTGGCAAATTACAAACAATCCATTAATCACAAATCCAAGCCGAACCGTCCCAAGTCCAAGCCATTCAATGTCTGCCCACATGATTTGGGCTTTTGAAATATCAAGCGTGAATCCTGATTCACCACTTCCATCAAGCTTGTCGCCATTCCAATTTGACTGACTGATTTTTGTTTCAACAACAGAGCCCGTCACAGAGCTACGCTCAACAAAAGAAAGCGTCGAACCGTCAAGTTCTAAGTAAATTCCATTTGCTGTTCCGAAATATCCAGCGCGTTGCCGAAGCCCAGTCTTTGCTGCGCTCATTACGAACGTATTCAAGGCAAGCAATGACTTACCAGGCTGATAGCTAAAGCACTTGGTCGTCTCCCTATAAACCTTCGACCCGGAAGATGTTGTTACAGAAAGATTAACGAGTCCTTCGTTTGCGGAAAAAGCAGCGGCTCCACTATTCGCAGCACTTGTACTCCAAAGCCCGTTATCTGCATAGCGATGGCTTGAGTCAAAAAGCGTTAGCGGATTTGAAACCCTGAGGCGCCCAAACGCATCTGTTGACGCTTCAGAGAAACTTGCAGCAACCGCAAGTCTTCCATCATTTGTAGCATCAATTTCTTTGGCTGCGCCCGTGGGCAGCGTTCCATGGACAACAGCATCAGGCATGGTCGTACTCGAATAAAAGAAAAGCCCCACTGGAGTGGGGCTATGAAACCAGTCAATGAATCAGGCGGTCTGTGACAGGTCAATAGAGACGTTGCCAGACGGACGGAAGTTGATGGCCATCGAAATGGCATCGTCTGGGTTGATGTTCAAGCTAGCGCTGGTCAAAATTGCATCAAGCGAAATCGAGCGAGAAAGAGCCTCGCTCACAGTGCCACCAACAACAACGCGATCAATGTAAAGCTTGAAGGCTGCACCAACTTGTTGACGCTGCAGAACGTCGTCGATAATGCGATTAGAAAACGCAGCATCCTCGTCGGTCAAATACACATTTGTAGTACCATTGCCATCTGCAAAACCGGTAATGTAGTTCCTGAAGGGAGCATATTGGCCAAGAGTCTGGCCAATAGTTGTTACGTCAATTTCGCTTCGAGAAATTTCAAAGCTCCAGTCACGAACTTGAGCAACAACTGCGTAGTCAGCAAACTCAACTTTAAATTCGTTGGGCGACGTGGCTGTACCAGTAGTGGTCAAAGTAACGCTGACACCACCGAGAGTAGAGGAAACCTTCAGCACACCAGTAGCAGCGGTGTACGTAATGACGTAGTAGGTCGTGCCAGCAGTAATACCAGCAGGCAAGGTGCCAGTAGCGGTCCCACCTTGAACGTTGTAAACGGAGAACTTAACGGGATCGCCAACCCTGAAACCAAGATACGGCTCAACCACCATTTCGCCGGTTGCAGTGGTAACGTTGGCTGGAGTGAAGGTACCAAGGGTACCGGCAGGCTTGTAGTAAAGAGCCCCGGAAGTTCCGGTGAGGACAGTTGCAGACATCGGACCAAAAGCGAGTGTTTCGGGCAGTGCCCGGTATAGCCAGACTAGCTAGCTAGGCACTCATTGCTTGCCAACCCATGTCCATACGACCGATAAAATGAGGCGAATTGTCGGGCGACTGAAAAGCTGGCCCAGTAATTGGCCCAATTCTCACATAAGTTGTATTTGAGGATTTTGGAGTTGAGTTTAATATATCAATAACCTGCTTTGCCAGCATCATCATCTCTTGGCAGCGCGCCGGACCAGCACTCTTAGGCGCAAAACAACGAATAATCAATGCCCCTCTTGCATAGTCAAGCGAGCCATGAAGCGTGGATTCTGTTGTTAGGCCAAACGTAACATTGACTCGCACGTATTCATTAGGCGGACCAGGTGGAACAGCGGTAATATTGTCAAAATAAACTGGAATAGAAGGAACTTGTGTATTGTAAGCAGTAAGAAGTGGGCCTTCGATTTTAGCACGGATGGATTGATAGTTCATCAGCGAACACCTCCAAAGCCAATGGTGACGCCGCGACCAAGGTCACGATTTAATTCACCGCCCATTGCATAAGTCGCCAACCAGTCACGCTCTGCAGTAATCATTGCGTTTGGCTTGCTGCTATCATCGTAACCCATGCTGATGTCATAACGAAAAGAGGGCTCTTGTTCTCCGCTGGCATCTTTTGGGCGAAAGCCAAATTCAACAGGATCTTTTAGAGGATCTGAGTCATTTGGATGAGTAAAAATAGCCTCTTCTCCATCAATCGCAATTGCTGCATGTGGTGCAGTATTTACAACTTCAAACAACTTTGCTCCCTTCTCAATAGCTTTTTCAAATCTAGAAAGAGGGAAATTTCTTTTGTCATACTTGTAGATCCGTCCTTTACCCCTCGGGGAAGACGCACTTTGCCCAGGGCCAATCACATCCCAAGAGGCGGAGAATTCACCACTCCAGGCCGGACCCACTTTCACGAGTCCATTGGCAATCTCAATTGCAGCATTTTGCACACCAGATGCAACTACTCTGTCTATGTCCTTCATCAACTTATTTGCAATTTCAAAATTCCGACCACTACCACGCCTAGGCTTTCTTGGTGCCATATCAACTCAGCCTCCCAACAACTGAGTGCATGATAGCGCTGTCTCCACGGTATGAAAACATTCCAATAATTTTTGCAGTTCGCGTTACGCCGCCTTGCAGATAACGAATCGAATCTGTTGTTTGCGGGAAATAACCAGAAAGAGAGCTGGCGGCAATAACAATTTTTACATCAGTTTGCTGATATAAACCCTGCATTTCCTCTGGCTTTAGCTCAGAAATGACAATCTTGACTGGAATTTCAGTCGCAACACCAGAAACGGTTCCTGTATTTGGATTGTAAGTAGGGTTTGGATTTGCCCTGATATACGTAGCATCAATCCCAAACTGACTAATCAGTGGGGCGGGAATTGAAGAAAAAATGTCATCAACAAGTGACATGATCTATCACAGCGGATTACTGGCCCAGCCACCAGTGGCAGGAAAGACTTGTCCGCCAGCAAAGCGAATACGGTTTGGGCGGAATGCACCAGCGCCATAGTAAGGATCAATGCGAGCAGTACTCGTACGACTCACGTATGGTTGATTGAAGCTTGGATCAATCATATAGCGATACAAAATGTCCATTGCAAATGGCGGAATATAGTCAACGCCAGTTTGAGGCATATCGCCTTGCTTGAACTTAACGCGCAGTGCGCCATCGCCAAGCTCAACCTCTTCGTATTGATTCGTGCTGCGAAGAGTCGAGCCGCCATCATTCACTGCAACCGCTGTATATCCACCCCCACTTCCAAGAAATGCCGCCATGTAAGCAACGGCAATTTCAAAATCAATTGGCAGCTCATCAGTCGCAAGCTGACGCCCGTCAATCTTGATTAGACGTGGCCAAGACAAAGACTGAGACGCATCAGCAATATATCCCTTCCACTTCAAGGGATTAATCGTCATTGTTGCGGCAACAAGTGTTTGCTCTTTTTGCGTGTCATTAAGAGCAAGCCATGCAGTAATGCCAGCGCTCACGGGAAGCTCACCGAGAAGCGTGGTGGCCCTCGCAACACTGATGAAGGAGTTGGCGTTAGCGGCTCCCAGGGTCGATACGAAGGCCATCGTGGCGCCTCTCTAGGGCTCAGCCCTTAGCAGTGGTGGTCTTGGTCTTGGTGCTGGCCACAGAGGCCTTAGGCGCAGGGGCAGGGCAAGCAACAGGGGCTTCCTCGGCGGGGATCTCAGCGGGTGCCTCAACCTCGGCTTTCAGCTTCGCCTCTTCTTGCTCGCGTGCAAGACGAAAAGTAGTGATCGACATGGTTGTTACTTGATAGTGAAAAGCCCCTCCGAAGAGGGGCTGCGACTACAGCGATCAGATGTAGCAGCGAAGCTGCGTGATCCGAATGTTGCGGTTGTCGGTGAACACCTTGCTCCAGTTAGCACCGGTGGACAGCTCAGCATTGCTGGGCGAGTTACCAGCGGCGTTACCGACCCAGCTGATACCGTTCGGATGCACCAGGTAGTGTGTCCGGTTGATCAGGTAGTCGATTCCCTTCAGGGAATCGCGGTCGGTCTCGAGAGGAGTCTTGGCAGGAGCAGTTGCAAAAGCAAATGCGCCAGGGCCGAAGAAGTAGGTGTGCAGAACATCAGCGCCACCAGTACCAGCGCCAGCGTCAACAGGCAGGGTGTCGTCAACGAACACCGGGCGACCCAGATAGGTGCCCAGCTCAAGGCGTTGAGCAGACAGGCGAGTGTCGAGCTGAGAGGTGCTGGAAGCAGGGACGATCAGGTCCAGCTTCATCAGGGCGTAGTAGACGCGGGAGTGCATCAGCACGCCGGTCAGCTCCTGGCCCGCATCACCCAGCTTGGCGATGGCGTCAACCATCACGCTCTGGGAGAGCTGAGTGCTAGTGCCGCCAGCAGCGTGAGAGGAGGTCAGAGGACCACCAGTAGCGAACAGACCCTTGATCACGTTGATCAGGGAAGTTTGCATGTCACGCACCCAGTACTGACCAGTGCGACGAGCAATGGCCTGCATGGGGTCAGAGCCGGCCAGTTCACCAGCCAGATCCGAGGCTTTCCAAGCCTTACCGCGCATGTTGCGCACACCGGTCTGTACGTCACCAGCAAGAGTGGCAGCAGTCAGGCCAACGGTGTCATCGAGGATTTCAGAATCGCCCGACAGATCACCGAAGAAAGGCAGGTCGATAGTCTTACCGCCTTTGGCAAACTCAGCCTGGATGGCAGAGTTGGTAACCATCAGGCCGGAAGTGACCAGAGCGTTGCGGTTTTGCAGCTCTTCCTGCTGGTATTCCAGGAAAAGCTGAGGAATAAAAGGAATGCCAGCGAGAAGCATTGTCTTTGCCTCAAAGAAGAGAAGAAAACAAACGAGCTGCCTACAGCACTGCTGTCAGGCGGATTAAAAAGCTTGTGTCGGTACAACCGCACTGTGCGAGCGCTTGGCTCGACTTCACGAGGCACGGCCTCTAACAGTCAAATACTAGCGCTTCTTCTTAGCGGCAGGCTTGCGTTTCTTTTTGTCCTTGATAGGGGGCATACCACTTTCACTGGCAGCAATCGCCATCGCCTGAGCACGGCTTGTTACTTTCGCCCCAGAGGAAGACTTCAAGGTTCCAGCCTTGTATTCACGCATTACTTTTGCAAATTTACCTTGCTGCTTGGTTGGTTTTTTCATGATCAGAATGCGAGGTAATAAAAAAGCCCCACCGAAGTGAGGCGATCAAATGCAAGATCAAGGATCAAGCGGTGGTGTCAAGAGTCCAGCCCTTGCCAGTGGCAACAGCCTTCTCGCCGGCAGAAACAGTGGCATTGCCAGCAGTGCCGCTGATGTCGAGCGTCTGAGTACCGGTCACAGTGGGAAGACCAGCAAACAGCTCGACAAGATTGGTACGGGTAAAGGCAGCGGGAATCACGTAAATGCTGCCACTAGCCATACCGGCGTCGTAGGAGATGCGAAGGGAGGTGATGACTTCTTCGACCGCAGAAGTGATCTGACGGCCAATGACGTTGCGATCAGTCTTGTAAGGCATGGCGAGTGAGGTGAGCGCTCTGACACATGCTAAGAACCCTCGCCCCTCCTAGTCTTTTCTTGCATCATTGGCGAACAGTGTCAGAAAGACGCACATGGAACTCGCCTGTGCGCGAGCCTTGGAACCCAATCATCCACCACCTACTTAAAGCCATCGACACACATAATCGACTTTATTTTCAAACTTGCGACGAGTGGCACCTTCAAAAAGCTAGAGAAATGCGTGCGTATGTTGTCGAGCTTAAGGATTGGATTAAAAATCAGGAGTGAATTCCTTATTTACCATTTAACTTTATCCGCCCAATAGGCCGCGCTCATTTTTCCTTTGGCAATATTTTCTGCATGTCTTGCCTTGAAAGAGCGTTGACGAGCTTTTTCTTTTTCTGTTTGAGGATTGCTCCCTGCGCCCTTTACACCTTGTTGTCCAAATCGAATCAACTTAATCTTGTCACCCTCTTTTGCTAAAACAGCGTGCGACTTAGTGGGATGATTGGGTGTTCTTTTGGGGACGTTATAATTTTGAAAAGTCTCCCCGTGATACGTGATCGACATTTTACAAAAGCAGCTAGTCGCACTGTAGCAACAAAAAAGACCCCCGAAGGGGTCTCTATCCGTCAACCACCAGCAGGTTACATGCTTTGCAAAGCACGTCCCAGCACAGGATCAAGCTTACCTGCAATCCGAGCCTCTGAGATCAGACGCTTCGCCTTATCTGGATCTTTTTGAAGGATTTCTGCAGCCTTGGTGGCATTCAGAGAGTCCTTGCTGAACGGATTATTTGAATAGGAAGGTGTGGTAGAGCGACCCGGAGCCATGCCCGACCCAGTTGCACCACTGCCCGCGAAGTAAACAGAGAACTCTTCGTCATCACGAAGACGAGAAACAGCGTCACGAAGAGATACAGGATCGTCTTCCGATCCGTACACAACAGTATTTTCGTCGTCAAGAAGACGAAACTTTTCTTTGAGCAACTTGTAAAGATGTGATGGGCGACGGCATTCAACTTTTGAAAGTTCGTCAGTTACAAAGCGTTCAAGCTTGTTCTCGCGGCGCTGCTCACGCTCTTGATTGCGTTGCTGCTCAAGCTCTTCATTCACCTTGCGCAGATCAGACAGCTCCTTGCGCAGCGACGTGAACTGAGCCTTCAGGGCCTCATCCATTGCGTCTGAAGGCGTCTGCCCCTGAGGCTTGCTCTGAGGCTGCTGTTGGCCTTCCTGAGCGCCACCCTCGGACTTTTTGGCTAGTCCAGCAATGCGCTCAGCGATGGCCTCTTCGTCAAGGTCATCACCAAGCTCAATTCCGGCAACTTTTAAAAAGCTGTCAATTGTTTTCTTTTTCTTAAGATCCTTAAGCAGTCCTTCTTTAGTTGCCTTGAGCTTGGTGCTTTCATTTTCCAGCTCGCCTGCTTTCTTTTGAAGCGCTTGGATCAAAGCAAGGGCGTCCTCAAGAGTTTCGGGAGTGTGCTCAGTCACGCAAAATCGTCAGTTGACTCGTTAAATAGTAGCACTGCCCGCTTCATTTACCTCAATAGAAGTCTCACTGGGTTCAGAGTCAAGTCCCTCGCTAAGAGGAGAGCTGTTATCCACGGGGATCTGTCCACGATTTACCGTCTGACGCCCACCGGCGCCAACGCCCAGTTGCTGAGCGGTCTCAGTTCCGTCAAGATTCATATCACTGAGCAGGTTCTTAACACTAAAATCAGGCAGTCCTTCAAACATTTCACCAGCTTCAAGCATACGCAAGAACATTTCAATCGTAATTGCGTTGCTATCTTTGAACAAAGAACTCAGAGCCATCACTTGCTGAGAGTGCAGCTTGACAGGAATGAAGTTCTTGCTAATTGTCACGCGCACTTCGGGAATTGAACGATAGGCGGACGCATAAAGCAATGCACGATTCAATGAATCCTCAAGTCCTTGAACAAGCACAGCGAGCTGAGAATCGCTCTGAGAGCGGTCCAGCAGCTTCGCAAAGCCCGATTCGGCCTGGGTCTTGCTGGTAGTCATGGCAACAGCAGCAAGGCGCTCCATGGCGCTCTCAACGCGACGCAGGTTCTCAAGCGTCACCGATGCACCCTCCATCGAAGCGCTCATCAAGCTGAATTTGGCGTCAGGATTCTGCGAGAACAGGGCACGGCCGGCACCGGCTTTGATTTCATCATCTGGACGCACGCCCGTACCCGTAAGGATCGGCGAAGAAGTCAAGTGAATTGTTTCTGCAAGGTCAGCAGAGACACTCCAGTGATGCAAGTTAAGGCGTGCAATATCAAAAAGAAGCGGGCGGGCACGGAAAAATGCCTCTTTCTTGCCCCCAAGCACAGGAACAAACGGAATGAACGAAATTGAGAGATACGTAGTCTCTTCGAGAATGTATTTATCTACATTACTGGTGTTGTTGCGTTTTGTGTAAAGACGACAGCGCACTCGCTGCCCTTCAATTACTGACTCAACTTCATCAGAAAGCTGAGAAACATCGTTATTTGCAAGATTTACAATATCGTATACACGCACTGCAGGAATAACTTCTTCAAAAAACTCGTTCTCTTCGCTTTGACGACGCACCTCTGTCTTAATGCGCAAATAGGTAGGGAACGCTCCAAAAATGTTCTGCGCCCCAATCTGTGCATTGAACACGTCATAACGACATTCAAGCACCTGGTCCACGCGCATCAACACAAAATAGGGGCGTGGATTGATGCGACGCTCTTCAGCAGCGCTCAAACCTTCTGGCAGCTTGGGGTACTCGACCCAAATTGCAGAAACGCCCCCGTCAAGTGCTTCTGTAAATACTTCTTTCGTGAACGAAGCAAGCGAATGCCCTTCGAGATCAACATCTTCAAAAAAGTTGCTCCACTCGGATGGTATAATTTCAGGAGCAGCAACTCCTTTGCGAAGTGCCGTCCCGCAAACGAGGTCACGAAGATGACAATAATAGTTCTGAAAACTACTTTGTGCGCGTGTTTTGCGTACTTCGTAACTTTTCTGCTCTTCTAGATAGTCTTGAGGAAGATATTCGTCGGATGCTTCAAAGAGATAAAATTCAGGGAGCGTGCAGAAACGAATAGGGGCGAGACGTGAAAATTGCTCTGCCTGCTCAATCGAGTACGCATCTACGCCAGATACCTCTTCGAATGCTTCCTCGTATTCAGGAAAACGTCGCTCGAATGGCTGCGCGATCAAATTATCTGCTGTCGGCACGAGCGAGTTAGGAATGATCGTCATGTCGAGTACAGCCTTTCCCTGAGTTTAACTGCTATAGAATGAGGTGGCCTGGCAGGGTGCTACCTCCAGGCCGTGTTCACACCTACCCTTAATAGGCATGACAAGAAGCATTGTAGACCTTTGCGGTCAAAAATTTGGCCTTTTAACAGTTGTCGAGTACGCCGGACGAGACAAGCACGGCAAGCATCGCTGGATTTGTGTTTGCAGTTGCGGAGGACCAAACTCAATCAAAAATATCGAACAAGGAAAACTTTTTAGAAAAGACAGCACGCCGACCAGTTCTTGCGGTTGTCTTGTCAAAAAACATGGACACACTGCAGGTGGAAATGTGTCGCCAACATTCAAGAGCTGGGATTCTATGCTAAGTCGTTGCTATTCCAGGCAAAACAAAAATTATGCGCATTACGGCGCTAGAGGCATAAACGTTTGTGATCGCTGGAATCCAAACGCAGGTGGCAGTTTTGCAAACTTTCTAGAAGATATGGGCGAGCGCGTGCGCGGACAATCAATTGAGCGAATTGACTGCAATGGCAACTATGAGCCCAGTAATTGCAAGTGGGCAAGCTCAAAAGAACAGGCATCAAATAAAAGAAATTCAAGAAAAATAACTTTTAATGGAAAAACTCAATCAATAATGGAGTGGGCCGAGGAAACTGGAATACCATATAGCACCTTGGCAAAAAGAATTTATACATATAAGTGGAATTGCGAAAGAGCACTTACTACTCCAAACACGCCTAAGCCACAACAAAAAACCACGGATGTGCTTATTGAATACAACAACGAAAAACTTTGCCTTGAGGAATGGGGGCGCAGATACAAAATATCTTCTGCGACGATCAGAAATAGATTACGTGCGGGATGGACCAACGAAGCTGCAATTACTACTCCGCCACAAAGATAATTATCTCCAGCGCTGACCACGATTCGTAGAGAACCCTGGGCGTGCAAAAGACTGCCAAATCAGGTAGCGCAATGCGTCACCAAAGTGTGACAGGTCTCTTGTACCGCCCTTGGAAGGTTTTAGCGTATTGTCATACGCCCAATTTTCCATTACATCAATAATGTCATGACAAGTTGAAGGATTAAAAAGTATTTGATTTCTATGCAGAAAATTATTGACGTGCGATACTGTCTCAGAAATGGGTGGATTGCGGCGCTCTGCAATTACTTTGCATCCAGCCTCCCTAAGAATGTCGTGATCGCTCATTGTTGAAGAAGTGCTGGCGTGCGACCCAGAGCTGTCTGGATAGATGATGACCATGCCCTTGGCGAGTTGAATTGGGAAGCGACGTTTAATGTGATCGGCGAGAGCAAAAGTATCTCTACATAAAAATTCTTCAAAAATATGCAATTGCTGTCCTTGCGAAGAATCTCGCATAACTCCATAAATACTAGAACTTTTGCCAACGTTAAAGTCACATCCAACCAGCACTGGTTCGTTTTGCTCAGCGTGAAAAACACTGGTTACATGCGTATCTCGAACAAACTCTGAAAATACTGTTGCTGTTTCAAGGTTGACAAACATGCCTCGGATATAGGCATCGGCGAGGTGCTGTGGATAGTTTGCAAGTAGATCCTTGACATAGTTTTCATCAAGATATGGATTCTGTCTTGTGTCAGCTCGATAGATCGCTTTGTCTTCTGTTTTATTTTTCTCAAAAAAGTTCCAAACAAATTTACGGCCCTCGGGCGTTGATGCAAAACAAATCTGAGGGCATTTGCCTACACGAACGCGGCCCTGCAGTTTCACAAGAGCAGCTTCAGCAATTTCTTGTTTAACAGTATCAGCTTCGTCAATTACTAGAGATGCAGCGTTAATACCCACAAGGCGCTCAACGTTCATTAACGGGCGCAAAAGAATAGTTGTCTCGCCTTTGGGCAAATGCAAAGTAAAGCTTGGCTGAGGAGATATGCGCATCGTGTATGGAATATCATATTTATCAAGTAGCTTTGTCCAGGTTGGTATTGCAATATCATTAAGCATCACATAAGTTGGCTCAAGATAAATGTGATATTCGCCCTGGCTTCTAAATGCGAGAAGAATCGCTTTGGCGACACTGCTATACGATTTACCACTTCCCAGGCCACCCACGTACAAAAGGTATCTCTGCTCCCAGTTGCAGACAAAATCACGTTGGTGCGGAAGAAGATCTGAAAGGATTCTGACTTCTGCTGCGGCTACATCAAATCTTGAGTTTGTGCGTCCACGCAACTTTTTGAGTTCAGAGCCCGCTTCAAACAGCCCAAGCGACTGCAGCGCAGCTCGATCTGCATAACGACTACTACGCGCCTTCGCTGGCATGAGAACTTCTCGACTTGTTTTTACTCTACAGCACTACGCAATACAGCTTCGCTGATCGCTTCGTTGCATCATTTCTTCTTGCGACGGTGTTGATAGCTTATCTTCTTGGAGCTTGTTTTTTCACGCTTGAAGCGACGCTTCTCTGCGGGCGTCAATTCCTTTGAGGTTTTCGGCGTGTCAGAAGAAACTCTCTTGGAGGGACGACAAGCTGGGTAGCCGCGACGCTTCTCCCCGGCAGAGCGCCCACAGGGCTTGCCTGTCTTCACGTCCACCCACTCTTCGTCAAACCAACGAGTGAGCCCCGACTTCACTTTTCTTGGCATGACGACGATTCACTTCTCTACACGATAACGCCCACCACGCTTTTTGTATTCACGCACTAACCAAGCATTTGCGTAGGCGCTAGGGTAAACTTTGAATTTACGTTTTGCAGCAGCTTTTACGCGAGCGTAAAGAGCCTTGTCAGTCGGGACGTTCTTCGACATCATCATCAGTCAGTTCAGCTAAAGCATAGCTAGCTTTGACTGCTTTCAAAGCGCGTGATACTGCTTTCATCTGCTCTTCTTCAGGGTAGAATTCAACAGTGCAAAATACTAATTCATTGACATCAAGATTAATTTGAATACGCTTGATGTATTTGTGTTTTAATTCAAGCGCGTCAATGATTGCTGCGCCCGCATGACTAGAAGAAATCAGCGTCATCGTCTGTGATTGAGCTTTGGCTCAGCAAAAGTAGCATATCAAGAGAGTTTTGCAAAGTGCGATAGAGAGCTATTCGGCGAAAAACAACACATCAGGAATAAAATCAGAGTCGCGCAGTTCAGAGAAGGGGCGAGTAGCAACATCATCAGGGATAAAATTAACAAAAGATTGTTGATTTTCGCATGTAATCACAACATATTCAAATTTATTCAATTTTTGAGTCATGCGAAACAAAAAACGTGATTTTTTATTCAAATTACTAGCTATTGCAAAGCGTTCAAAGTCTTGAGGGCGCAAGTAAATACGTAATAGTTCAATGAAAGCTTGTCGATCAAGTGTATTTTTCATGTCATTTCACGTGTTACATTGACGACATCATATTGCGATTTGCGTGATGCGCTCGATAGCTCAACAAAGCGCTTAAATTGTTGCAATTCTCGAATATCACGAAGGAGCATATTAATTACATCTAAATGTTCACTTAATTTTTCGTTTAGATCTCGCACTTGTTGCTCAAGATGCTCAATGCGCCCTGTTTTTGACATGACATGCGTGATAACAAAGCAATTTTAGCTTGTTGTGCGCGATGTGTCAAGTGTTAATACTTTGTAAATAGTGAGCTAGAATACGTTTTGAAAAAAATTTAGCAAGTGTCTTCCGTGAAAAGTCGAGGGGGGTGTTTTTATTTTGTATTGCTGCTGGAATAGGGGAAAAAAATTTGGGATGGGGGGTAACAAGAGCCCCCCTGTCAGGAGGGGCTGCCCCTGGTGAGGGTCGACACGGCGGCCGACCCTACCGGTTGCCGGGCTTACCGGGCTGCGACTGCTGCGCCATAGGCTGACGCGTGGGCGTTGAATAGTTGCGCCCATACGTCGGCGGCTGCCATGGGCTCGGGAATGTCACAGATCAACC
>Ga0129333_10004644_pt1 | contig 12851 bp, 12 predicted proteins | sample CPB6_08_DNA_FD_94474 | JGI IMG/M metagenome (GOLD analysis project Ga0129333, IMG submission 94474) | Freshwater to marine salinity gradient microbial communities from Chesapeake Bay, USA - CPBay_Sum_0.6_0.8_DNA | ecosystem: Environmental > Aquatic > Marine > Coastal | place: USA: Chesapeake... | reverse complement strand
GGCAGCGTGGAAGTAACCACGCTTACTAGCCCGGATAACGCCAAGGAATTTATCCCTGGCCTTATTGAGGCTGGCGATTTTTCATGCTCGTATTTTTTCCCAGGACCATTGGCAGCCGTGGTAAACACCCTGAAAGCCGCTGCCGCTGCCGATTACGAAGTTGATTTTTCCATCGGCATCCCAGACGGGGCAAACGGTGCGGTCGCCAGCACTATTACGTTTACTGGATTTTTTACGGAAACCGGGCTGGATACGATTTCAGCCGGAGACAACGTTATCAAGGGTAAATTGACGGCCAAAATCAATGGGTTGGTCACTTACACCTTGGATTAACGATTAGGGGGAGGGTTTTTTATATGGGGTTAAAGGAAAACTTTCTTGAGTACGCAAAGGCAAGAATTAAGAAAGTGCCAGTAGAACTGGAAGGGTTTGGAAGTGTTTGGGTTCGTGTTTTAAAAGCCGGTGACCTCGACAAATTCCAAGCCATGATGGTGGACCACGGCAAGGCCGAGATTGAAACGTTTCGAATCAATTTTGTTTCTATGTGCCTATGCGACGAAGCAGGCGAGCGGATTTTTTCCGAGAAGGATTTTAAGCAGCTTGCCGACATTCCCAGCGATCTTTTAGGCCAGATTTTCGACAAGGCATATGAGATTAACGGGTTTACCGTAAAGGCCGTGGAGCAAGCGGAAAAAAACTAAGGGAACAGCCATGGCGTAGGTTTCTTTTTCGCCTGGCTGGGCACCTTGGAAAAACGGTTGGCGAACTGCTGGCCACTATGGATGCCGATGAGCTTTGCGAATGGATAGCTTTTCAAAAAATTGAACCATTTGAGGGATTTCGTGCAGATGTGAGGGCGGCAGGGATTCAGGCAGTGCTGGCAAACTGCCACCGTGATAGCAGCACAAAGCCTTTTGATATTGCCGATTTTCTGCCAGATTACTTTGGCGAACAGCCAAAGGCTCAAAAGGAGCAAGGCGATTTCAAAACCCAGATGTTGACGTGGGTACTGGCTAGCGGAGGAAAAGTTCAAGATGGCCGCAGCAATCACGACAGCCAGCGTAAAGGTGGGCCTTGATGCTTCTAAATTCAAGGCTGGGGCAGATAGCCTAAAAGGCTATTTTTCCGAAATCACTTCTATGGCCGGAAAACTGGTTGGCACCCTTGGCCTATCCTACCTTGGCCTCCAAGGCACCATAGAAGGCGTTAAGGCATCCTTTGGCAAAGTGATGGCCTTTGAAAAAACGCAGGCCGCCATTGAAGCCGTGGCTGGTGGTGCGGAAAAGGCCAAGGCTTTAGTGGCCACACTTTCGGAAATCACTGGGCGCAACGAACAGCAGGGCACTGCATTGGCCAATATGGCCAGAAAATTTATCAATATCGGCATGAGTGCGGATGAGGCCAACGCCCTCGTAAAATCGTTTTATAAGGCTGCCAAGGCAGGGCCTGACGAAGTAACGGAAACCTATGCAAAGCTTGAAAATCTGGCCATTCAAATTGAGGAACGAGGCGTAGCCCCCATCAAGGCTTGGATTAACATTTCTAAAGCTGGTATTCCGATTTTCGAAGTTATGGCCTCAGTGCTTACCAAAAATCTTGGCCGGGTTGTTACCAGCCAGGAAGCCGTCAAAATGTTAGAAGGCGGGGCTATTGATGCGGCAACGGCCCTGCAAACGATGGCAGAATTAGGTGGAAATAATTCCACTAAATTATTAGATAATGCAGCTAAAAAGCTTAAAGAAAATATTGTAACTATCGGAAACGTAAACATTGGCCAAAATTTAGATAATGCAGCTAAAAAGCTTAAAGAAGATGGAGCTATAATTTATGAAATTTTTCAAGAAATGGGAGATAAAGGATTACCTGTATTTGAAGTTATGGCCTCGGTGCTTACCAAAAACATTGGAAAATTAATAAGCACAAAAGAAGCCATTAATATGGTTCGTTCCGGTGCAGTTGATGCGGCAACGGCCCTGCAAACCATTGAATCCATGAATGGTTCGGCAAAAACTCAGGCGGCGGTTAATGCCATGGGCTATACCATGGCTGGAGCGATGAAAAAGGCCAAGGAAGAAATCAGCCTTTATTTCTTTGAGATTGGGAAACTTTTTAATTTTGTCACTGGTGGAACCAAAACATATGTAACACTTTTTAAGGCGGTGGCTGCTACCGTTTCTTGGATGCGAAACCAAGTTGCCACGTTGCCCGAATTTTTGATGAGTACCACGCAATGGATTCCCAATTTTATTGCTGGGGTTAAGTTTCTTTGGGCATCCTTTCTGGAGGGGTTAAAGCAATCTGCCATGGGCTGGCAGATGATAGGGAAAAGCATTGTTGAAACCTTTGGAATGTCTTCAACTTCCTTTGGTGGACTTGGTGAAACCGTACAAGGGTTTGGACAAATACTAAAAACAATTTTTGAAGATTTTGGGTTTGATATCAAAAAGATCACCAACTTATGGGAGTTTTTGAGGGAAACCTTTTTACTTTTCAAGGAAGCTGCCCAGCTTGGATTTTTGGCTATAGGGCAAATTGGCGTAAAGGCACTTAATTCGCTGATTGGATTAGCCGAAGACCTTGTTAAGAAGTTTGACAAAATAACGGACAAAATAGCAGTAGCAATTGGCAAGGCTGGAGTTGCTGCTGGAATAGTAGACGAGCAAACGGTTAAATTTTTAAAGGAAGATAACGCAAGAAGGCAAGCAGCTCCAAAGCCGGATTTTGGACGGTTTAATGAAAATAATTTTGCTGATGCCAGGCAAAACATGATGAATGAGTTTAAGACAGAACGAGAAAAACGGCTTGAAGATTACAAAAAACGAGCTGCCGAAAGAGAAAAGAAACAAGCTGAAGAAGATCAAAAATTCCAGCGGGAATCCATGGCCAAATCCATGGGCGGCCAGATGGCGGCTCCCAGCCTTTTGCAACGTGGCGGGGCCGATGAATACAAGCTTTTGGTGGAACGCCAGCAAGGCAGCTTAGTTGACCTGGCCAAACAGCAGATTGATGAAACAGCAAAAACTAATCAAATACTCGAAAATGTCAGAGATGGCATGATTGATAACAATCAAGCCATCCGACAATTGCAACCCGCTGCGCCGATTATCGGCCTAATTCCGCAGGGTTAACCGTGGCCATAGTCAAAGTTGAAGAGACCTTTGCCAATCGCAGCCTGGCTATGGATGCCCGCTTTCAGGCAGATTTATCCAGGCAATTCATTGTAGTCACTGACACCATAAACACTTCGGTTTACGAGGCTACTTCAGCTACTGGAATTCCGGCCTTTGGTGACCCACACCCAGAAAGCCAATTTTCCAACGCTACCATGGTTTCTGCCAGCGGGAAACAGGATGCAAACAATCCATTTATTTGGATTATTGATTGTAAGTATTCGACCAATCCAGACGCAGCACAGGCCAGCGGGGCTGGTGGGTCAGTCAGTAGCTCGCCAGAGGTAAGCCGCCAGCAAAAAGGTGTGGAACCAGGGAATAGAGAGGCAAACCCACTTTTACGGCCAGCCGATATACAGTTATCGACTGGATTTATGAATTTTGTTTTGGAAAAAGATTTTAATAGTTCACCAAAAAAGGTGGTTAATACTGCCGGTGATTTATTTGCCCAGCCTCTTATGTTTCGATTTCCATATCTGGTTATAAATGCCAGCAGAAATACGCAATATGTACAGGCGGCCAATCTTCAGTTTTTCGTAGACAAGGTAAACAACTCATCACTTAGCCTGTTTGGTGGCACTACTGGGATTTATTCCATGACCATTGGGGCAGGCGACTTGCTTATTGACAGTATTTCCGGCCAAAGGGTTTTGGAAAATAATGTCTCATACTGGCGGGTTTCCATGGTCATTCATGCGATCGTTCCTAACTCTTGGAGCCACCTTCCAGAAAACGAATCCCCCGGATTTGATGCCAGGTTGCGTAATGTTGGTTTCAACGGCAAAGAATCTAATGCTGATGCTTCATTCAGACGATTAATGGGGCCGGATGGTCAACCGTCCAGAGTGCCTTTTGATCTGGACCAAAACGGCATAAAAATCACCGGCTCCACATCTCCCTATTATGTGAAATTTAGGACTCATCCACGGGCTAATCTTTCGTGGGTAAACACTTTCTTAAACCAAGGGGCCTTCTAATATGGCCGACCAGGTAACTTTTACGCCAGAAGATGCCCAGAGAATATCTAATGCCGTGATAGCTTACGAGAAAGGCTTACGGCAGCCGGAAATATTTAGTCAGTTAGTAGAGGAACAAGATACTTGGGTTATTGTTTACATTACCGGCCCTAGCGGAACCAACAATAATTATCCATGCATCGCCAAACGCTGGATTTTAAACGGCACTGCTGGCAGTACCCAGAATGTTAGTAGTGATGCAACTACCGGATTTATTCATGACATAAATAACCAGTATTTGCAGCAAAACAAACATTACTTGGCCAAACTTCATGGCACTATAACCATTAGTGGCGTTAACTATCCTTACTACCTCACGGGTTTTGTGGCCGCATCCAGCGGCCAATCTTTGGATGTAGTTGTGGATGTGCTTTGCGATCCTGTTAGCGGTATTCAGGTAGAAAAGGCCGCTATAGGAACCCTTACGGACACGCTTGTTTATCGCACATTTACTGCGCTTTTGGACTGCCCCAACAGTTATGCGGGCCATGGTGGGCAGGTTCTAAAAGTAAATGCAGCCGGAAGTGGGTTGGAGTTTGCCACGGTAAGTGGGGCGACCGGCGGAGCCGTAGTATTCCCAGACTTATCGGATGTTCCAAAAAGTTATAACGGAGCAGGGCTTTTTGGCGTGGGTGTCAAATCCTCAGCAGATGGTTTGCAGTTTGTGGCCCCTGTTGTTGACACAAAATACAGCATTACTGGTGGCGGTAATCTTTTCAATCGAACCGGCACCAAGCTGGGAAACTATGATGCGTATTCGGCTTTAAAATTAGTGAATGATTTGGAAGAACCTGGCAACAACATGGTGTATGGCACCGACGCAAAAGGTGATCGTGGCTGGGTTAATGTTGGTGCCAGCGTAAAGACCATAACCATCAGCACAGATGCTGGCGTTATGGATGTTACTGGCTCGCCTGCTAGCGGCAACAATCCATCCATTAAGGTAACACTCTTTGACCATGGCATAAAGGATTCCGAATACGGCGGCACGGACAAAAACGGTAAACCAGTAGTACCTATCTTGAGCGTCAACAAATATGGCGTAATTTATGCCATTGCAGATGGCGACCTTCAGGCAATTCAAAAGCTAACCATTGAATCAAACAAAAGTTTAAAGGTAACAGATGGGGTGGTGGTTCCAACCTCGGCCAATAGTTATGAGGGAAAAGTAACCATCGAAATTAAAAGCCAGGGAACAGTTAACAAATTAACTACTCAGGCAAACTATGTGGACGGCAGCACACTCGCCACGTTAACCAGCACGACAAATTCGGAAATTAATAACCTTTATTTAAAACTTAACGAAGTAATTCAAATGCTAAAAGACATGGGGGCCAGCGGATGACACTTTACACGGCAGGCATTGCGAAAGACTGCTGCGACGATTCCCTGAATGTGTACTATGATTTCGACATAGAACAGCGTCGAAATGTAAAAAACAATTTATACAGCGAATTCACGGCAAATATTACATTTGATTATGGAACAACCAGCCCCTGTGCGTTGGCTAACAGCGTTGGAGTCTGGCAGCCATGTGATTCTGACCCAACCGATGACAGTTACCCGCCTCAATATTGCCATGATTATTTTGAAATCGCCGGATACGACAAGGAATATTGGCAAGCACTATGCAGTATAAATGAAGCAATCAGAACAGAATTAGAAGGGGAAAAATTATTTCGGCGGGCTTATATTACAAATCTTGGCTTGCAGCCATTTGTTAGTTATGTCTGGATATCGCAGGCGATTGAGTTAAACCACCCAGAAGTAAGAGTAAAATATGATGATAGATTTTTTTGGCTTTATGAATGTGGTTATCAAGGTCGTTTAATAGTTTATGCAACCGATATAACCCCAGATGGAAACTATTCTGCGGGTTTTGGTTTTATTGAGTGTTCAAAGTCACGTTATGACTTATGCGGAGATAACAACACCATTTGTTGCCCTGGCCCGATTCTTTATGGCAGCATAACCAGGGGGCCGGTCACATTTGGAAAAAAGGTTTATCCAGATAAAATTCAGGCCAAAACAACAACCACACCCAAATATTTATACAATCAGGAAACTTTGTACGACTGCGAAAACAAATCCATTGAAATGAATTGGAATGATGATAAGGCTCTTTATGTTTCCGACTGGCAAACGTGCGGGAATCAGTCTTTTCGTTTAATTGGTTATTCATCAACATCCAATAACGCAGTTAGATATACACTTGACGCAATGAATTGCCAGATGGAATTTACGGAAGTTGGACCTTATATTTCGCTACTCATGGCACAATATCCGAGCTACCCGTACGAAGGCGGTTACGGTAACAATCATGGCGCATACAACACAGCTGGCGTTTTTGATTGCGGTGGTTTTGGCAATAACTGCTGGCAAATAGAGAAAGCAATTGATGATTGATTGCAACTGCGGAAACGCCAGACGTGATCTTTATACGCCAGATCAATGCCGTTATTGCTGGTCCAAGCTGATCCAGCAACCACAATTCCCTGGGCTGGTTAATGAAATTAAGCAAATGCCTGCTACACAACTTGCAGAGCCTCAAAAAATACAAATCCGGAAGGGTAACTGTTTATACCTAGGCAAAGTGATTGACCGTGCCGCCTGCAACTGTCCAGGCAAATGGGTCCATGAGTGCGAAAAGCATGGCAAATGCCGCCGTGGCCAATCGTTGGATGGCGTTCAGGGCTGCCTGCACTGCCCGGATTTTGTTGAAGATGATTGAATCTAAAGAAAATTACACTTACAATTAGGATTCCTGTTGTAAAGGAATCCTTTATGGCCGCTGGCACCCATGACATGATTTGTGACGCTGGGGCAACTTTTGAAAAGGTAATTCAAATTACCGATTCTGAAGGCGAGAACGTCAATATAACGGGCTATTCTGCCAGAATGCAGGTTAGGCCATCTGCCGCATCCAGCACCGTATTAACCGAGCTTACAACAGCAAACACCAAGATTAGCATTGATGGTGCCAACGGCAAACTTACTTTGGCAGTTCCAGCCTCGGAAACAGCCACATTTAAGGCTGGTAATTACGTGTACGACCTTGAAACCGTAAACGGTTCTACCGTGGAAAGAATCCTTCAAGGGGCGTTCGTGGTTAGGGCCGAGGTGACCAGATGAGCCACAATTATAACGACATAACACAAACAAACACCGTGGTAGTGGACGATGCCACCAAAATCGTTCAGGTAATCAAACGGGATTACCTAGTGACCATCTCACGTGATGGCTTCCAAGGCCCACCTGGGCCAGCAGGCCCCACCGGCCCGGCTGGCAGCGGTGCCAATAATATCAGCGAACTTGATGACGTTGTGCTTATCGGGCAGCAAAATGACGATCTTTTGAAATTCAACTCCGCACTAGGAGTGTGGAAAAATACACCTATTCTGGACGGAGGCCACTTCTAATGGCGAATATTCTCAAAATCAAACGGCGTGTTAATAGTGGTGGGGCAACCGCAGGGGCACCAGCTTCCCTGGCTGGCGGTGAACTAGCCTATAATGAGGTAGGAAATGTCCTTTATTATGGGGCAGGCTCGGATGGTTCCGGAAATGCCACGAGCATTTTCCCGATAGCTGGTACAGGCGCATTTTTGCCGCTTACTGGCACTGCCTCGGCCAGCACTAACATTACCTTTAGTGGTACCGCCAGCTTTACAGGAACGGTTTCTGGTTCGGCTCTGAGCAGCTATGTTTCTGCGTTTCGGCTCGATCAATTCGCCCTTCCAACCGCAGATATCAGCCACAATGGCTACAAAATCACTAATCTGGCCGATCCCACAAACCCTCAGGACGCTGCCACCAAAGCCTATGTGGACGCAGCACGATCTGGCCTCGATGTCAAAGATAGCTGCCGAGTGGCTACCACGGCTTCTATTACACTTTCTGGCTTGCAAACCATCGATGGCATCACCCTTTCCAGTGGCGACAGGGTTCTGGTGAAAGACCAAAGCACATCGAGCCAGAACGGCATTTACACGGCTGCTAGCTCTAGTTGGACTAGGGCCACCGATTTTGACAGTGCAGCCGAGGTAACCAGCGGGGCGTTTGTGTTTGTAGAGGCTGGCAGCTCCAATGCTGGAAAAGGCTATGTTCTTACCACTCTAAACCCTATTTCGGTAGGCACCACACCGCTAACCTTCACCCAATTTAGCGAAGCTGGGGCCATTACCGTGGGTGCCAGCGGTGGACTAACTTACACGAATAACACCCTGACTATCAACACCGATGGCAGCACGATCAGCATTAACGGCAGCAATCAGCTTCGCATTCATACCAGCTACACCGGCCAAACGTCCATTACCACCCTTGGCACCATTAGCCAGGGAACGTGGAATGGCTCTGTAGTTGCCGGGGCCTACGGTGGTATGGGCGTTGCCATTAGCACCCTGACCGATGGCGGTTTACTGAAAAGATCCGGAAGCACGGTAGCCACGGCAACGGCTGGCACCGATTATCTAAATCCTAATTCCACGGTAGACGGCGGCACCTTCTAAGAGGGGTTATTGTGGCCAACATTATCAAGCCGAAACGCTCGGAATCAACGGGGCAAACGCCAACGCTTTCCCCTGGCGAATTGGCAGTAAACATAGCCGATAAAAAGGTATGGGTTGCCAACAGTTCTGGAACTCCGGTTTTAATCGTGGACGGCAATGCGGCACCTACCGAAACCGATCCTGTTTTTACTGCCTCTGCTTCTTATTCCATTACCACCAGCGATATAACCAACTGGAATACCGCATATGGGTGGGGTGACCATTCAGCGGCAGGGTATTTAACCTCGGAAACTGACCCAACTTTCACGGCTTCTGCTGCCTATTCAATTACCACCGCAGATATAACTAACTGGAACACTTCGTATGGTTGGGGTGATCATGCTAGCGTAGGTTATTTAACTGCTGAAACAGATCCAATATTTACGGCATCCGATGCAGCATCCATTACGGCAACCGATATTGGAAACTGGAATACGGCATACGGCTGGGGCGACCATTCGACCATTGGCTACCTAACCACAGAAACAGATCCGGTTTTCACTGCTTCGGATGCCGCCAGCATTACAGCCACAGACATCAGCAACTGGAACGCCAAACCGGACTCGGTAGCCATTACCAGCAGCGGCAGCACCATCACGGTTACTGATAACACTGCGGGCGGAGCTGTCTCTTATAATCTGGAAACGCCGCAAGGCATTGCCACCACTGATTCCCCTTCGTTTGCCGGGTTAACGGTGGCCAGTCTGATTTATCCATCTGCGGATGGCACCAATGGCCAGGTGCTTGTGACGGACGGTGCGGGTAATCTTTCCTTTGCCACGGCTGGTGGTGGAGCCTCTGCGCTGGATGATCTCACCGATGTAACTATTATTACACCGGCGGCAAACGATGTGCTAGTGTACAACAGCACGTCAAGCCAGTGGGAAAACACACAAATTGATTCTGATTTTATTTCTGAAGGTACAACAAATTTATATTACACGGATGGAAGAGCCAGAAGTGCTTTAAGTGGTGGTACAGGTGTTTCCTATAATTCTTCAACCGGAGTTATCACCAATTCTAGTCCTGACCAGACCGTAGTTCTCAACGCTGGAACTGGTATCTCGACTTCTGGAACTTACCCCAATTTTACGGTGACTAATGTAAGTCCAGATCAGACCGTTGTTTTGACTGCTGGAACAAATATTTCAATAACTGGAACTTATCCCAATTTCACGATTAGTTCTTCTGGTGGTGGCTCTGGAACCGTAACTTCCGTTGGACTTTCCGCACCAACAGGCATGAAGGTGACTAATTCGCCAATCACAGGAAGCGGAACCATAGCACTGTCCATGGACACTGGTTATGCACTTCCAACCTCTGCATCTCAAACAAATTGGGATACGGCATACGCCAATCGAATAACCAGCTTAACCACTACTGGTTCCAGTGGTTCTGCGACACTCGTTTCAAATACACTGAATGTTCCAACCTATACATTGGCGGGATTAGGTGGACAAGCATCGTCCACAAACCTGACTTCCCTTTCCGGACTCACTTATGCCGCAGCCTCGTTCGTCAAAATGACGGGAGCAGGAACCTTTGCCCTAGACACCAGCACCTACCTGACTTCAAATCAAACCATCACCCTTTCCGGCGATGTCACGGGTTCGGGAACCACGGCCATTACCGCCACCCTGGCTACGGTGGCAGCCACCAAGGGCGGCACGGGCCAGACCACCTACACGCTGGGAGACACCCTCTACTCCTCATCTGCCAACATCCTCGCCAAACTGGCTGGCAACACGACCGCCACCAAACAGTTTTTATCCCAGACCGGCACGGGTACCGTATCAGCAGCCCCGGCTTGGTCTACGGTATCCAAGTCCGATGTTGGCCTCGGAAACGTCTCTAATACAGCTCAAGTTACTTCCGTTACTGGAACCAGTCCTGTATCATCTTCAGGTGGAACCACTCCGGTAATTTCCCTGGCATCCGGATACGGTGACACGCAAAACCCATACGCAAGCAAAACCGCAAATTATGTCCTGGCCTCTCCAAGTGGTATAGCCGGTGTGCCTAGCTTTAGGGCTTTGGTCGCTGCTGATATTCCGACACTTAATCAAAACACTACTGGAAGCTCTGGCAGTTGCACCGGCAACAGTGCTACGGCTACCAAATCAACCAATTTAATTGGTGGAAATTCAACTACTTTTCTAGGTGCTATTCCGTATCAGTCAAATACGGACACTACTACGCTGCTCGGGCCAAATACTTCCACAACAAAAAACTTTCTTAGTTCCACAGGTACTGGAGTAAATGGCCAAGCACCTTCATGGTCGGCAATTTCTAAAAGTGATGTAGGCCTTGGTTCGGTTGAAAACACCGCATTAAGCACATGGACAGGATCGGCAAACCTTAGCCTCACTGGCACCATAACATCTGGAACCTGGAGTGGCAGCGTTATCAGTTTAGCCAAAGGTGGTACTGGAAACAATTTAACGGCTGTAGCTGGAGCAGTTGCATGGTGTTCATCCTCTGGCATTGGTTTTACTGCTGCTGGAACCAATGGCCAAATGCTGCAATGTAACGGAACTGCATCGCCTCAATGGGTTAACCAAAGTTCATTGGCTGTAGGTTCTGCCACGACTGCAACAAACATTGATGGTGGTGGCGTTGGTCAAATGCCATATCAGACTGCCTACGGTGCCACTTCTTTTATTCCGTATGGAACCAGCGGTCAGGTTTTAAGGGCAAATGGTGCAGCAGCTCCAACCTGGGAAGATCAGGGAATATTTTCATCAGGTCGTTTGACCTTGCAAACTGGTGTGCCTGTTTCCACGACCGACCAAACAAGTAAATCCTTTTTATATTTTACTCCCTATAATGGAGACAAAATTAGCCTTTACAGTGGTAGTTCCTGGGCAACTTATACATTTACAGAAAGATCTATTACCCTTACATCATTAACAAATAACACAAATTACGATGTTTTTATTTACAACAATTCTGGAACTTTAGTTTTGGAATTAACAGCGTGGCTAAATGATACGACTCGAAATACATCCCTCACGATGACCAATGGGGTGTATTTAAAAACAGGTGCATTAACCAGAAGATATCTTGGAACGATTCGTACCACTTCTACAACCACTACGGAAGATTCTCTGGCAAAGCGTTTTGTTTGGAACATGAATAACGCTGTTGAAAGACTTTTGTACAAAAATACCTACCCAACTTATGCATACACAGGACATCCTTACACTACTTCTTCATGGAGAAATTGGAACAACGACTCTACTATGTCTGTCCATTTTGTTAATGGATTGGATAGGAATGTGGTTGTTAATTTTGGATGTGCCTCCGGTGCTGCTTATGCTAGTCAGGGTGCTGCGTTTGATGGTGGTACTCCTGCCTATGATAGTGTGGATATGACAGGTCGTGCTGGTAGAGCATACACTATACGAAGCGGAAGTTGTTTAGGATATCATTACTGTACAATGATGGAGTTTGGCACATCTGGTTCAACTTACATTCAAGGAATACTAGAAGGTTCATTTTGGTGCTAAGGAGGCAATATGTACTATTTAGTTGAATTTAACGATGAGATAAACAAGGTTGTAAAAACTCACGGTTTAAACCTTAATAATGATGGAACATTTAGAATTGATTACATTGAGGAACCAACGCAAGACCAATTATCTATCGTTAATGATATGATTCAAAAATATCCATTGTTTTGTAAAAAAATGGAAAAACTTGAAAAAATACAACAAGAATGGAATCAGACTATTGCTCAAGGATGGGATTCTGGCCAGGGCCATTTGGGGATTACGGCCAACGATGTTGCACTTTTAAGCGGTTGCCACGCTCTCGGAAAAGAAGCCGATGCGCTTGGCCTGCCTATTCCGACTATCGTCACCATGGAAAACAATGAAATAACCTTTACCACCATGGCGCAGTTTACCCAGTTGATGCTGCAATATGGTGCTTATCGGGCGCATTTATCCAGCACCTTTGCCGCCAGGCGAAGGGCGGTGGAAAGCGCAACCACCTTGGAAGAGCTTGAAAATATCTGATTTAAGCTGAAAGTATTTTTTTAATCCTTTAAAATACATTAGGTATAAAAATAAGGATTTAAACTATGGAACCTTCCAGCATCATTTCCGTAGCCGAACG